>Ga0210059_1002191_pt1 | contig 30293 bp, 19 predicted proteins | sample Ectturendosymbi2_FD_188042 | JGI IMG/M metagenome (GOLD analysis project Ga0210059, IMG submission 188042) | Ecteinascidia turbinata endosymbiont from Florida, USA - Sample 2 (SPAdes) (version 2) | ecosystem: Host-associated > Tunicates > Ascidians > Unclassified | place: Key West, Florida...
AATAAATTAAAAGAGCCAAAACAGAACTAAACATCATAATTGTGATTATAAAATTTTGTTTGGTGTTCCCCAAAATTTTTTTATTGCATAAAGTGGTCCGTGATGCAAAAAAGGTTGAAAAACACTGGTCTAAACAGCAGCCACCCACATTGTTTCCTTCTTTAACTCCTTTTCCTGCCTCGAACGTTTTCTTCTTCCTCGCGTAGGCATCTGCCTCGGCGAGGAGCGGTTTGTTTTTCAGGAGTTTCAACCTTGTTTACGGGTTGGGAAAAAACGATGGCAAACCCTCTTCATTAAGGTTATCTATTCCTGTGGGAGTTTCCTGTTTACACAAACCAAAACCAGTCTGGTTAAATAGCTATATTAGACATACCCTCGGAAGTGTTGTCCTAAAACAGTTCTTTCGAGTTTGGCTTCTTCATCCTGATGTTTATAGCGAAGCAATCCAAGCTCCTTTCCCTCTGGCTTCTGATCGTCGTCGATAAATTGCGGTGTTTCTCCACCGCCAGCTGGTGCTGTTTCTTTGCCAATCCTACGGTTTCTTGCGTTCGCATCTCTTACGCTTCTGTATACCGACGGCACTTACTTCGAAGTCTTACTTATGCTCGTCGCTTTCCTGTCGAAGGTTTTCTTCTATTTCCTCAGCTTCTGTCAAGCCTGCTTCTTGTTTCATTTCCTCTTCCCGCTTAAACCTTTCCTCGGCTTGTTTTAAACGAAGTTAATCGAGCGTTGCCTTCACGCTTCGCTGAGCTTCTGTTAGAGCTTCGTTGGCTGCTGCGATGCGTGACGTCATGAGATCGAGATGATACTGACGGAACCCCCTCCTCAACATCTGGGTGTGCACTAGTACTTCCACTAGTCTCCCTTGAATCATCCATTACATCCAAAAGGGTGTTTTACGTAACCAGCCTTAAACCTGCCTTTCGACGAGATTTGACTTCTATGCTGGACATCTGCAATAGATTTCTCTTCTACAGGAAGGGAGATTGTTGTCGGTGGTATCTCTGCTTCATGTTTCGCCATCAAACAACTTGTCTTTGCTGGCGAGCAACTTAAACTTTTGTAGCATCTTCACTCTGCAAGAAAATTTCAACCTGCTTTTCAAACGCGTTGCCGAATTGCTCTCGCTGTGCACGACCGTCACGCACGTCAGTAACGCATGGATAAGCAAGTTTCAAACATAGCTGCCCAGCATAGTGTTAAAATGAAACGACACGACAACTGCAGCTTGGAGCTGCGGTTACACCATGTACTTTAACAAGTCTGCATGCCACGAATCATTAAATGAACGGTTAAGAAAATCTGGCAATGTTAAAATTGTCCTGAACTAAAATAAAAAAATCTCTGAAAAATCTTTCAAGGACTAGCCATCAATCCGCAACCTGATGCTTCATTTAAGTCATAACAATGACGTAATGTAAGGTCAACGTGGGTTATGCCTTGTACGCAGCAATGTAAACCTGTTTCGGATATGAAATTAATTTGGCATCGCTGAAACATCAATAGCTTCAGTTTCGATCAAACATATGACGATGTTTCAGAATTTAAAAGATCGAATTGCAGTTACGACTTGTTTTGAATCGAATTAAAATTTTTTTACCTCATTTCAGGTCTCTGGAATGATCCTTGCTGTAAGTTTCCTCATTTACAGCATACGTTGCATCCAACGAACATGGAACTGACTTTGTCGACGCAGTTTGCTTCCATGGCAAGTGGTATTTGTTTGAGTGATTCTGGTTCGATGCAGCATCTGGAACTAGTTTGCTATTTATGGAGCTGATGCGAAGCTGATGCGAAAGTGAAAACTGTGTTGGAACCACAATAGACGCAACCTGACGTTCGTTGATGTCAGTTCAAAGTCTACGCAACTGCAACACAGAGAGAGTTGTTAGTTGTTTGAATAAATTAAGACTTTGTTGAAGCGACTGGAAATCTTGCAAAACGTGAAGTTTGACTTTCTGTATATTAAAAACGTCTTTCTTTTCTTGCATCACACGGTTGCACTGGGTTTGCATTTTGAGCATTTTTCAAACAAAATTCTGAAGCAGAGTACTGTAAAAGTAAAGTTTTGCCAAAGTTCCACAAGTTGCAGGAAGTGAAATCTTGCTTGCAGCCTGGGAGCGAAAGATGTGTTATGGAAATAAAATTTATTTTTGTGACCGAAGCTATGTATCCAATTTATAAAATAAAATTATGATTCATTGATACCTGAGCATTATTGACCGATTCTTTTTCTCAAAAAACAAACATCGCAATATCGCTTTTGAAATGCTTCAAAAAAATTTTACAAAACAATATTCCCATGTAAGTCTTACAAAAATCTGGATGAATATTTAGAAAACTGCAAGTTTCTTTAAATAACGTTTGATGAAAAGTTTTGTGGTGATATTAACTTAGAATTATATGCGGTTAATACATGATTTTTTTGAATTATCAGAAAGTTCTTTAAAAGCCTCAATGTACTTGAAAATTATCTTACAAAAATGATTCAGAGTGATTGGATTAATGTGCAAATCGTAACCACAAGTACGGCGCGATCTATACTTGGTTAAGCAAGCTTTGACGGGTCACACAAGCTCACTGTTTTGTCCGGAACTTATATTATTTCAATTCAAATGCAAGTATCTTTGAACCAACTGATACTGGGAATTTTATTGCGATAACATAATAGTTTGAAGCACATCAGATCAAATATCTTTCAGAAATCCCAAAAGCACTGCATAGTCATAACTCATAATACTACCTTCTGTTAGCGAAAAAATAATAACTGTTAGTGAATTCTTTTTTATTTTATTTTATTTTGTTTGTTTGTTTCCAGGCACGAAGTCCATAGTTCAAACGCACACTCTCTGCACAACTCAGATCGATAAAAAATATCTAATGTTCTAATTCAAGGATTATTGAAAAGCGAAGGTTCCAACAGTTTGAACGATTAAGAGTTGCCCCAAGGACGACCAAGTCGTCGCCCCAAGGACGGAAATAACTGATGCAACGGAGCGAACCCGATGGGTAGCAACAGCTGCGATGATAGCAACAGCTGCACGCCTGCAGGCAGCAATTCCACGACCGATGAAACAGCATGAGGCAGCACACAACACAGCATCAATTTCACTTTGCTCGTTCTCGACTGATGACAAAAAGTGGAACCGCACTGTAGCTGAGTATCGTTCGGCGGATACATTGGGCAACAGAAGAACTTTTAAAAAATGTTTTTTTTTTTCACTCACGGCTCCCGTTAGAGGGTCACGCCAAGAGTCTTCAGTGCAGGGGCCACCAACCTTTCTGAAACTGCGAGCTACTTCTTTTCTGAAACTACTTCTTGGTTAATGCGAAGGGCTACTAGTTTGATACACACTTCTGAAATAAAATTTGCTCAATTTACCTTCAATTACTTTAGCGTTGATCTTCGTAAATGTGAAGACATTGATCATTCTAATGTTATTTTTAGAACAGGCCCGCAGGCGACCAAGTGCCCGCGGGCACCGCGTTGGTGACCCCTGCTTTAGTTGATTTGCGCAACAAGGCAGCTCTGTTATGCCTAAGGTTGCCAGATGCATTTTGTAAAAATACCGGCCATTTTGTCAACAGTTCCAGATCTAAGCTCTGTCGTAATTCTTTGAGCGGCACAGGGAAAAGAGAGGAGTACTTTTTTAAGTAATTTGCGCGTATTTTGGTTGGATCGTTGCATTTCGGTGTGTGTGTGACGTGCAATCGCACCAAGGATTGCGTCAACAGCAGCAAATAAACTTCGCTGAAGAAACTGTCCTGACTAGAGTTATTATAATTTGGGAAATTCGGCGTTACTTTTTTTAAAGTTACGGCAAATTATTTATTTTCAAAATACCGGCTTTGGTCACTGATTTTCAAAATACCGGCTTTTTACCGGCCTCCCCTAAATCAACAGTAAAATACCGGCCAGGCCGGTGAAATACCGGTCATGTGGCAACCCTAGTTATGCCTGAATGCACTCTCATGTTGATGCAGTAGTCATAATTGAGGTGGGCAGAAAGTCAATGTGTTGAATATTGCACTGGGCGCGTAAGTATGATATACGTTGATGACGTGTGTTTGGTCTCAGCTTTAGCGCTTTCCAACGCCTTTTGATTATTTGTTGTAATTATCTTGCTGAGCATGAAATTGTTTTTAGTTGTAAAAACACAGTCGATGTGGATTTTAACCCTGAGAAGTTGAGCAATCTTTTCTCAGGGAGGAAACACCAGATTTTAACTGAATTGCGAAAGTTTCCAGTTTATTGAACAAGTCAAATATCTCGGGTGTGTTACTTCATGCCTCACTGAAAGGTGACAATGACATTCTGAGGCAGTGAAATCACTTCGTTGTGCAGCAAACAAACTCAGAGGCATCTTTGCTCAGTGCTCTCCTGCAGTCAACCCTGTTTCGTGCCTATTGCATAACAATGTACATCGTCCAGCTGTGGTGCAAGCAAACACAGTCTGTTTTTTAAACGCCTCTGAGTTGCCTACATCAACGCGTATCATACTTTGGGTTACATCCCAAGAATGTAAGTGTTCACCCGGATCAAGTTACATATATAGTCACTGTGTTTGATGCCTTGATTAAAAACAATTTTTATGCTTTTATTTAACGATGTGCATCTTCATCCAACTTTTTTGTCCACTTCAATCTGATTAATTTCACAAATGTCCATTTTCCTCCCAATATGTAGCGCTCCTGTATGCGAACGACTGAATCCAGCAGTTACTGGTGCATTGCTTCAGTGTCTGTTCATCTTCAGCACTGTCTGTGCGTATCACCTAACGCTTACCTTGCGATATGTGTCCACGCATTTTTGCAGCCTTGTGTTCTTTAATGAACCTCTGCGTTACAGACCTTGTGTCTAATCCAATTGAATAAATAATGTACATAAAATGATTCAAACATAATGGTGCAAGGACATGTCAATTTCTGATCTTTGATGTTGTTTTTTCCTCTTGCTGCATTCGTGTTAACTCGTGATTTGAGTCACAAAAATGCATGAATAAACCGTTACCAACACCATGGAGCAGCAAAAGCAAACTTTGAACCCGCGCATTATTTGCTGTTTCGCAACAGCATTGTATTCAGGCAGGCACCAGGTACAACACCTGAGATCCTGAACATCTTGTGCAGTTATTGTCTTTATTTCTTTTTCACCATGCGTGTATTAAGTTCCCAGTTGGAAGATCTTGATTTGAACCAAGATAAAACCGATTTTTACTCAGGTACAGAAAGAAAAGCTAGACAAAATAATAATCACATTGTGCGATGAATGTACCACTGACCATTATCTAATTTACATTTAATGACCGAAAAAACTGCGTGCTAAATATTTCTGATTTCAGTTATAAAATATTGTTGGTTTTCAGCTCTCTGTGATTCTCGGCAGTCGCTTTACATTAAAGCATAAAAATTATCATTTGAAAGAGCTTGATGGGTCTATGAGGAAGAAAGGCAACCTCTTTTACAAAATGATTTGAATTAGATTATTATGGATGTTTTTGGTTGCCTAAGGTTAAAAAAACATTTTGGCTTCTTTCAGAAATAGTCCGAATAGACTAAATTTCCGGTGATCTACAGTAACTTTAAGCAGTTCTGTGAACTGCAAGAACTCTACAGCTATGTGCTTTTAGGTCCAAGGCCTTACGTTAAACATAGACTTTTATAATTTAAAGAACTTTTCGTCATGTGATGTTCGCATTCATTCCAATAATCAAATGTTGTTTCTTACATTTTTTCAAAGTTGAAGTGAATTCTGTTGAATGGACAACATTACTCACAAAAAAATGATCTACCACATGAGGCCGATGAACATACAGAAAGGATCATGTGACTGTCAGCTTCCTGACGCATGACGTCTTGTTACATTATAGCTCATCACGTGATCTACGTCAAAGGCTTTGTGTTGAACACATGACTTGCTCACGAGGCCATTGCGTATTGCGTAAGGCTGTATCGATTAATTGAAATAGATAGAAACATATCGGCCGAAAGGTGCAGGTAGGGATGACTTTCAACCTTCGGTCTTATTTTTTCTACAGAGATTTTAGATCTGAGCCACGTGGAGCACCTCACTTTGTCACAGCAAAAGATTGAATGTGATAAAGTCTAAAGATTCAACTGTTGCTTACAATCTTCAATCAAGTTCAAAACTAGTTTCACAAATGAACTAACGATGGCAGAACAGAAAGAAGTTAGTCTTAAATCCAACAATATCTCAACCTATTCATGAAGATAATCTTTGTTCACTTCGCTCCGAGCTTTGTTCGTAGAGTGGTCTGCAATTGTCTGTATTTACTTTGCAGTGTATTTCAGCTGATGAAGCTACAGTGTTTTGTTGCTTTCACTATGAAAATCACTGAAAAGCGAAACAAAATAGCAGCGTTTTTCTGTGTTATTGACCCTGTAGCTGAGTTTGCGGTGTGGACCAGGTCTTTGCGATAAACGCACAGAGAGAGCGTACGAGCAAACAAAAATTTGTGCTTATGAGTTGAAATTTTGTTTATCTAACATTTTCAAACTTGCTTTGACAAAATGTTTCATTGATAATATTTAAGCGATAATGTTCAGTGGCATCTCTGCATCTATTTAAAAATCGCGTTTTTACAGGAAATTAATCAAAAATGGAAACTTGCTTCAAATTTACCACAGATGCCTAAAGCAGTGCCACAGGTTACACAAATACGAAGGAATTGCGTACACCCTACGTCTTATTGTCGACATTTAACAAACCACAAAACCAATTTTAACGAATCGAACAGTTGGTCGAGCGGCTGCAACGTGGTCATCAGATCAACATTCTTTTTGTTGTTCAGCCGCGTTAAGCGGAACAGTGAGTTGAGGACGCGCCAATAAAGCTGAAAGGCCGGGTTTAATTCCTGGTCGGACCACATCGAAGATCTCAAAACTGTCCTTGTCCAACCACGTGCTCAATGTAAAATGGATGGGTGTAAGGGAAAGGTTCACGCGTGGTGCTGCCATTGCCACCAGTACAGCATTCACTGCGAAAGCAGCTTTGTGGACCACGGCGCGATTAAGTGGAGATGGGCGCTGCAGAATCGTGACACTCCGAAAGTAGTTCACAGTGTATTAAAATTGTGCCTGAACAGCTGTACCAGTGGGGTACGACCGGGCCAGCGGATCAATGCATTTTTTGATCCAACATCTTTTCTTCCCAGTAATATAAATTTTGCAACGCTAACGCCATATTATGTAGGGGCTGTACAATATAATTGTGTGACATAGGCCACGATTATGTAGAGGCCTATCTCTTAAAAAACATTTGTTACAAAATATAATTACACTTTTTGCCACCAAATCTGTGATCACTGGTTTGGAGAAGTTTTTTTTTATGCCTTTAAACGCCAAGTGGTTCAACTGATTTCATGTTTGGGGCTGGACGGTAATGAAATTACCTGAAAAATTAATGAAATGCATCAAATGTACTCATTACGCTTGTGTGGGAACTGTTTTTTAGGCACAATGTATTTCACTTTGTTCTCACACGGAAGTTATATGAAAAGAGCATCTAGTCTCGTGGCAACTGGGTCGATTCTGCTCGTGCAGCAACAGTTGCTGTTGCGAGAAAAGGCTGTGCAAGGAAGGTTTTGCTCAAATAGAATTAAAAAAAAATCTTACCTTTAGCCTTAAATATCTTACTGGTATTTTGCGGGAGATCAGCGGTTGAGAAAGTTGTTTTGCATTTAAGCGCTGGATGTTTGTGATTAAATAATGTAATCCCTACCCTTCCGGAGTGGTTGCATGGCATTGTGACTATGACGCAACCAATACGCTTTTGTCGTCACGCGCTTTTGAGCGCATGATCACCAGGACGCCAGAATACAATCGGCTGAACAGCATTGCAGCCCGAAGATCTCCGTCAAGCAACAGGCATGGCTCTTATTCGTTAGTGCGAGGTGGATGAGCTACAGACAGCTTTGCCATCCCTGTTTTTATTGAATCTTTGCGCCTAAAGATTAGGTTAAGCATGTTGCAATATAAGGCAGAATACATGAACTTGGGCATAAGATGGAGATGCGATGCGCAGATTTAACAAGCAAGCTTGGTGAACTCTATATATTAAGTTCAAGCAGTTGCAAGTACTTAAGTTCCAACAGTTAGAATTACTTTCTGGTGGAAGCAGCTTGCATTTATCCGCAAGTGAAATCCATTCTAACAGGTAGCAAATTAGTGGACAACTGTGTACTCTACATATTATAATATATTGTACTATTGCAATAACGTGTTCTGCTATTCATTTATCAGATTGTTTTCCCTTGTTTAGAAACCATCGCAAGCAAAATTTATCCGTTTCTTGAAACGTATGCTTCATTTTCATGTACGTGGCACCAAACAAACATAGAGATTAATTCGTTACTTTAGATTTACTTTTACTCATTTGTCGTAGTTTGAGAAACTTGTGTGAATAATGGATTGGCTGCAACAAATTGCTGCCTTTGCAAACGTTACATTCAAACATGGAATGTAGATGTCTGCTCGATGCAAAGCTGCTGCTCGACCGCACCTGCCTTTCGTGAAGCCACGCCGGCCAATCAGCTTGTTCAAATTACAGGAAACCCTGTTTGCGGTTCTCCAATGCCACGCGACAAAGAAAATGTAATGCTTGACAGTCGCAGATGCATCTTAGCAATTACGTGGAAAATTAATGACGCGAGGAAGTGGTGTGTTGGAGGCAACCATGGTTGGACGAGTGTGGGAAGCACTTGGAAAATTTCCTCATGGTGGTTTGTTACAAGCCTTTGTACAATGTCAAAAAACTATTCGGCTTCAGTCAGTTTTTACAAATTTGATGTGCATATCGGGTGAAATTCCACATGGCGTTTGTTTTTTGAAGGTACAGTCTATCTTTTCAAAAATCGAAATGCAGATAATAATCAGTTTTCATAAAAGGCAAAGCAAATGTAGGGAAAAAACTGAATGTCTTCCTGAGCAACTCAGTCAGCAGTACTGTTCTCATGTTTTAATCCAGAGAGAAACTTAAACTTGGCAACAGCCTACAAGATATTATGTGTTTACCTGCTTCCATCAAGAAAACAGTTGTGAAGCTCAACTTTTTGTTCAGTGGATTTTCTGACAGCAGATGGTTCGTGGAAGAAGACGGGCTCACTTTTACGCTGTTGATTAATCATAGGGCATGCTGACGTAGCTAATCGTTATCTGCAGGAACTTCGGTTTTCGTTTCAGATATGACCCCTTGCTTGGGCTTTGTGAAGCAATAAGTGCTTGCCATGTTGCAGTCGCAGTGCGTACGTCATCCTTTAGTACAGTGGTTATTCAGGGGGGCGTCAATAACTTTCCAGGGGGGGCGTGAGTCGTTAAGCGCTCTTCAACATGGAAAGTTTCTGAACGGAACGTGTTCTATCCAATTCACTTTTTCAAAGTCAGGGGGGGTTGAAACAAAGGCTAATCACTTAAGGGAGGCGTGGTAGAGAAAAAGTTAAGAACCACTGCTTTACCACAAACCTTTGCTGACTTGTTGCAATAACTGGCCCTTAATTTTTATACCTGGAATAGCAAAGCATGCAACACTGTGCTTAATCAGAAGGCTACCAGTACTTACAGCATATGGGAATTTTGAGTGAATTGAAAAGTAGGTGATAGACAGCATAAAGATAAGAAATAACCCATAGTCAAGAGGCTACACGTTGAAAAACGTCGTAGGTTGCATGTGTGTTTTAGTCCTTAGATATTTAACTTAATCGATATAAAAATATTCCTCTATTCTTCTGACGAAGCATCAGTTATTGTAAATATTTCAACAATAAAGAAGCAGTACCTCTAATGCAGGGATTCCAACCTGGGGTAAATGTACTCTACGGGTACATTTGCTCATCCTGAGAGGTACATTTAAGGTTATCAATAGAATGGAAAAATCCATTTGTGTATTCGTAACTTCCAAATATTCTAAAATATGAAAGGGTTCCATTAAAATTCAGCAGATTTTTGTCTTTTTACTCAGCCTTTTTTTTATAAGAAATATTAGAGATACATGCTCATCCGTCGAAATGCTGAAGGGGTACATGGTCAGGAAAAGGTTGGAAACCCCTTCTATTAAGAATCGCGAAGTTGACTGGCCTGGTGCTTGACCTACTTTCAATCCATCGAGCAATGGTCCGACAAACTTCAGGGCGTTTCTCGCACTCTGTCCGCGGTGTTTCAGAAACGTAACTGTCAGGTCCCGCCTTCGACCGGCGACGAGTGATGAAGATAAAGGTCAGGTGAAGAAAGCTTCAGGAATTTCGTGAACGAATCAATTGTGGCCAGTAAAAGATTTAGGTTGTTTTGCCGTCACTTGGGATTGGATACCGTTTTCTGAAAGGTTGTTCTCAACTGTGATGTAGGGATTGAGGAAGAATGATTACATTTTCCAGGCTTTCAATAAACGTTGGTTGTTTTGCGGCCGACGCCCCTCGCTGGATCCAATAACCTAGCTCAGTGTACCCGTCCACGAGAGTCTCGGTGCAAAACAAGTTATGCTAAACGCTTTATGAATTATAACGTTTATCTTTACTTTACTAGACAGGGTTCTCGAGGCTGGGTCCCATAAGAGACTACTACACTAAGGCAATAGTCAATGTCACCAACCTTAGCTGCCAGTGACAGGACCATTATACCCGTTTATGAGGGGATACATGTTTATTGACCATCAAGGTACGAACATACGACCAAAAAATAGATGAAGATGAACGCATGAACATGATCCTATGTTTAACGACCCCCCATGGTCTGGGATTTCTCTTAGTACAAAATCACGAAAAATTTGGCCAGAACTTCGTTTCCTTTTTGACTTTAAAATGCCCTAAATGTTGTTAAAGTCCAAAATCATAGAAAAGTTTGACAGGACTCTATTCCCTATTTGAATCTGACATGACAGAAATTTGTTAAAGTCCAAAGTTAAGTAAAATTTTGCCAGAACTTCATTACTACACAAAGTTACGGAGCTCTCTGACAGAGTCTAACTATAATATCAGCATACAACCTTAACTAAATTTCAACCTTGACAGATCGTACTGAAACTTTCGTGCCTGGAAGGTCAGCTGCTTGGTAAGCATGCATAAGCAGAGGCCTCGGCAAAAGCCGGTAGCAAATTAAACTATGTTCGGTTCGTTTGTCCTGCCACACGACTACCCGCCAGGATCTGAATTGAACCATTTTCTAGATTGGCTACAAGCGTATCCTGGCTCACGAATTCACCAGGCCCCACAAGTTCGCCAAACCTTCCCTTCCAGAATCATGGTCTCTCAGCAACAGCTCCGTTTGCCTAGGTAAAAATTTCGAACCTGGTCGAAACGTTCATTTCTTGGTTTGTTTTTGATTGGAACTTTTGCAGTAGTCTCGTGATCTTACTTTGTTTTTGAAGGGAACTTTTGACCTAATCACATGATTTTACTTTATCTTTGATTGGAACTTTTGATCTGAATCTCCTCTTTGGGAAACTTTTAATTCTCTCTTTGATTGGAATTTATGCCCTGACTTTTCCTTCGGCTCCTTCTAGAGAAACTTTTAGTTATCATTTTGATTGGAATTTGTGACCTGATACTCGTTGTCATAACGATATCATACATTGTCTATATAGGGTATACTTCGGGGATGACTTGTGAGAAATGTTCCAATGCATGCACACAACACATGGGAGAATTTCCCATATATACTTTATATGGTGAACACGACAGCGTTTACTGCAAGTGTCTATTCAACAGGTGCACGCTTTTCCTGTATGTCATGGGAACAACATTTAAGAGGTTTCCCATTCTTGTCGGAGAACTTGTCAATCATTCTTTTCTTTGTTAAGTCTCCCTTTTCATTTGTTGTCACGAAGCCTCAATATTCGTCATGTTGCTTTTCCCTTGGTTGAGTCTTCGTTATTGCTTTTGCATTGCTTCGTTGTGGTACCCCTGTACCATTGTCACTGTTTTTCTCGCCTTACTTCATGAGGAACCTTTTAATCCCTAACTATGGTTCCTAATTTATTGTGGCTTCTACTCCGTAACACATGACAATGACAGTTAGTAATGGAAAAGGTTAGTATTCTATTCATGCGTAGAGTTTTCTGCAACATTCTTTTTGTATTGCAAACGATCCGGACAGTTATTTTCTTCAGTTCTTTCCGAAGTGACAGAGGAGTACTTTTTTCGCCATACATCATTGTCTCTCTCAGAAAGGTATGTTGGGGTTAATTTTAACCACAACAGTTGGTGCAACTTGAACTGTACAAACCACTTAATTTTCACTCATACAAAGATCATTTTCACACGCCATACTGGATTATTCGTTACACCAGTGGAAAGATTTAATCTTAGCATTGCCAGGTTTTACCGAATCCGTTTATTTCTGTACTAATGGTAATGAGCAGTTCAGAGAAAGTTGCCAGAACGAGCCTTGAGCAGTGTAGGTCTTAGTTTAAAGTTAATGCATTAAAAACAAACCTGTCAATAAATGGATTGCGCAATCCGGCGAAGATGCTGCTCAATGTTCCCTCTAAAATGCGCAAATGCGCAGTACCACCAGCAGACCATTTGCGCAGTGAAATCTTTCTCGCGCACTTGCAACATTCCAAATTTAAAAGTGAAAAAGCCTTAAGGTTTTTGGGCCGAAGCAGAATGCTGAGCATTTTGCACACATGTAGAAACTATTTGAATTATATGTGCACGTTGTTCGTATTTTATTACGATTTACACAAATTCTAGTAATTCACGGAGTTCGTGGTTCTACTTTAGTTTGCTAAGATCAAAGTTCACTGTGCGGCCCTTATGTCATTCAATGTGAGGCACTGGTTAAGGTAGGGACATAATTTTTGGCTCAGTAAGCCATTTGGGTTGGACATAGCTGACTTAAACATTGCGGTGCGATTATTTGCAGCGCTGTCGAAATTAGGACAAATGTTTTTACGCGCTCGACGCTCCAGTTACTTTCGAAAGAGATGACCCCTAACTGCCAGAACCGATTCGCTTGCGGCAGTCTAAACAATTGTGTCATCCAATCTGCGTTTGTCGCATGAGAGGCGGTGACTTTACAACGTATTGTGGCAACAACTGTGCGAAGCGAAGCTGAAGAAATGAAACGGGTTAACTGTGCTGGGAGCTTTCTTGTCGTTAATTCTCAGATTCCTTTTGTAAGCAATCATACAAAGTGGTTATAAGCTGTGTGAGCAAGTAGCGCTTGGCAACAGAGAAGGTCAGTGTGCTTTCACATCCTGTTTCCAAAACGTGCTGGTGAGTTGGAATGAAAAACGTGCAGCAGGTTTGGTTTGTTGCGAACGACAAAGCAAACCAAGCAAACGTATTATTTCGAAAAATTCTTCTAAAGTGTTGCACACGTAAATTTGCACGTGTTTGTACAATGATCAGCAATAATTGTCTTTGATGTTGTTCAGGTGCAGACAGCAATGACTTTGACAAACAGTAATTGATCAAATGTTCTTTCGGTTCGCTACAAGCAAGAATTTATTTTCATGATGTATTTATTTGCTTGTTGAGAGTAGACCACACAGTTAATGCACTGCTGGAGCGTATGAGGCTTGATATTTAATGTAGAGGCAATAAATTGACAAACTGACATTAAGCCATTTAAAAACAATTTTACAGAAAAGTAATAGTTGTAGACAGCGTTTAATGCTATCTGATATACATTTGTGCTGCTTGTTGTTGCTTTTATTCTAGAGGAAAGGCTTGGTGAAGCTTTTAATATTTGTTGCAACGGTTAAGTTGGGTGCAAGATAAGAATAGTTGGGTAAGTAGGTCCTCATGCATGTCAACAACAACGACAACAAGTCAAGAACCAGCCGACCTAGTGAAAATATCTCAATGGCAAAGAAAGAGCTCTAATCACAAAACAAATTTCGGAGGTTCAGTAAATAGTAAGCCTTGTTCTCACGCGCCTCTTCTAAAAACTACATCGTAGAGAGCTACGTGTGTGATTCAACGTCATGATGTACAATATCTGATACTTCATTATCAGATCAAATGCAACTCAGGCGTGATTTTAGCACCAATATGTGAAGAACACGTCTAATTGCTGCAATATAATATTTCCGGTGTTTAGGTTATTTGCCGAACAACAAAGTGTCCGTCTTGGATTGGGATGGTCTTCAATGCTAAACCATTCTTATACTAAAATGCAACTCAAGGAGAACGCGAACTTACGACTCTATACGAGTTTTTTCGCTTCCGTCTGTTCATGCATTAGTCAATCAACTGCAAACATGGCGCGCATGGAACATTAATTTTTGTCAATTGTGAATGTTAGTAAAGAGAAATCTACTCATTGGGCAAATATAAAACAAGCTCATAAGACTTCATGTCTTTTGCACTTATACGCGTTGTTTATTTTATAATCGATTTCACTCTTTGCTTGACTGAAGGTGGCTGGTTCGAGAAGTAGTTAATCATTAATCACGTGACTCATGAAAGGTTGATATTTAGACTTCACAACGTTTGAAGGCATCAGGATTGCAGAATGTGATGTTTGCTGAAACCATCTGTGACAATAGACATTCCTCAATGAAATCCAGTTAGAAATGCATTGTGCAGAGAGTTGATGTGTCAGAGGAGGAAAATGTTCGGGGTTGTGTCAAAGAATGATTAGATTTCTATTTTCCCAAAGCTGGTTTAAGCATGCTCATATGGACAAGCTTCATACTATGAAGTCTTTTTGGTTTTGTTTGAAGAATCGTTGTTTCCACTTAAAACGTAGAGTTTATGGACACAATCAATCAGACTGAATTGTCAGGAACTTTTGATCACTAGTTCAGAAAGCGTAACTCACTAAGCAGGCAAACTTGCACAATACTGGTTACAAATTCTGAACCTGGTTTGCTTTGTGAAAAGCCGATTATTTCATCGCTTGAAGTACGTCAGCAGTAAACAGTTTAAAGCAGGTACTTTCCAACCGGGAGACCATTAATGCTGATGCTGCAGTGTATACGTTATTCCAGGAGTCCGAAAATCTCTTGGGTTAGTAGCATTGATAGATGTGGCATATCGCGGTTTTGAAGTACAGTTTTGAACGTGCTTCACATATTCTCAGCTTAATTTTTCGGTATCGCGAGCGATTACCCTGAAAGTTGTTGGAAATGATTGTGATTATACGTAACTCCCGTTTTTGCAACGAAAAACTGTTCGTGGAACAAGTTTAACAAATTGTTCAATTCGTCCAAGGCCAACAAAATGTTGGTTGTAAAAAATTACTTCTACCGATCTGTTGTCATGAAATCAAGTGTGACGAAACAATTGCCACCAGCGAAAGAGCAGGATTGGTTCTTGTTTTTTTCCTATCATATGCAGTGGTGTGTGTTTAATTACTGTAGTTCGGAACCTGTGGTAGTGGAACATACGTCACTTGTAGTGCGTCAATACTTTAAATGAAGTAAACGGATAGGAGGAGTAGAAATCACTGCCGGTCTCTCTGGAATTGCTGCGTTGAGGTATTGAATGCGTGGAAGGCATCAGCAAAGTCCATGCTTGTGAAAAGGGGCAATTGTTGATCTATTTTTTTGTGTGGAAGAGTGCTTGTATAGTCAGCAAGTGCAAAACACCGCTTTTTTCACATTGTTGACAGCATAAATCAAAAAGACTAAGAATCAAGTATCAGGTTTTCAGCGAAATTTCTGCATTACTAAGTTCTGAACGTAGTTACATCCTGGTCTATTGTAATTACTTCGGGAAGAATGAAGATGTGTCTTTGCGATGAGTTAAAGCCGCATGAAAGCAGGCATGAGGAGGATTGTGGAAAATGGCTGAGTTGCGCCAATGCGCTCACATATCTGTTATCTTCTTCGTTAATGTGCTTTTCAACATTAATTGAAACGTCGATATGTAAGTTTTTTAAGGATATTTACAAACAATAATTTGTCAGGCAAACCTCCAAGTTTTCAGATATCAACCCTTGAAGGGGAGGAAGACATGATTGACAACAGCAGTTGCATTTACTTTTACGCATCAAATCATCTGTTTAAGAAGGTCGTGGTGCATTTTGCCGTCAAGATCGAAACAACTTACAATATTTCAAACAACTTGCGAATGAAAAATCTCTATCTCAAGTTGACTTAAAGTGACATACATCGTCAGGTGAGAATGAGAGGTAAACAGCGGTCGAAAGTAAATACACCAAAAAAGTTTTCATTTTCCCCTTCGTACCGATATTGCAAAGAAATTTGCGAGACTGGGCACGAAACCTCTGTTTAGGTGCAAAATTGATGTGCGTGTATAGATGCAACAAGTAATGCACACGTTTTAATCGACGTGCATGTTCAGCTTAGTGCAAAACGTGTAAGTTATAACAATCATAAAGTTATGCAATTATGAAGAAATGTTAACACAAGTGATTAAAGTACTATAAGTATTTGGAAAAAGAAATTGCAGCAACTGTTTATCATTATTCAAACGTATTGCTAATACTTGCTCATTGATATATGTTTTATTTCGTTTTTGTGTTAAAATTGTGACAGTCATACACAATACATTAAAACGAAAGAGCCTCAGTTCCTGTCCACCTTCCATCAGATATGCTGGTGACGTGAATGGATATAGTAATAATAATAATAATAATAATAATAATAATAATAATAGTTTTTTATTGCTGACTCGTGGTCAATATCACAGATGCAATCATTGACATAAGAGCACAAAAATGGTTTGCCATACAATAGCACGCATTATAGAATCGGTTTTGCGCGTGACCAGCATGGAGAGAAGCAAAACACTAACAGCATTTCTTACGTTTTGTATACTTGGTTTGTATACATTGCACACATAATTTTTTGCGACACAAAAGCAACAACTGATGAGACGCAAACACCGAAACAATTCATCAACAACTACTGCAGTCGGTCTCCATCATACAGGAGCTTTGAATAATTGAGAAAAAATGAAGATTTGTAAAAACCATCAGACATTTTAATCTATCGGATAAAAACGTTAGATCAGTGGTTCTCAAAGTGGTCGATATCGACCCCCAGGGGTCCATTGGACCATCCAAGGGGTCGATAAATAGACACCGGGTCGAATGGGGGCACTGAATGACCTGGGGTTTAATGAATAACGGCTGGGGTGTATTGGAGCAATGAAGCCTCTAATTCAAAATTATGGTCAATCGGGCAAGGAATGCAAATGGCGGTTTTCAACAAATCAAACAAAATTAAGAGGGCTGATCAAATCTCAAGCTACAGTAGTTTAAAAGTACATTCGATTCGAATAGCTTTTCATTAAATCATCCATTGTGATGACATTATGAAAACTGTTCTGTTTGTTACGGATTGTGTATTATTTTATCATGCATGTCAATTAAAAAGGACTAAATTTTAATTTGACACATACATTCTTTGTATTAGTAACTGTTGGGCTAGGCCACGGGGTTTACAGAAAATTGCATATTTTAATTGGGGGTCAACGTGCAGAAACGATGAGAACCACTGAAGTAAATGAAGATGGGCATCGTATAAAAAATGTATACAACTTCTTGCTCAGCAGGGCATCAAAGGTCCTGACACAATGGCGAATCTGGTGTGACCGAACACTTACATTTCTGGGTATGTGAGGCATAATTCGGTTGGCATTGGCTGGCATACGCAGCACGTGAGAGCTTCATACTGGTCTGTGTGTACTTGCTTCACAATTGGCAAGCATACATTGGCATGCAATAGGCACGTTATAGTGTTTTTTTACTGCAGGGAGTACTGATCAAAAGTGCCTCTGAGTTCGTTTGCTGCACAGTAGAGTGATTTCACTTGTCTCTGAATATCGTCATCATCCTTCAATGATGAATTTATCCACACACCAAGGTATTTCACTTGGTCAAAAAATTGTACACGTACACCATGTAGAAAAATGTTTGATGGAGCAGGTTGTTTATACTTTTTTGGGCAAAAAAGAACACCAATTGTTATGTCGCAATTAAAAGTGATTTCGTGTTCAGCAGCATAGTCACCACAAATATTCAGAAGACATTGCAGCCCACTAATACTGGGCTGAACACACATATATCATCAGCAAACATTAGATGATTCACAACCATATTTCCCACAGTGCATCCCACCCTGACTGAGCCTGGAGAGTTCATTCAGGTAAACAGCAAATAAGTATGGGCTCAGAACTATCCTTTGCCTTTCCCCATTGGTTACAGTAAAGGGGGATAAATAGTTGGTACTCCATTTAACTTGCATGGTCTGTTGCCTGTACCAGCTCAACAACAGTCTTACTACACACATCGGTACAGTGCGCTTAATTAATTTAGCAAACAAGTTGGGTTAGTTCTGTCAAATGCTTTAGACGCATCTAAAAAGCTGAAAACGCTGGGTGTCTTTGCTTACATAATAAGACACAGTCTGTTTAAATAAAACGATAATCACGTCTGTGCCATGCTTTGGCTTGAAGCCAAACTGGTTGTCTTTTGTGGCCAAAAGTGGTGAGATACAGGACAAAATGTAATGTTCAAACAACTTAGAGATGATAGTTGCAAGAGAAACAGGTCTACAGTTTCCAGCATCACTTCTGCCCTATTATCGTTTTTACAAATAGGTGCAGCGACAGTTTGTATTCATCTAATTCACTCTTCTTTGCGCAATTCACCAGATTCGCAACAATTTGCTTCAGCACGTGTTTTAGTTCTGATTTAAACGATAAACATTTGCTGCGTGAACCATGGGATGCTGCACGGATATTATCAAATATCTCCTCTTCCTGTTCAACATCTTGTTTTGGGTGAGTCAAGTAGACATTCCTATTGGTTTGTGCATCTAAAAATGTTTTATGACGTACTTGGTATGTTTGAACTTAATGTTTTCAATTCCACTGAGCACCGGGAATTATTTTATATATTTCACTGTCTCGTGTTTATTTTTAGTTGTTAATTCATAATCTTGTCTTTCGCTGCCCATTCCATTTTAGGAATATATTATTTTGGCATTTTCCCCTTGACCAGTGCTGATCGGCTGTTTAAGTTTGGAGAGTAAAAAACGCTTTATTTGAATGCAACAGATTGCTGGGGCAGCACTCCTTGGCGTGGGGATTTACCTGAGAGTGGCCAACAATGTCCAAGCTGTTGTTACTGTGGCAAACATAGAGTTTTATTATGCAGGCAAGTAAAACATCTTTTAAAATGTGGCCTGATTTGTTTGTATTTTGAAACACGTCTGTATTTGAAATATATTTTGTGACGTTAAAGTATATTTTGACACGATTTGTTTTCCTGTCACAGAAATGTTAAATTAAAATACAAATGCGTTTGTGTTGATACAGGTTGTTATGTTCTGATCGCTGTTGGAGCAGTCATGTTCGTGATTGGTTTCTTTGGATGTTGCGGAGCTATCAAAGAAAACAAATGCATGCTCGGGACTGTGAGTGACTTTTACCTCCATATATTTCACTCATTTTAAAAGTGGGAAGAACTTTTCATAAGATTTCAGTTTTATTAACGTGAATATTTTTGAAACTCTCATTTCGGTTGTTTACAGTTATTTTTAATATAATGGCGTCTGTAACACGTTGACTGTGATTGTTTGCACCAAAATTTTGCATAATAATGAGCATGGGAAAAATTTGTTTTATGTAAGAATATTACATTTTAAAGTGTGGTTTACCAGAAGCAACGCCTACTATTCATTTGCATTATATTCACACGTTTCCTTATGCCAATCAAAATGTTTGAATGCGTTGATGTCTACTTTAAAATCTTATGATTGTTTTATAATCATAGCCTTAACCTTTTATTTTGAAACCTTTGATTTTTTTTTTAGTATTTCGCTTTCCTGCTCATTATATTCATCATTCAACTTTCGATCGGAATATGGGCTCTTGTTTCCCAAAGTTCTGTAAGTATTACGTCAGTATTGCGTTGCGTCACAATTGCTGGCGCGCTGTATTACGCACGTGGTGAAATAATGCTGAAGTATACCAAAGAAAATAGATTGTTTGTGTCAATTTAGGACACTCGCTTGGCAACAGATAATGGAAGGTGAACAGTCAACAAAATGCTGGATACATTTAATCAAACTATTATTTAGAGTTCATTTCGTCATTTGGAACAAAGTTTCAGACGATCTGACAAGAAGAACGTTTCATCTTAAGTGCTAAATTTTCTCTTAAGATTTAAAAAGCATTTTCTTTTTAACGTAGGAAATGTTTTAAGATTTCAGTGGGTTAACGCAAAACCTAAATCCGCTTAAGGGCTCTGCAGTTTGTTGTACAGTAAACGAGACGTACTATGCCGCCTTTTGCAAACATTTCGTCTTAACCACTTTGCTCCGGAACAAAAGAAACTCGTTCTGAAGGTAAACAAACCGCAGTGAAACCGCTCGGTCTGTAAACAGTCCTGTGGATCCTCGGTCTGTCAACAGTCCTGTGCTTATTTGCTGCAATGTCTGCCTCGAGGCGATCATAGCATGGGTTGATGCATCAAGCGTCGTTTTGACAAGTGACGATATTTCAATTTCGAGTTTGAAATCGGCGAAAAGGTTTTCATTTTACTTGTAGTTCTTTTTCGATCGAGCGTCATCACAGCTTTAAATTTGTGGCAGATTTCCTGAGAACTTTTATTAAGAAATTGCAATTCAGCAGCTCTACTTAAATCATCAAAGGGGTGCAGGGTAATTTTCAAATTATTGCATGATGTATTGCTGCGACATCTTTCCACAATTGCACTTAAATCTCCCAGTGCTGAGGAAAAGACATGACGTCAACGTAGTTGAAAGCAACAAAGATCAAAGAAAACTTTTCATACATTTGAGCTCGGCATCCATCTGTAACATACAGCTTCCTAATAAACATTTCTCTTCAAATATAAAATATAACCATTCTATTTAATTTTCCACCAACTTGGTAAACATTTTGTAAAGCAGCCTGTCTAAAAATACCCAAATTCATTAAACGTACAGTTTGTAGCATTTATGGCTCTCCAAAAGTTCAAAAGGTTTCATGAACTTTTATACTTGTGCGCAATTTCTTAAATGCAACATATATTGTAAACCAAATTCAATTGTGATTCATCATGCAATTTATTTACGCTTTTGCAGTTCATACTTCACCTTTGATTTTCCTCATTTAACTTCTGGTTTAGACACCAGAATAATTGAAAGTTAAAGATTTCTTAGTAGCGCTTCAAGCCCACATAAAATACTCTGAAGTAATTCTCTAAAATTCTTCAGCGTGACTCCACTTGCCCGTTTCTAAATACACTATTGGCAGCAAGTGCATAGACCTCGTTGGACTTCCTGAAAGTTCGATCGAACGCTTTGTAGGGTTTTACTTTCGATTAAATTCTCCATCATGTATTCTGTGAAGCTGAAGCAGGAATATTAATCATCAGGACTCCGTTGCAAAACAAAACAAGATTTTTTTCCAAACCAGGGTACAGGTACCATCTTGGTCTTGCCAATTGTGTTTCTATTTATTGGAGACAAAAAAAATATTTATTTCCTTACTGGGAATTGATATTCAGAGTGGAAGCAAGAACTGTGGTAAACGTTTTGGTGTGGTAAAATTTTTCACTGCATTTTCAGATTGAGAACACTATCAAGAAAGGATTGGCTGAATCCATTCCTATCTCCAACGAAAACACCAGCGCTATTGCGAACACGGTTGTCTCTGTTCAAATGACGGTAAGTCAGTTCGATACAACAGCAAGGTGCTGCCTTTCTTTAATTAAACGCGATGTAGAATACCTCGCAATTAATTTACACTTTTGTCTCAGACACATGGTCCATATCTTGTTACTTATAGACAACGCATCACAGGGTAGGAGTTGGTTGATTGATACGAGTAGTCGATATAGAAGAGAACAAACATTGAATCAAAGCAACCGGTAACTACTGCAATCGATCATCACTATGCAGAAAATCATCACTATGCAGAAACGTTGCATAACGACATAAAATTAGCGATTTTAAAAAGCATCGGGCAACTGACGTGATAAACATGGATAAAGATGCGTATCGTTTCAAGCATACAAACTGTATCTAATCAAGGCATAACATGTACAATGGCAGAAAGTAACGTGACGTGGATGAGCACTTACGTTCCTCGGTATGTAACACAAATTTCTACAAACGTTGTTTTAGGCAACACGAATGCGTGTGCGTATTTGCAAGGCATGATCGGCCAAACAATAGACACGGTGTTCAAATAGAGCACTGAACAAAAATGCTTCTGAGCTTTGTGCAATTTCACTTTTTTCCGCGCTTCACTGTCATCCTTCAGTGATGCATGAAGTGACACACCCGAGATATTTGACCTGCGCCACGCAGTGAAACAACTGATGTTGCTTCCTTGAGAAAAAACTGTTCAACATTTCAGAGTGAAAAACTACACCGACCGTCTCGTTATGCAGTTACAAAAAAATTCATGCTCGGCAACATAACCACAACAGATATTCAGAAATCGTTGAAAGAGCACTGATACTGGGACCAGTGGCGTATCTTGGATATGGCAGGCATGGCGCGTGCCACGGGCGCCACTTTGATGGGGGCGCAAAATCTGCTTGGCAAAAATCACAATGTGTGACTTGCAGTATTTTCAACCTCTATTTTTCTCCCCATACAACGATTAACTGCACAGTTGTATCGATGCAACGCCCTTAAACTATTCTGATGCAATAATTCGGACGTCTTGCGCAACACCAAGCATTGTTACGTGACAACAACGGTCAGACGTTGTGACAGAACAAGAACGCTCGCTTCCAGTATCTACAAGACCTCTTCCTCACGCTATAAGAAAGACTTAGCCAGTCCGCGCTTCTGCGTTTCAGGCAAGAGGATGTCAGTCAGAACGTGCTTGTGACGAGTTTAAGTCAGTGACTGTGATAAACTGACTTTTACGCAGATAACTGCTCTAGCTCCCAAAGATTTATAAATTGTTGAAACTGCTGCGGTCCACTCCGGCTTCACAAACGTTTTTCGACGGTCATGTGTCCGATAAGTAGCTAATTTCTGGTTAGTTCCATTGGGGGCGTGGAAGGTTCGCAATGGGGTCGCGGGTGTGACAACCCCATATTGTTGGAAAGCAGGATAATCACAGAAGAATTGTTGTTTTGTTTATTGTGTTTGATCTTGAGGTTACGTGAGGCGCAAGTACCAATGACTAACGCCAAAGGGGGCGCGCCTGAAAATCTTTAAGAACCTCTGGACTGAACACAATGCCCTGTGGCGTAACTAGAAGTTTGAGCCAGGGGTGGCGAAACTTAACCGAAGGGGAGCCAATGGCCACCGTATGGGGGCAACTTGCCAAACTCAAAAAAAAAAAGTTAAGAAATGATAGTGAATCTGGATGTAGTGGATGTCTGTACCAGCTAAAAAAAAAAAGAAAACACCCCGAAAAACGAAAAAACAACCTTACTGAAAACCAAAACAATACTAAATATGTCAGCTAAGGTCAGGGCCGGATTAAATGAATGCGAGGCCCAGGGCAGAGTGGCGACTGCAAGGCCTCCTAAACGCTTAGCGCAGCTGCATATGGCGTTTTACACGCGTTTCAACTTTGCAGAAGCACCGGTCATAATCGTCAGAAGTGATATGATTTGGCATCTTACATTTCAGAGACAAAACACTATACAACAATCTTTATTGTCATAGACCAGCTATGTCCAGCCAGCGGCTCTTGGGGCGCATGCGGCCCAGTCGAAGGTTCAGTGATGCCCAATTTAGGTTTTCGGTGTAGTAAAAGTTTCCTGCATATGACAACCTGTACTTATTTTCATACTCTTGAATTTGACATATTTGATGCAGGTGTTCTTCAGTGCCATTTATCACATCTGTTACCATTGCAGTTAGGAATCGCACGCTTGCAGTATATTAACTTAAGCTGAATTTGGTTTCCAAAGATCAAAGTAAGCCATTCAGTGTGCGGCCCTCATTAATATGTCATCAAATGTGCGGTCCTGCTTAAGACAGTGACATAATGTTTGGCTCATTAAGCCATTTGGGTTGGACATAGCTGTGATAGACTCTCTGACCATCTTCACTGCACACATCGTCCATTCACATATGTATTGAGGAATGAGGAAAGATATGTCTACACTCTCTCGCAGATCAAAACGTACACTGTTTAGAAAAAATTTTCTCAACGAAATCTAAAACAAAAGCAAGATGAACCGTAGCACTTGACTGAAGTTTTGCGATGGGAGGTTTGCAATAGCTACACCTATTAACTTTTCCTTGACCTAGTGGACAACAGCACTTTATGTATCTATGCAGACTTGTGGGAATACGCCCTTGTCGTTAACGTTTATTTCTGACTTCTCAGTGAGCACTAAGTGCAAAGCTATATTTGCTGTTGCGAGTTTTCGTAATTCATCTGGTCAGTTTTTTAAGCCTGCATCGTGTTCTAACTTTAATAAGTTGTCCTGCAGTCTTGACAACATATGTTTCTACTTCTCATTGCTTGAAACAGTTTTGCGAGAATGTATAACTTTCTTGTTTTTTCACCGCTCATGTTCTGGCCGTAGATTATTCTTAAATTATGACTTATTTGTAGAAAGTTCTCGAAAAATGGATATTAGGCAGTTTCTGAAAAGAAAAAGCATTTCTGATAGCCGAAGTACTGGAAACATTTCAGACAAAGTATTGAGAATTGAGGTTCAACTATTACAGACAGACTAATGGGGTAGAAAGGGTAATGTGTTTTGTGAACGTCTATTTGAATTTATCGTGAGCAACCTGAAAAGGATAAGCATTAATTAGGCGTTGCCCCCTGGAATAATTCCTGCGGACGCCCATGGATGCACTGATTTCGATCTAATTCTTGGGTCATAAAGCGCGGTGCTGTTTGGTTCAATTCTTTTAAGTCACTCAAATGTTTAATGGCAACGTTGCCAGTTTTCTCAACCTATAAACTGAAAGCAGTAATTAAAAAGCTGTACAATTTTAACGCGTGGTGAACAGCCTAAAAACATGAAAAAACAGTAAAGGAGTGTTTGATATTCAAGCGCGAGGCTCCAAAAAGCACGAGGCTCCGGGCATTTGCCCGGTTTGCCCAATGTTTAATCCGGTCCTGGCGAAGGGGACCCAGTTTTTACATTTATCTTGCCAGAGAGAGGCTCTCCCCCTGCCCCCCCGTCAGTTACGCCACTGACAATGCCTCAGTCCATAGATTAACAAAGAGAAACACAGTTAGTCCTTGAAACATCAGCAGTTAGTACCGTTACCGTGCCAGTTTAGCAAAAAATGTCAACTCATGAACGAAGAAATGAGCGTTTTCTGTTAAGTGGTTTGGTTTTCACACGTGCAAACATGCTGTTGCTCACGTGCAAACATGCTGTTGCTCAGGTAAACATGCTGTTGCTCACGTGTAAACATGTTGTTGCTCAGGTACACGCAGCTGATTGTTTCACCCCAAAAAATGTGGTTCAGTTCAAAAAATTGTCGTACGTAGTTACAATATGTCGTGTGATTTTTTTGCAAGATTTACACGTTGGTCAGCCAATACAATATAAAATTATCGTTATTATTGGAATGTTTGTAATCTTCATTACAAAAATAAATGAGTACAAAAGTGTGTTATGGTCATTATGGACAATTTACAATTTTATTTGCTGAAACGTTTGAAGGAGAAATGGACATGCATTTTATGTTTCAAAAATTCATTTACTTCATAGATTATCTTTCGAAAAAATTGTGCCTATATCGAACATTCAAATTATCAAAAAGGGCGCACATTTAAACTTTGCCATGGGCGCCATTTTACATAGATATGCCACTGACTGCGACCAGTGGAACAAACATATATTATCAGCCAACAATAGGTCATTCATAGGCATATGTGCCATAATGCATTCTGCTCTAGCTGTGTCCATCTGGACTGAATGTTCATCAAGGTAAACAATATACTGTAAGAAACGCGTAGTTTTTTGTCTTTGATTATATCAAGGAAATAACTTCAGTTATTGTGGAGAAAAGCACGTGGAAAACGCATTTTAGGAGTGCATTATTTTGAAAAGCATTTTTAAGTAAAATTTAGAGAGAAGGCCTGAAACTGTCTTATGCCTGATGCTGCAAACTTTCTATGTTACCAAGTGTTGTGGTAATCGTTAGTTGAAAAGGCATACGGCAGGGGGGAGAGGACAAACTGCGACCCGCATGCGACTCTTCGAACTTTTGTATGAGGCTCTTTAAGCTTTCCGAAAAATTGTATATTTGTTTTTTATTTTTCTATTGCAAAGTGCAGAAGTATTGCAAAATGGTGCTGCGGTAGCTAGCGTGCCGTACACTGTGGTAGCTAGCGTGCCGTACACTGTAGTAGCTAGCGCGCCGTACAGTATTATATTTGCAAGTTGTTCCAAAAAGAGTTATGATGTCACAGAAGCGTAGATTGCAAATAAATTTGTGTTTTTAGATTTTTATGTTGCTGCTCTTTGTAACTTGGGTTTTACGATATGCGGCTCATACATAGAGCAGGTTTGGCCACCCCTGGCATACAGGGATTGTTTAAACTGCAAACGCTTCTTGTGTTTGTGTGAGCGAATAGTCTCCACCCCAAGCCGAACTCGATAAGCGCGTCACATGTCGCTGTGCGCGTGAAACGTCACGTGATTAACGTCACATGATGTTTCTTGTTGGCGAGACATTGCTCGAGGGCGACGCCAACCGGCCGTATTTTACCTTTGCTACAGGCAAGCAGAATAACTGCAAACGATTTCTGCTGTTAATCTGTAATGATTACATGCAAACACACAAATGTATTGATGCAAAAAGTGCAACACAAAGTTTCGAGACGTGCCGTCCAAAAGTCTTTTACGAACTAGACTCGTCTGAAAGGTTTTGGTGTCAAATGTCTATTGTCGAAAACATTTGGTTCGAATTTTAGTAAATCCGTAAAGTCAGAATTCATAAAAGACGAATGCACTTTTTAAAATGACGTTGTCGGTGATGCTTTTTCTCTTTCAAGATTATAAGCAAGTTTATATACGGTAAAAGCATTCAAGATTGTTTTTTCCATATACATCTATTATTATGCTCGCTGCTTTCATCAGCTAGTCGTGGTATGGGACCAGGTTAACCTTCCAGCTATTTAAAACCCCATCCAATAATTTACCTAGACCAACTATGTCCAACCCGCGGGCCGCATGTGGCCCAGTCAAAAGTTTTGTAAGACCCAGTTTAGGTTTTCGCTGTATTGAAAGTATTCTACATACTGACAACCTGTCCTTTGATAATCTTGAATTTGACATTTCTAATGCAGGTGGTCCTCAGTGCCACTCTGTTAAGTCCGTTACCATTGCAGTTGGGATTCGAACTCTTTCATTGCATTAGTTTGAGTTAAATTAGTTTTCTAAGATCAAAGTAAATGATTCAATGTGGGGTCTCACTAATATGTAATTCAGTGTACGACCCAGGTTAAGATGCGACATAATTTTTGGCTCAGTAAGCCATTTCGATTGGACACAGCTGACCTAGACACACCCCTGTTTTTGGCTCGCTTTAACAAAGACCGGAATCATTGTATAAAAAGCACCTGTACGTATGTTTATAGTCAGCAAATACGTTTGTGAAAGTTCGCAACTCATTCACAGAAACTTCCATAAATTTAGCAGCAGCAGTGCCAAACTGGTAAACTCTGATCTATGAATAAAGCTAGATAAGCCTGACCCCAACGTTGGAAAACGTTACCGGGGAAAAGTATTACAAAACAACCAAAAGTCCCGCGTGGGAACAGCTTCAAACCGCGCTCTCCTAAAAATATATGTTACATTTTTTCCTAAAGTTATATCTTCCAAGAAATTAGTAGTTTTCAAGTTTTTTTGTTGAATAGGTTCGTCTTCGACCCGTTTCATATATGTGGACAATAATGTACATGGAAAATAAATTTCACACGCAAAGTTTTCTCTGTAGTTTAAGTGCTGTGGCTTGCTGGACGGATGCTCCGACTGGAAAAAAAACGTCACAACAGGATGCGGCTGCACCCAGACAAGCTCGAACAATGACACTTGCAAACTCATCAGTTCTACTACGTGCACAGCTAGTGAGACGGGCGTCACGGCCATCTACACAACAGTAAGTGAAACAAGAAAATGCTTTCGTTTTTGTTGTACTCGGGTGAGTTTCATGCTTGCTGTTGACATTTCATTATGATTGGAACTTAGTTTCATGTATTTGCTTTGTGAGTACTTATTTTGTTTCACTTCGAACACAAAAGGAGTAGTTATGGAAAATCGTTAAGATTTTGTTAAACTTTGCAGCTAGCTGCAAAAAATAGTCAGATGTGCTCAACAAAAGCACTACGACAAAATAACGCGTTTTCGGAAGTAAGGAAGGACCGCTTTGACCTGCTTTATGCCACATGATAAACATACTATATGCATTGTGGGAAGCCTTTACATTGCAAATCAATGTTTTTTGAGCCAGGTTTTCGCAAGTGGTTGTTTAACAGCTCAAGTGATCGTGCATTGTAGATTTCATGAAGCTTCCTGATCCATGCCATTTTGTTCTAGTTCAGTGATTCTCAACGTGGTCCAGGTGACCCACCAGTGGTATAGATGGATTTTATAGCGATCCATGAGTTCCATAGATCCTTGATTTGAACGTTCACTGACCTATGTGCAATACAGCTTCGACAAATTGTTAATGAGGCGTCAGCAAAACAAAGTGGTCTATCGGATATTTTTGAAAAAGATAGTCCATGGGCGAAAAAGGTTGCTGCTCTAATTTTATCACCGAAATTTGTCATATGCGCTGTTTGATCTTGGCTTGACCTGAAATGATTTGTGGACATTCCAAAAACCGACAAGTTCACAACCATCCCTCGCCATGTACTGTGGTGACTCAACAATAAGTAGGTCGCTACTGCAATCACGAGCTACAAAAGAAATGTTTAAACTTGTTTCATTTTCCCAGGATTGTTACGACGCGATTTTGAAGTTCATCAACGACAACATAATTATTATAGCAGGCGTTGGGATCGGCATTGCTCTGGCTGAGGTGAGATGTGAAGCATGTTGTTTCAAGCGCATAAGCAAACTATTTTCCACCGCTGCACTCTGCAGGCGATCTTTTTCATCTGTTCATCATAGTTTTGCAAACCAGAAGAACTGCTTTCGGAAGAACGACTACAGTCTATTTCTAAGTTTCGACAATGTCAAAAAATCTTGGCAGACAAAATGACCAACCGAGACGGAGTGCGCGCTATTTAATGGAAGCCGGTAGGCTGAGTTCGAATACCGATCCGGTCATATCAAAGGCTTGAAAAATGATACTTGCGGTTTGTCCAGCCTCGTGCGCAGCGTAATTAGGTTGAAGTCTTTGGCACCTCATACACCAAGGAGTCCCCTGGAAAAATTGAAGTGTGTATGCAGATTATTTATGATGGACTGCTATATTCCAAACATCAATTTGCTAACCAAGGCTTTCGAATAGCCACGTTACTTTCCAATGTAAGGTAAATCACCTAAAAATAGGTGTGTAATGTCCCAATATAATGCAAATCGGAACAGTTGTGGTTCAGATCACAACCACTTCCATTTCGTACTTTGATCTTCGGATGTTCCTTGGAAAACTAATACATCGACGCAGAATTATAACATTCTCTATTCCGATAAATCCTGTTCTTTCTGATGCTCATGTTGCTTCAGTAGCATTTGGCACCAGATCTAATTTCAAGTTTTGTTCCTCGGCCGATTTCTACTGTTGTTAATCTTATTCGTCTCCTGATCAAGTAGGATTCCTTACAACCACATTTCAACCGTGAGGACATGGCCGTTTACACAGAAGGAAACCAATAGACAGTGGGACGTGTGATGATAACGCAGAAATGCAGCATGCAAAGGAATTAAAATGACAGTTAACTCCAGTATTGACTAATGAAAAAAAGGCTAGACATGAAAGTTACAGCCAACGATTTGTAGCACGGCACACGTTTTGTGTAAAAGAATTAGGAAGTTGGAGACGTTAAAATGAGAAGCATTTTATGGTTATTGCTTGTCTAGTTGTTTCCGTGATTGGTGATTTGTGTTCGTTATTGTTTCTTTATTGGTACACTGCAAGTACTTTTTGTAAAAGCTAGTGCCAGTAGCAAGAAGTGCTGCTTGTTTGAAGTATTTCATTGCCTCTTGTAAAAATGTTTACAGCATTTGACATTATTAAATTTAACAATTAAACAGCGTAACATTCACGGTGATAAGCAAATCACTGAAACGAAAAATAAAAACACTCTGGCTACCCCCAGGGTGACACTCTGGTTACCCCCAGGGTGACACTCTGGCTACCCCCCAGGGTGACACTCTGGCTACCCCCAGGGCGACACTCTGGTTACCCCCCAGGGTGACACTCTGGTTACCCCCCAGGGCGACACTCTGGTTAC
>Ga0210059_1002192_pt1 | contig 30291 bp, 17 predicted proteins | sample Ectturendosymbi2_FD_188042 | JGI IMG/M metagenome (GOLD analysis project Ga0210059, IMG submission 188042) | Ecteinascidia turbinata endosymbiont from Florida, USA - Sample 2 (SPAdes) (version 2) | ecosystem: Host-associated > Tunicates > Ascidians > Unclassified | place: Key West, Florida...
AACTGTCGAGGGGCGCCCGATGAGACAACCTGTTTAACAGGTTTTTTTCGGTGTCCCAGCGCCTTAGCTTTAATTTGTATGAAATTGTTTAATGTTTGCGCCAATAAACTCTCTCTCTCTCTCTCTCTCTCTCTCTCTCTAGATTATTAAGAAATCAGTGGGGTGTGGCTCATAATGTTATGTTTAAACTACATGGGCAATCTGCCGTTGTCGATACAACAGGTTAACACAATGCAGCACATATAATGTCAATCTCATTCCACCATGCTCTATAGGTAGATTGGTACGTTCGCTGCTAAATGCTGTAACTGTGAAAAAATACGTTGCTGTAAATACCTCCGTGCAGAACGGCTAACACGAATCGGTCGATGTTTTCGAAGTCAAGGGCAAACATGTAGATGCATGCATCACCACAAACGTTTTCAATGGCTGTTATGCAGGCCCGCAACCAGCTGATATTTTCGGGGAGGGGCAAAATGACTTGCTGTTGTACTATTTTTCAATAACTTGTTGTTGTGCTATTTTCAGGGGGAGGGTAAAGTGATTGTAGCTTGTTGCTGTACCTAACAACTAAACATGTTTTTGTGAATTTTGGTGATAGCAATTGCCCCGATGGTCCCTGTGTTGCGGGCCTGCTGTTATGTCTCGATACAAGGTTTTCTTGAACTTAAATGAACTTAAATGAACGTCTCGACGTTTCATTAGCAAAATGCATTCTGAAAATTTCTTAGTCCACGACATCAACCAAAAGCGATGTCTTCTGTTCTCGTTAATGCAGCAACAAGCATGCGAATCTGCTCACAAAACAAGATTAGCACGTTCAGCTTTGCTCAACCAGGCTACAATCTCATCAGTAATTTGTAACATCAAATTTCGGTGCATTGGTCTGCCCCAAACCAAACCTGATAACAAACAAAAGGATTGAATTACGAGTAGCTAAACTTCGCATGACACAGTAGAAGCGTATCTTGCTTCAGAAAGGAACTTCAGGACAGTGAAGAAATTTTAAAAGTAATATAGTTAGTTCATTTGCCATGACCACAGACATATAAATGCATTGCGCGATTACCTAGTTTTATAAAGATCTAAATACTTGACTGTTTATCAGTTTCAATGTTTCAAGCGCTGTAAACTTTGTTTTCTTCATTTAGAAGGTCCTCGCTGAAACATCCTCTTACACAGTCAGCACCACAGAAACCGAACTTGGCAACTTTGACCGGAATGGGACATTTCGGCGACGCCGGTTCGGCGATGGACTTTAGATCAACGTTGTTGCTTCCAAATTTTTTAACTTACCCACAGTGTCAACCCTGCTCAATTGCTCTAGGAAAATTCCTACTGTTGGTATTCATGGCCATGGTAGCCAAGAAAACTTGTCAGAACAAAGAAATAGCTTACTTGGCATTTGATTGTAAGTATGTGAGTTGAAGTTTGCCTTTGAGCAACGGAAAGAAGGAACGAATGTTCTCTTAAATTAGCTGTGAAATGCAATCAGGATAACTACGCGAAAGTTGAAGCAATAATTGCTGTCCAGGCTTAACTTTTGTGTAAACTCACGAACGCCTCATGCCAGCAAAAAGAAACGTCACAAGCCATATTTCCTTCCACACATGGTCACGGTCGCACGAAACTCTTCCAAACTTCCGGCGGAAGAGAAACCACACCCGACCTCAGGATGCCAACAAAAACGCTTATCAAGCATACATCCTTTGCAGTCTAACATTTGCAGTATTTCAAAAACACACTTTTTTCGTATAAAAATCTGCGAACACCATCGCCGAAACGTTCCGTCGCGGAAACGGCGTGGCCGAAATGTCCTAGACCCAGTTAGACCGCACGCCATGTAGCCTACTTCAACGTGCGTGAGCAAGTCATTGCTGACAAGCACTGATATTAAAAAAACTTTTTATTAAAAAACTCACAAGCAAAAATATATGCAAATAAACAACCTCAAACATTTCTTTTCAAATCGAAAAGAAGAAAAAGCTTGCAAAATTTTCCGCTCTGAAAATCGCATTGTTTCTATATACGTCATAATCAGGACCATTTACATCTCCAATCCGGACGGATTTTGCTGCTTTTCAGAACTGTACGCAAAACTGCGGCGATCGATTGGTGTCGCAAGAACGTGCTGGGGAAAATATATTTTAAATTAAGACTTACTTGCATCGCCGCATCAGGGACACTTTAACGGTTAACTCAAGCTCCATGTTTATCGAAAGCTGTGAAGGGAAGTTTAAAATATACTGTATTCTGAAATCCCAAAAGGAACTAAATGTAGGCTTAAAAAGTTTTTTTTTTCCGAAATCAGACCTACATAATTGGGAAAAATGGAGTTCGATTATTAACTCAACTAGTCGTAAACGCCAAATGATTTTCATTTAGTTAAACCAACACGAAAATTTCGGCCTGCACCTTTTATTTCTCTAAGCTACTTTCGAAATGAACTGAGTTAGAACTGAGGAAAATATCTAATCAGATATACGCTTACTGGTCTGTCAGATAATCTGTGGAAGTCTACAGCTACACTAGCAGTATATCTATTTTCGAATAGGCTGTTCATTTTCAAGCGGCGAGAAATTTGGCGCCAAAGAGTGGCAAAGGTAAAAACTCAAAACTTAAATAAGTAAACAAGAAAGGCAATTCATAACTTGTTTAGGTCATCACGTGCAATATACTCAGGTAGGTTCGTACTTCGTAGAAAGCTGTTGCGTTGGAATGCTTGACGCTTACAAAAAATTCTTACACCTGTGCGGCAGAACCAAACTGGCAAGGGCACAGCAGCAATGTTTTCGAGCAATAACGCGCTCATCAAACAATGACGTCTATAAAAAGCAGGTAACAAAATTAACGGTTGACAGAAAAAGTTAAAATACATCGATAGCCATTTTAAGGAAGTAAATGCCTGATTGGTGTGTCATTGCTTTAAAACATGAACACACGCATAGGCGTAGCCAGGGGGGCCCAAGGGGCCATAGATCCCCCAAATTTTAGAATATCTAGTCATTTTGTGCTTTTAGAGGCGGTATCCCAAACAAAATACTGTTGCTCACCTTAAATCAAACATTTTGCCCCAAAAAAATTTTGGGCTGGCTACGTCACTGATCACACGTGCAGTTGACTAACCTGGTTCCACCGCTCATGTGCATGCTGTTTGACCTTTGAGGTACAACGCACCAACCCACCATGGAATGATGTGCTTTGGCGCGTTTTGTCTGTTCCGCTTGTTATGAACAAACGTTTTTCTTGAGTGGAAATTGTTTTAAAATACTTTAACCTCTGAAACGAACCGAACCTTTAATTTGATCAATCCTTCTTATTTGCCATGTCAGCAGGAGGACGAAACAAATCTAATTGACTGCATTTGAAAGTAAGCACGAATATCTTGAAAAAAAATTCCGCTTACTATGTTCTCCATTGTATATCTTTCAGATGTAGTACTAAGGACCGAAAAGCAGTGCGTGAGAGACACCCACACAAGAAGTTTCTCGCGCGAAATGGCGTTAACGTTTCGGCAGATAACTCTATGAATAATTGGAAACCAAACAATGCCTTGCGTGAGGTTAGGGTGTTGGTTTGATCTAACTTCAAACACGAAGAAAAATCAATGATTGTAGTCATGTTTAAGTGATTTCGTCATCACATGGCCTCAATCACGTTCCGGTAGGAACTGAAACAATCACTTCGTACCTTCTTAAAGACCAACTGCTCAGTGCTATATTGCCTGATGTGATTTGTAACGACAACAGATTTGCATGATGTTTCTTGTTATCGTTTTAGTTTATTCACTTACGTTGCAAATTCATCTCATGCATGCTGATGCCGATTAATTTTCGATGACAGTCATGCTACAGAATAGATAATAGAGTATTATTAATTAAAATAACAGGATAATTTTAAAGTTTTTGGAGAAATTCAACTCATACTACATCGCTTTATGAAGGCGAAGCAATGCGTTAAATCTCCGACAAGATTACGCCAGCACTGTGGTTCCCAATCTTGTGTTTACAAAATCCCATTATGTCCATGAATTCGTTTTTCGATAGCGGTGATGGATATGACAATTGACCCGTGAAAGGACATACATGTCTACGGGTGAGTTTTTTTTTCAGTGCAACAGCGTTGGTCAGTGTTGTCACTTCTGATGTTTTAACATCAGATCTGATGTTTTGAGAGATATTTCTGATGTCTTATGTTTAGGCGACAAATCTAATGTTGACTGAGTTGTTGTTTTTGTTTCAACGTTTCCTCTCCATTTTGATTGAAAAGAACCCAGATTCATAATTTTTAAGTTTTTTCATCAATCTCTCGCCCCCATGTGTGTTTGGTCATCATTCCAAACTGAAGAAGCCCCCTTCGCAGCGTTGGGACTAACATTTTACGTCACGCATGACGGGATTTTTCGTCTAATGACTGGACTTCGCTCGACCTCGGATTCATCGTATTTGTTAGGTATTGGTAATAGAAGCATTTAGCTCAAACGGTAACGGAAATTTCTGATGTTATCCGATGTTGAAAGGAGACTGATCTCAGTGCCAACACTTGCGTTGGTTGTTTATAACTAACATATGTATAACTGTAAGTATACTATACCTGTTAGTTATACACAATTAAATAGAAAAACTCATCTGTAAACCTGTATGACCTTTTACTGGTCTATCGACTAGTATGAGCGCTATAACTAGCGTAAGTACCTAATCTACACCAGTTTTGGTTTCAATCTGATAGGTGAGGTTGCGCAGATCTTTGACCTTGTTTTAAGCAGCCCGTTACTATTAGCGTGACAATCACTGCTATCAGTGAGACTATTAGTATGTTCTTTTTCTTTATTGCAGATTTGCAAAAAATACAGTAGATATTTCCTATTTCTTTGAGCTTAAAACTGAAAAATACTGATCAATCTACTAAGACCAACAGTGTTGGCACTGGTTTACAAACAACATTGAACGAATTCTCCAATCTCTGCAACGCTTCCTGCGGCTAGGAAGCTTGTGATGACTGTGTACAGAAAACTTCATTTAATTCTACGTAAAATATACGTTCAAATGGATGTCCACATTTATTCGCTATTAATTCACCTGTTGACTCCTACTGTTTTAGTTCTTAAATCGCCACCATCATCTGAAGGCATCTGACGGCAAACAAGCAAGTTTCATGAGTAGCATTTTTGTAAACTGTCACTGCCAAACTTATGTTCATATTAGACTTCGCATTTTAATCGAGAGATTATGATATTTGTCACCTTTACTACCAAGCGCTATCCTTGTCTGAACTAAATAAGTCTAGGGCTCAACAAGCATTTGGTATGCGCACCCTTTTAACCTCGCTTTACGTCAGCGCCGGTGGTGCTATCGGTGTTTTGCTCATGCTGATACTGCATCGTGCCCTAAGCTCTACTGCATTCAGGTGCAGCATGATACTTGTTACTGTATGACTCGTTTTGCTCCCGACTAGTTTTGTTTGAAAATAGACATTGTATGAAACCTGCAGTTGCTCGATTTTCCAAGCATTACTTACTTCTTAGTACACGAACTGTTTTCGCCATGAAAACCGTTTGGGAGAATGATGTTTTCACTACAAACCATGACTTCAATAACTTTAAATTAAAACACAACGATGATATTTTCTTCTACAGCAAATTGTGCAGCAGGCATTTGTCAGCCAATAAAGTACAAGGTGATAACTTGGTTGGACGAAATTCCAAGAATTTGCAAACTCACAGCTCGTTGATGTAAAAACGAACTAACTCTGACATGATGCGCTTTGATTTTCAAAAACGTTTGTGGATCTGTGAACTGCGCCTGAATAACTTGAACTCTGTGCTATTTCTACAATTCAAAACCTTGTTTAGTGGCTGAAAAGACTTTGTCGTCTAACTTTGAAAGTTTCGAAGATGAGCAGCGTTTCTTCACTCATTAAACAACAGTTATCATTGTCCGAAACTTGGAAAAATTGAAGAAATCCACGCCCTTCCCTTGACTGCGCCACTGGTTATGAAATACGTCATTTTCAAAGAGCAGGGCGAAAACTGCAGCAGGAAATGTCGTTTTGTCCCCACACTTGTTGCTTCTTAGCATGTTTCAAAGTGCCATCAACCTACGCTTAGCGCTCTTGAGGTCTGATCAACAACCTGGCTGCCACCGTCACGCTGTTTCCAAAATTAAACAGCTTCGGAGAGCGGCGAGCTTGAAAACCGTCTTAGGAATGTTTGTTGCTTTCGAAATTCAACGGACAGCCTTGCCTATCACAAGAGTGCAGCCCGCAACAACAATTTGGAAGCAATAGCGGCGAGAACAAAACAGCATGCCGTCTTGAGCAAACGTCGAATCTGTCAAGAAAGGTCTCGAAAATCATGACATCGCAGAGAAAAAAGGAAAATGGCCTATCGACATGGCAGGGCGAGTGACGTAATACGCTTCATTCCGACTTTGAAGCAGGCAACATGCATGACAAATGTTGACGTTGTCATTCTTAACGAGTATTTGCTAGTCAGGCTCTACTTGCATGTTGACGTTACACTAAAAATTTAGAGAACCACTTTCAGCTATAATGTCAGCCTCACCTTGAGCACTTGCGCAGTGAACCGTAAAATGCGCGCATTCGTTTCAAACGATAGCGCGCAATTGCTTATGTGTCTAGCTAGAATGCTCTTGAAATGAATTTCCCAGCACTGGATGCTCGCTGAACGGACTGAGACGTAGAAAAATACCAATAGCGGCATCTAAATGGCAAACACGGTGGAAACTCTCGTTATGGTTTTCCGCAACAGCGCAAGCTATACACTTTATGTGATTGCATTTTACATACTGCTACTGGATAAAAAAAAGGGGACTATAATCAGAGCGAAAATCAGCGCAACGCGGTATTGGACAATAAGGACATGTGCAGTCAGAACAAAGTGGTCAAAATCTAGAAGGTTTATGAAAAAACTAAATTCATCATGAGACGCACAGCCACACAAAAGCGGTCGTACATACAGTTGCGAAACGTTGGGACATCACACATCGCATATAGACTGCAGGGGTATGAAGCACGCAGGCTGCGAGACGCACGTGGCCCGCCAAGGCATTTTTTGTGGTCCGCGATGCGTTTTGTAATTTTCCAATAATTTAAGAATTAATTTATTTATTTCATTCGCCGCTGTAGTGCCAAGCCACCGAGTCAACAAGTTCTTTTTCTATCATGCAATTTGACACGGGAAAGCCCATCGGAAGCATTGATGACTAGAAATGATCTGCCTGTGTCTCAGGATACGCTTCGCAGGAAACAAACTGTAAGAGCGTTTCTGGTGAGGCTCAGCTGCTGCTCTTTTTGTTGCATCACCGTCAATGTTCAATGGTCACAAGAAGTTCTCACAACGCGGCCCTGGGTAACTATGAAACTCGTCATGTGGCTCTCGAGGCTTTTTTAGTTTTAAAGTCCTGTATAGAATAATTTTAGCCGTATCAAGAAGCATGTTTGTTTCATACTGCGAGTCAAACAAACAGCAAATCATTCTGGGTTGGCCGGCCATTTAAAGTCAGTTCTTTGCACTTTTACAGCATCCTAAGAGGACAGCGGTTACCACAAAACACATTTTTAGATTTCGTCTAGTCAGAAAAATTATATTCACTGGATTGCAGCTGAAGTAGTTGGAATGTAGTAAACATCATGATTCAGACCGCTATGCCCTTCGCAAAAACCGCATGGCAAAAGCTAAGCTGCCACTTAACGTTGCTGAGCAAACCAAGCGAATGAAACTATCCAAATCCTCAAATCCTCCTTGTGTTTTCTGGAGCTTAACAAAGACAGTGCATGCGTTCCGAAGTTTGTCAGTATTTTTACCGTATGTTCATGGGCGTCGGAAGGGGGGCAAGGCCCCCTGAATCTTACAATTTTCAACAAAAAAGGTTGTTTTCTTAGTTTCGAGTGGGAAAAATCAAATTTCACCACTTTTGGCCCCCCCGTGGACAAATTTTGGAAAAATCCTCTAGTGGCCCCCTGGAAAAAGTCCTTCCGACGCCCATGCGTATGTTTCTAAAGATTGGGAAGAGTCCTCCTTGAAAACATGGTGCTTTTACGTAAATCATTGCAATCGTCGAGGTTCATGCAGTCGCCCAAAATATGCAGCTTTTTAGTTTAAGATAATAACATTCGATTAACTTTCACAATTGAAAAACCTACCCAAAAAAATAGAAGAAATGCAACATGTGACATGAGTACTTTTAATTCGCTAATAACAGCGTCGACAAATGGGCATTGAAGCGTGGCAACAGACTGGAAAAACTGTTTTCTATTGTGAAACACTCGTGCACCCAGCCCTTCACCGGTAACTTAACTGCAACACTAAATTTTTGTTACCAACAGGGTTGCCAGTTGCTTTATGACAAAGAATGTGGCACTTGTTTGTCCAGCTTATGGCAAAGTTTTGGTAAAAAACTTTTGAAAAGGGCATTGTTAGTTGGAATATTGATTTTTCGATACTTAATGCTTTTTGCAATTAATATTTTTTCCATGCAGTACGTTTCAGTTTTTGACAATTGAAGTTCTGCTGCAAAGAAAAGTACCAGTGTCTATGCTTCGAGGAAATTGGATGGTGATCAGAGTGATAAGTTACAACGATTAATGTTGAGGTGTGTTTTCTCTCTGAAGTTTGGGTATTCATTTGATAAATAATTCAAAATGGCTTGTTTTGTCAGTAGTAACAGTTGGTATTTCAATAAATGGCAAAATTTTGGCATAAAAATATTTAAAATATGATAAAAAATAAAAGTATAAAAAAAGTTGACAAATTTTTTAGAAAACAGTGGTTTGTGGCAATATTTGCCAAATTTGGCACCACAGCTGGCAACCATGCTTACCAAGGCAGGCTTGCTACCGTATTTTTGACCCAAAGTTACCTCGTCTCAGGTGATTTCAACTTGTGCGTGCTAAATACCTTGCGGTTTCAGCAAAAGCGATCAAGTCCATGAGATTGCCAGAGAGATGACAAGGTTAACTTCTTTGAAATTGAAGGACGTGAAAACTAAAAATTCCATGGTAAGCTTTTTTATGCCGCCAGTCCGAACACTGCAGGAGAAAAGTTGCTAAAAAATTTGTACTTGCATTTACAAGAGCAAAGCCTATTATTATGCTCCAAGTGTAAGGCTTACATAACTTTTGCCGTGAGCAAATGTAAACCTCATGCCATTGTGATTGAAAACTGCGACACAGATGAGTTGTCAATTCTTTATGTTAATAGTCATCGCAAGCGCTTCTTTTCAGCCATACTACTCAATGAAAACAAATAAAAAAGATTAGAGATCTTTTTTCTGCTAAAACGTGCAGTTGCATTGTAGCTGAAAGTCGTCTATTCTATCCCATTGGTGTTGGACGGATTGATGCACACTGGACGATTCCGCATTATGGGAAGCAGTAAACGAAATGAAATTTGGATTGCTGTTATCTCTCTTGTGTCTTGCAAGGCATAACGTTTTTTCAGCACAATATCAACAAATTTTTCATGTTTATGTTGTTTTCTGAAGTTTCAAGTATCTTATTCTTTTCGTATGGCTCAGTTATTAACAGAAACAATACTGATAGCCATCTCATAACAAGAAACCAATTGTCAGTGGAAATCAAAGTAAATGAAAACACAGTGGCAAAATAAATGAATACTGTAAACTGGCTCTAAGCCAGTGGTCAATTTTACATAGTTCAAGGTTGACAGTTGCCTGAAGAACATTGAAATAGGAGTTTGACATATGAAGATTAAAATATCATCAGCAAATAAAGTAGTATCAAAAGGGGAAGCTTGAGTGATATCATTTAATGTAGATAAGGAAGAGTAACGCCACTACAAAACTACCAATTGTGGGCAGTGGGTTATCATCAGAAACAGAAGCATGGATAATTTTATGGACAGCAGTCAGTCTGCCAATGAACGCATTAATCACCTGTAGTTTCTCGGTCGTATCTTATCTGCATCATCACTGCGAAGGGATTTAGGAACGGACAAAGCAGACGATATGCTAATCAGATTACGTTCAAGCCTTCGACGAAGGCACAACCTGCCGTGAATGTTAAGATCTTTTCCAGAAAAATGTTGCCTGCTGCAGTGAATTCCGTTTACGTTTTTCATCTCTCTTTTGGTTACAACAGAACCATTTGGCCTTCGCGCGAGATCGTGAGATTTGAAACGTTTCAAGTTTATTGGGAACAGGCTGAAATGTCAGAAAATATGCAGTAAGTGCTTGCATTTGACAATTCAAAAATTCACGCAGCAGTAAAATTCAGCGGTGTTTATTATCATTGGTGTAAAATATCCTACAAAAAGCTAACTAAAAAAGCACCATGTCCATTAGCAAGTTTGACAGTAGCGTCGCTAGCATGCCATTTGAGACGGGAAAGCCCATTAGAGCAAAAGCGCTATGTCACATTAAGACAAATGCTCCTTGTGAAAATTGCTGCCGTCGCCTTTTTATACGCTGGCTCCCAATCTGGAACCATTTGTAACGCAGTCCATCGAAGAACAGTTTGGATGATAAAAGGTTTCTCTTGGTGAAACCAACTGTTTCTCACAGTGCGCACCAGCCAGCAAAGCAGTAATCAATTACAATAAAAGGGCGGTATTTCTTGGCCCATTTCCTGCAATTTAGAACACAAAAAGAATTTATCGTCGTAATTTTTTAACTGTCAAGGTTTCAGGAAGCATCTCTAGGTCATTCCTCTTTTGCACTGTTTCGCTTCTTACCTGGAAGCTGACATCGTATTGTTCATGTTCATGGTGCTCAACTGAAACTGATCAGCAAGTATGTGGAGAACCAGAAGAAAGTTTTCAGCTGACAGTTAAAAGCCTGCAGCGGTTTCAATATTAAATACCTTTTTTAGCAACCGGGTTAATGTCTGAAAAACATGCCATTTGTTCACATTTTCAAACTGATTGTGCAGCGCATGTAGTGATTTACACGTCATAATTATCCCATAGGCATTTTTGCCAACATGCATTATTGCTGTTCGATCGGAAAGACTGTCATTACCTAAATCAGTGATTCTCATCGTGGTCTAGGTGGACCAACAGTGGTCCATTTCTAGTGGTCCACAGAGAGTTCCACAAATCCTTGAGAAAACGCTCCTGAAAATTGTAACCTTTACGGTACAATAAATTATGTTAGTCCATTTCTTACGTATTTGTGTTCAGTGGTGTGGGAGGCGGGGGTTCAGAGGGTGAAAGTGCACCCTCAAAAGTTTTGATTTGTTAAAAATTTGAGCAAAATCTCTGAAAATTTTGGCAAAACCTCTGAAAATCTAGGTAAAATCCCTGAAAACTCGGGCAAAAATGGCGCCCAAGATTGTTTGACTTCAAACAATGGCGCCCAACGTTTGCGGAAAAACACAGTTAAGACTTCTTTAGGAGGTCTCACCAAAAACAGGTCTTCATGTTCTTTGTGGGAGAAAATTTGAGGGAAAAAGGCACACAAACTTTTCGGGTAAGTTTGGTGAATATCGGGCAAAAATTCTTCGCACCCCAAAACCTTGCCTGCTCCTGCACATGCTTGTGTTTGTAGTTTCATGACTGTCACGTGTAATGCAAAGTGGTCCATCGGATATTTTTTTGAAAATATGCTCCATCGGCCAAACACGGTTGACAACCACTGCCCTAAATGTATGATTACATTTAGTTGATACCTTTTTGTATATTACTTTCTTATTTTACCTTTTTTGCTTATTTCCATGTCTCTTGCGTTTCTGAGAGCTAATGTGTACTCTGCTCGAAATGAATTATATCAAGTCAGGATTTGAATTCACTGCGCGTTATGATTAGGAACTTGGGCTGAGACTAACTTTTCATGATGTTTTTTTTGCAACAGGGCGACTGGAACAACCCGGAAAGCAAACGAACCAGTTGATAGGATTTTTCTGCCAACGAAGGAAATTCCAAGAAGATGACTTTGACACACTTTTCTGTTTGTATTCAGCAGCTTGAAGAAACGCAACAGCGATTTGTCTACAGGGCAGTCAAAATTATTGCATTACTGCAGTTTACGTAGACGTTCTATGCACGAAATGCCTTTATTGTTTGTAATAATCTGCTTTGCAATGATGGAACAAACGTTGAGACAACTCTTTCTTCTTTCTTTGTGTACAGTACAGGAACTTCACGCTTTGTGTGTTCTTGGAAAACCGGTGCATCGCATGTAAAGGCAACTTTTGTGTTATTGACAAATGCTGCTGTGTGCTTGCAGCGCTGATGTATACGGAGTATTTAACCAATTCCCGGACACGTTTCGCATTTCGCTGGGAAAGCTGGTGACGCGTGCGATTCATTGACCTCTGCCAACAACCTTAAATTCAAACTATGAAGGGAAGTTAATCGTATATCTTAATCCGTCGGGCGCAAGCAAGCTGTGCTTTAGCGACAGTTGCTTTGTTCGCAGCAGAACCTGACGGTTGATCAAGAAAGCCGGTCGTGTTAAACAAGGCGTATGTTTGCGCAGCTAATCTCAATGCAACAGGAGGTTTTAACGGGATCGCGTTTAAAGCATGACGAATGATGATGATGATGACGAATGACCTCGATGTGAGCATAGCCTCCTACAACAGCAAACGAGGAAATACTCTTTGTGGTGACAGTTGAAAATAAAATATAGTTTTTCGCACCTCTCTGCGTAACTGCGGCACCATTCTCTCGCTGACGTTGACAACGTGGAAACATCGGTTGCTTAAAAAACGTTGTTTCGATTTGCTTTTTTATGATGAGTTTATGGACAAACTCAACTGTGGAACATGTTTTTTTTGTGTAAAAACAATATTTACAACTATTTGTAACAACGTAATAAGTCGCTAGCCAACGTCGACTTGTCAAAAGTCAAAACACGATAACCGTTTGTGATTTCATCATGTTTACGCACTATTCTGGTGCACCTGATTTCATGCAGCTTTCAGGCCCTCTTTCAAATTTGCAGCGCAATGCAACCTACGGTAGTCTTGCACTGTACAACGTACCTGAAAGCATTGCGAAGAGCACAAAAACATGGCTAACAATCTGCAGATCATACCATGCAGAGCTTTACACACACAAAAAAAATGCAATCACTATACTGCTCCGGTCCGGGCTACTGTAAGTGCTTGCAGTATCGCATACAATAAGCCAACAGTCCCTCCGTCAGGTAAGGCCACTGCGAAAAATACAACTGATCATTTTAACTTATAAAATATAGTGTGCGCAACCCGGAACGTGACGAGTATCGGAAGGGGATGAAATACAAGTTATTTTTATTGCAGGGCAGTAATTCTTTCGGACTCAAACACGATGCTGTAAATCAAAGCAATCATCAGCGAAGCTTGAAAATGGTGACGCTCTTCGCCAGCATGTAACGATGCGTTGCCAACGAAATCAGTCCTCAATGTGGGGAGGGGGTGCAATTTGTCATATTTGCTCTGACCTCCTACTTCACAAATCGACACCGTTCGCCATTAAGAGGAGTAGAAATGCTAGCAACTGGCGGCTCAGAAGCGGACGCATCTAGATAGCGACGCTATCGAAAAAACAAAGCACTCCGCGAAATGACTGATTGAGGCCAATCCATCTAAAAAATCGCTCATTTGTCCGATTTGTGCTTGGGCGGGCAGCTGACCATAAATCAAATGCACGCATGTTTTTGCTACAACACAAACAAATTTGACCGATAGCGGCTCATCCACGCCAAGTCGAGTAACAGTTTTGCGGAAACACCAACAAGAGTTTTTTCTGAAAAGCGGCAAACGCCAACTCATCGCAATTTCGAGGCACCACGCCGGATCTAAGCATGTGTAATGCATCCAAAGAAACAGACATCTCATTATCAGCGCAATCAAGTCGCAACGGTTAGCTGTCGCCCACCCATGTTGCGCAACAGGAGACAGGACACTCCACCGAAAGTTTATTCAACAGTGTTCGTGTTGAAGCCAGTAAAATGCTCATATGTTTGAAGCCAACGTGAGTTCAAAATGGTTTGAACCTCACAAGAGAGAATTTCATTTGCTCACAGTGCCTGATGGAGTTTTCTGTTGCTGCCTGGAGCATCAAGGCGGTAGTTAAAATACGAAGGTGAGCCGCTTGGTAAGAAACCTTATACATTTGGAAGTCAACTATCAACTGCGTCGCTGCAGGTACTCAGCAATTCCGGACAGTTCTGCCGGCTAATACTTAAGTTTCAAACACCGCCTCTGGAAACTTGTACTTTGCAAGTAGATGCCACCTAAAATTTCAGCTGAAACCACGCTGGCTGAGTTTTAACCAGGACAGCTGAAATTTTTTGAGCACAGGTAGCTCAGAACTTCCAGTAAAATAAAAAAAGTTTAGTGCATAGGTACAACGTACTTCATAATCTTCATGAGAATACAATACACTGCAATTTTAAGATACTTTTGATTCAGTCATAGAAAGGATTGTGCCGGGAAAGAATATGGGTTGACATTGGTTTTTCTTGGAAAGAAGTGTTTTGCCACGACTTTTATCGCCATGACACAAACCAAATTGTTTTCCAACTGTGCGCATCGCATCGCGTTTGTTTATTTTTGAAAAAACGTCTTTAAGGATATTTTTCTGGCCTTTTCTGCAGTTTGTGTTAATTACTGTTTTAACTTTTATTAAACTGAATACCATCGCTTAAGGTCGAAATAAAATCCTGATCGCGGCAAAGGTTCGGAACTCGTGGTTATGCCCGGTTTGCTTTCTGACTGATAAACTTTTTGCTCGAGATAAAGTAGGCAATGACACATCAAGAGCTCAAAGACTTGATGACACAGGTGTACGGCAAACCCCGAAAAGTGACGCTATTGGATTTCAGATAGTTCTTGCGCATCTTAAGCATATATTTATTCGGCTCGAAAAGGATATTTACAAACATTGCTGGACCTGACGCTGACCAAACTAGAAAGATTTTCAGGAACCCAGAAACATGATTTATTAATCTTTAAAGGCATAGCACCTCTGTGGAGGGTTCAAGCCATGAATAAACAGCGCGCACCTTCCTGTGAAAGCGTTGACGTGTAATGTTACCAGGACAAAAAAATATGCCATCCTTGCTTTCTGTTCTGGTTGAACACTTGTGCGTCTGGTTTAAGAAAAGCGTACCTTTTCAAGGAGCAAATCAAAACATGCGACATCTGGGAGAAAAACACTGCCAAATGATAGTATTTGAAAGAAAATGAATGAAATGTGTCGCGACTTTATGTTGAGCTGGTACAAACAACCGTTCAAAATTTTTGTTGACCGCAGTGTAGAGAAATTCAGCTGTGCTTAAGAAACCATATTCTTTTGAAGAAGTTTTGAGGTTCTGTATTTTTTGTGATATACTTTGCAAAAACGCAAACAGTCTACCTTGTAGAATTTTTTGCGCCATTGCCACATTTGAATTGCAGCTGGTGTTTTTTTTATATTCCTTACAAATACACAATGTACAGTATTTTTCGATTGTTTTCGAGCATATTCTAGCTAACACATGAAATGCCTTAGCTACTGAAGTGAATGCCACCTCAAAAGATAAGAATTGTTTCTGCCCATGCTGTCAAAATTTGAAGTTAAATTTCGTAGATTGCATATTGATAACAATTTTGTTGGAATACTCTTTATAATCTCAAGCAGAACCAGCACTCATATTGCGGGCATGACGCATTAGGGCAGTAAAAGGTTCAAAGTTTAAGTTAGAATTCGATCACAACATCTTCAGGAAACAAATGCTGCAGTACAAACATACATTTTTTTCTAAGTTAAGAAGATTCTTCGAATATTTAAGGGGTAGATTTTGCGATGGCGCAAGCTAAATCAGTGTTTAATATGCATCGAAGGGACAAAATATTGTATCTTGAATCCCTTTTAATGCAAGAACAACAGACGGCGTGTTTTCCTGTTTTGACGCTTTGAGCGCAGTTGAAGCTGCCAACGCCGATATCAGCTGCAGTTTGAGGTACAAGATGTAATTCTGATAAACTAACAGCACATCGATGCGCTATCATTACCCAAGGTGACATTAGAAAACATTACAGATTTTACTGCCTCGATGCCTCCTCTCCGCAATTTACCCGGCTGTCTGAGACAATTTAAGATCAGGAATTACCGTCTCTGGCAAGCGGAGAAAATTAAACCAACGTGACTATTATCCGGCTACCCGGCTACTGTTCAGAGCCGGACAACTTTCGCATGATGGGAGGTGAGGTTGTTTGCCGCGAAAGGTTTTGAAATTTGTGTGAAAATGCTGCGCTACTTTACTTCCATTACATTCCGGGGTCTGGGAAAGGTATTCTGAACTACCTGGCATTCTCCTGTTTCCTGATACATTTGCATTTGTATCAGCGCCAACTGTTTCTGTCTTCCGCTGGGCATTGCCTGATTAGCTTCACTCAAGGGGCGTATGTCGGGGGATGAGCGTGGGCAGCCGTCCCGGTTTTTCAGGCATTGGCAACACGCAATCTGACCTAAGCACACTTCACCACTTAGCAGTAGCAGTTGGGCAAACTGACACATTGTTTCATAAGCCACGATTAACGTTCGGTTATTTTCGCCAGACACAATGCTTTACCGTATTGCACATGTTCTATTTATTACTCATCTTCACTCTGGTGCAACGTGCACGCTGTGCAGAGTGACTTAGCTCAAAACAATTGCGCAGAGTTGTCGTCAGTAACGAGTTTTTCTTCCTTTGCTGAGGCTCTGCTGGCTTGCTGCTTTGGCGAAGCATTTAAATACGCTATTTGGAGGAGAGTGATATTGAAAGTCTTGCCAAGTCGCATGAGACGTAATAACGCACAATCCAATATTTTAAATGAAGTTATATTGCAATGGTGGGCAAAATGCGTCTCACCGACATGTTTTGTGTGGGTCTTCTAGCTGATTTGCAATAGCACAAATTGATAGCGAGTTGCCGCCTCATATTTAATGTTTAGTTGTCAAAGAGTCTACGCCATTTGATGTAGGTCATTTTATGTGAAACTTGCATTCTTTAACCAACTGTATTTAATGCTACAAACTGATTTTGCGGCCCGCTAGTGTTTTTTTTGCCGGTGACTCATCTATTGAACAAGTATGACCCCCTTGTTACATTGTATGTTTCGAAAAACAACTCTTTGTACCGTCGGAGAAAAATTGTTTATTGCTGCTGGCAGTGAATTACACTCAATACAATTTGTTAACGGCAAAACAGATTTTTTAAACGTCTGACGTGATTTAATTCAAATGATCAGTTTTCGCCTTATTTATAATTTGCAAATCAGGTTTGCTTCATTGCATATGGAAAGCTGGTAAGACAGTGAAAGCGACGAAAGCAATTTTCTTACGTTTTGTTTTAAGTTTTTGTTAAATATTATGCTTTGACAAACGTAATCAACCAAAATGCTCGTCTTGTTGAAAATGCAGTGCACTGTTTAATCGTCACCTGCAAGTTGTCTAACTTGGGCTTGCTTTTGAATTCCTATCGAAATTGTCGGTTTCAGTTATCTTGCCACATATTTGTTAGATCTAAAACTAAATTTGGTAAAATACTTTGGTTCCAAAGTTCTAGGATGATTGTGCGAGTGTTAATACAGCTAAAATGTTCTTTCTAGGAACAACTTCATGTCTTAAGATTCAGTTGGCAGGGATTAGTTGAGATATCGTTAAAATTAACCAGCCTTTCTTTCACGGCAATGGTCTTTGAGTTATGTAATTTGAAAGAAACACCAACCCTTATGCTTGAATTAGGATTCAGTTTAAACCATTAGCTCAATTCTTTTCCTCCAAACAAAGTGTACCAGATACGTCGCTGGCTTAACTGTGCAGCCATCCATGGCTGCAGGAAGATTGTACAAACCCACAAATCTATCGGCATGTGTAACAGGCGTATGTACACTCCAGATATATTAATAATATTCGTAGGCTTTAAGATGGAAACAAAGGAATGAGGTTCATGGGGCAAGCCGTTGTGCATGGATGACCCACTTTGCGGTGGAGAATCTTAATTCCAGCGGGTTGTATTCCTCCAAATAATGGTGGAGATTGGTCGTTTGAACAGTTTCATTAAATTTTTGTAAGATAGTCATTTTAAAACTCCGCTTTTGTGCAAATCGTGGTTAATCGAACAAGCTTTAAACTGCTTCCACGCAAGTTGTATGTAAGAATTGCACTTATAGCATCACTTGCTACAAGATGTCAATGCTAGTTCGAAAAGCTGACGAAGGTTGTTAATGAAAAATACTTTTACCACGTCTCTGAGTTAACAAGCAAAATTATGGAGGAATTTCAAATTTTTCTGTTGAGACAAATTTTGTATTTTCTTGAACCGACGAACGGCATCGGTCTTCCATGCGTGAAATTGTTAGGATATTAGCAGGTTGAAGGAAAGTTCTTTACCACATAGAAAGCCTAGGTTTTTCAGTGTTGAAAAATATAACAGTTGAAAATAATAACCTTCAACAAAAAATTCGCATCTTTCATCATTTACGTTGGCGCTACATTATTACATTATATAGAATAATTGACAAATTTAGCCAAATAGCCGAAATTTGGCAGGCACCCGAAGTTTACCGAAATTGCGCTGAAGTTCAAAAGGCTTTTCTTAGAGGCTAATGGCGCATGACCTCGACTCTTTGGTTTGTACTTCAGTCAACATTTCTAAGCTGGGACTCCATCAGTACAAGCAAAACATCACTGGACTTTCAACGACGCAGCTTCAGGGCAAAGAAACTCTTTATGATTTGCAATGTAGCGAAAGTTCGGGTTTAAACGCAAGCAGGGGTGCAGTCAAGTGGAACACGTCGGAACGCATTTGCCACACATGTTTTGATGGGGGAACGCGTTCCCACATTTCTTTGACACTATCTCAGTTTTAGAACGCACATATCCTGCTCTGAATTTTACCATTATGTAAATATTCAGACTGATATGTGCAACCTCTGTTTCAGCACTCATCTCAGTACCCCTAAAATCTGATCTGAATATCCCCTGGAGGTATTGAGACAAACTACTGGATAAAACTGATGTTTTTAAGTGATCAGCGGTTTACTGTTAGCTAAGTGCTGCTCTAGTACATGAACGCCCACTTTCACGTCATTGGGGTACTTCACCCAAAACTTTACAGGCAAATATATCTCTTGAAAATTATTTGGGTTTTTGATGTCGATACTGAAGAGTTTATCGCAGCGGTTTATGTTAACTGCATTTCGCTTCTTTTGTGCTCAGTATTTTTCGGGTGTTTGTACACGCTGGACTCAAAGATTATATCGCTACACATGATATCTTTCTGAGTTTGTCCAACATCCTTTACTAATTTCTGCGGTAGTTACCCTTCAACTTAAGACTATCTCAAAGCAAGTTAAGATTTTTTTGTTATATCTACTGCTACCTGAGAACCCGACAATCACATAGTTCGTGTGGTTAGCGGCAGAAAAATGGTCAGGATAGCATTTTAGGCATCACTCACGTCGACTACGTGGCATGTGAATCTGGACATGTGTTTGCTCACTCACCCGACTAGTGGTGGTCTCCAAACTTTTTTGTCCGAGGGCCACATAAGCTCTTGCACAACAGTTCGAGGGCCGGACATCTTACCTATGTTTCTAGATATGTTGCAATGTACCAAATCAACAAATTTTTTGTAAATGTGTTAGTTTTTCATTATTCACAAAATGTCTTTGCGGCTAGATGAAATAGCTTCGCGGGCCGGATTAATGCTTCGCGGGCCGTAGTTGGGAGACCCCTGGTCTAATCGTATATGCCCACACAAAATTACGGAAGTGGAATACAATCTTTATAAGCTGCAGGAATGATGGTGACGCTGTCGGTTTAGGCTGTTTCGATTGAACGAATTAAAAACTTAGATTTTTTAACACTAAGACAAGTCGGCGATTGTTGACGCAATGCACAGCTCACCATGGCAAATTACTGAATTACTGTAATGTGGGTACATACCGCATTGTTCGGTGGTCTGTGCCTAGGCATACCATGTTTTTGTGATTGAAAACCGGGACGCTTCAGAACAATGCGCTTTGATAAATGAGGTTCATATCTCACTTGGAGTATGTAGTTGTTTGGATTCCTATAGGGAAGCCACCAAGAAGAAACTAAAATAATACATTTCACTAAGAAAAAAACAATGTTTAAGCATTTGCAAATTTACACATTTGACCAATCATATTTTTCTGTAGACCATACTCTCTTCAAGAAGACTTTGTTCGATTTTATTTTCTCGTAAAAACCACAGCAAGAAAAGCCAGTAATAATTTTACAGGTGTTAAGGGCTTTCACATTCTTCTCCAGCATTCTGCTTCTGTTGCCAGGCCGCATGTTATTCATGATGGCTGAGTGAATGCCTAACCGGGACATTTTGGTTGACTGACCGGGACGCCGGGACAAAGCCCTTAAACCGGGACTGTCCCGGCTGAAACGGGACGTATGGTATGCCTATCTATGCCCTACGCCGCTTTGAGAAGTGTGAATTTAACAGTTGGCTGAAGGAGTTGCCTTAGCCTGCGAAAAAGCATGCTAATTCTGTTGTTGATAAAATGATACAGTATTACTAACTTGTTCACGTGCATTTTAAGTAAAGAAAAAACTTGAGGTAAAACCAGGGATGTAGTGCTAACAAAAAAGGTGTGGGAACGCATCCAAAAAATAGCCGTTTCAAAACAGCTTCAAAGCCATTTTAAAGCAAAACGTGAAAAAGGTGTGGGAATACCGTTCCCACACGTTCCCGCCCCACTACACTCCTGGGTAAAACCTATCGCACTCACAAACAAACCAAGCGACTGATACTTGGATTACGCCATTCGTTTGATAAACAAACGTAATAATCATGATTGTGTCGGAATCGTGGTATGCAGCAGTGCTGGTTTGAATTTATTTAAATAACTTTATTCACACAGCATGTGGTGAAGTGCACTTTGTGACATGGCTTGCTGGTGTTGAAATTTCGCTGATGCAGATTTGAACTTGCCCAAGGTGCTCCCGTGGCACTGGAGCTATTTCGAAGATTTTTTGCCAGTTCTCTTGCTTTGGCAAGCCTGAAACTGACAAGCGTCGAGGATTTATTTGATCACCAATAGCGCCGACGATTCTGTTGGCTTTGTCTGTATTTTGAGGCGACCCATTCAACAAGTGACAAAGGTGGCGTAACATTTCAACAGCACAATGGCAGTGAGTGGCTGAAAACGCTTTGTCCTACCGCGAGGGAATCCGTAGGTCTGCCCAGAATAAGCACTGAAAAGGGATGTCTTCGTGCATTATCCAAGACCAATTAACATTTCCGCAAAATGCACGGTAGTATGTTCAGCTTTTCTCTTTGTTTGAACCTAAAGTCTTAAATTGTAGACTTCTGCTGCACTAATTTAGCTATCACTTTTGGGACAAAGTAGGTTTGCAAGATTTCAACTTACATGTTTCAAATCAGTTTGACTGACGTGTATGCATTTAGACTATGACAGTGGAAGCAGTTCATCTTTGTGCCATATGGCGTTGTTCCGAATTTGCACGGAGTAGAAATGTGGAATTCCACCAGCTGAGGTACCGGTAGTTAAGAAAAGTTTTACTGAAACCCTTGGTAAACTTTTTAAGCTGATACTGTACTTGGCAGTAAGCAGTAAGACTGTATGCAAGGTATGACAAAAATATAACTACACTAGCACGTGACTTTCAAACTTTTCCCAATAAGTGACCTTTGAAAGGCTGTGTTTAAGAAAATGCAATATCGTAGAAAGGCAGCGTGATGAAGAAATTCTGATTTTAGACGTGAAATCAACGAACTGAAATCACCGAAATAGTGCAATTACTACCTTGTCCTATGCCTCAGTGTCGTAGGCTATAGTGTATCACGCAATAGGAGCCCATAACTCGCAGACACCATGTGGGAAACCACTGCACCAGCCCATGCCTTCCCGCTTCTGCAATTCTGTAGACTATAGTTGTTAAGCAAAAGTTTCAGGCTGCCAGCACATTTTCAAAATTCGTTATGGATTAGGGTTGCCAGATGCGTTTTGTAAAAATACCGGCCATTTTGTCAACAGTGCCAGCTGTCAGATCTAAGATGTGTCGTAATTCGTAAGCGGCACAGGGAAAACAGAAAGAATATGAGTATTGTTACGCCACAATTAATCATTTGCCCGTATTTAGGCTGGCTCAGTACAATTCGGTGTGTGTTACATGACGTGTAATCACACCAAGCATTGTGCCAACAGCAGTAAATAACCTTCGCTGAAGGAACTGTCCTGACAACATTAACTACTTTAGTTTGCTTTAGAGTGATTATAATTTGAGAAAATTAGCGTTAGTTCTCTTTAAAGTAACGGAAAACTATTTATTATCAAAATACCGGCTTCGGGCACTGATTTTCAAAATACCGGCCTCTGCTAAATTAGCAGCAAAATACGGGCCAGGTCGGTTAAATACCGGCCATGTGGCAACGCTACTATGGATCCGCAGAGGCGTGCAGCGATTTTGGTGGGGTTGAAGTCTACCTATATTTTATCCAATCTTTCTGGAATTGGTTAGCGTTTGTGACTGAGATCACTTTTGCGAAACAAACAAATGGTTTCAGCCAGCACCGTTCACAACATGCTATATTCTTGAAGTTTTGTCATTAGCGAATGGAAAATAAAGATTTTGATCAAGATAAGTCCCGAGCAGAGGCGTTACGAGGGGGCAAGGGGGCGCAATTCCCCGGGTGCCGAATCGCTATGGGGGGGCGCCGAATCACTGCCGGGGACGCCGAAAAGTCTTAACAATGTCGCAAGAACTTTCTTCATCAGCACATTCTCTTCTGAAAACCCCCCCGGTTCGAACATGGAAGCGCCGAAGTTGTATCTTGTCCCGGGCGCCGTCTAACCTCGTTACGCCCCTGGTCACGAGGCACATTCATGTACGAAGAGAGAAATTTTGCAGACCGAGCGTTCACCTTGCAAAAGACTGTAAGCCTTACAGTGGTTCTCAACCTGTAACAACTTCCATTTTTTCACAAAAACCTGGATTCACAACTTTCTGGTTTACCTATCGGGATTTGTTTCCAAATAAATAAATTTTCTTGTGCCCTGCTATTCCTATTGGTATTGCAACATCATGGCTTTCGATGCATTGTTAACAAATTTACGCCACACATCGACCAATTGGAAGGTATTTAAACAAAGACAAAAAATCTCATTAAATTTAGGTCTTTTGTTACTATTTTAATGTGCATTATTATTCTTCCGAGTAAACTAAGATTCGATCAAATTGATTATTCTGGAAGAAGTGGTACGCGTTGACAATATGGGGTACCCAAGTAGTATGAGATCGTAAAAAGGTTGGGAACCCCTGCTGTAAGGCTTTAGTGAGGTTATGCTGCTGAAACAACACAAAGTAAAATGATAGGTGTAAATTGCTTCGAATCTGGTGAGTAAAGTACACAAAGCATTCTCGTGCCGTCGACTCCTCGGTGAATGTCGAACTGCCTCTACGCCGGATAAGGTACTACAGAATTTTATAACGAACGTGAACCACAAATCCTAGTTCCGCTGTTTTCAGGGTCAAAAAGCAGTTTGCGTGTTTAGTTGGACCACGCAAGTATTCGTTTGGTTTTCTGGTTGGCTTCATGGGGAACAAAAAGACCAAAACAGAATAGAACAATTTATTCTCAGTGCTCAAACGGTATGCGGCTACCCAAAACGACAGAGATAATGCTTGAAAAAATTATAAAAATAATTTCAACAATCTTACAGCTTTTACGAAGCAATATTGTGCCGTTGCGTAGATAGAGACATGAGTGTATTCATTAAATTTACCACATCCTTATAATGTCGTGTACAGGTGTATCTACAAATTTCTATTTTTTACCTATCTCCAGCATATTCAGGCAATACAAACCACTCCACTGAATGCATGCTCAATTTTTTCCCTAACAGGCTCGTTACTGTAGTTAGTGTTTTTAAAGGTGTTTTGAGAGACCGAAATGGTCTCTCAAAATTTTCCAACGGTCTCTCAAAATGCAGTAGAAACTCGCTTTACCACCACCATCAGAATGCACTGAAACCTCGCTTTACGACCATATCGGTATTCAGATAAACTAATTACTGCCCTTCAAAATGTCTTTGCAGCCAGCCAGGTCAAACCTTAAAAAAAACTGACTGTAGCTACAGCTAAGAGTCCTTGTTTGCGATTGCCGATTGCAGCGTGTGACTGTTCTCTGGCACCACCTCCCAAAAACTTGCTGTCAAACTAAGTAATTTTGATTTGATGTGACAACCCGAACACTTGCTAAACATCAAAGGTATGATAGACTGAAACCAACTGGTCACGTGTATATTTTTTTGGTGTACGATTGTTTTTTGCGTTTATTTTCTGGCAGCTTGTAAAGGAAGTTATTTACCACCCAACTTGGTGATAACATGTAGCACAAAATTAGCAATTAGGACCAATGTTCATGTAAGTTAGTTAATTGGTTTCCCTCTTGCTCAATATAACCTTTGATGCAATGTGCAGAATTAATATCATTGCTAAACTGTCAAATGTGTGCTCACTTAGTAATTATAAATAAGACCCTTTTGTTCGAGTTTTTTTACCTTTACACCTATTTTTGGTTAAAAGCCTTTTTGAAAACGTAATTGCGGATGTGATATTTTCTCAGCTGAAATTTACTCTCGTGTGCTGTCACAGGTTTTCGTGATGATAGCTTTCACAGCACTAAGCTAGAGCAACGCGTCCTTTACAAAACGACTAGCAGATTTTGTTTCGGGTTTTTCGACATCATCAAAATTATTGTTTGTTTATGACCGAATCAAACCTCCCAAAGAATGAGAATGATATTTTGAAACCTATTTTTTCTTTCACCTGTTTGTAGACCGTTGAGTTCGAGTGAATCGTTTGAGACTAGCGCTATGCACTGTTTATGAGCTTTCGAGAATGTTGTAGGTGTTTATCACAAAGATAGAAATCGGCAGGAACACGTAGCCCTCATTATATGATGATGGCATTTTGATAACATTTTCAGGAAAAAGATTTGACACTTCATAAGGAAATTCTAAACAAGCAACGATTTGGATAGTCAAGCGACTAAATGTAGTTGGTATCTTGGATTCATAAACAAAAACATTGCGTTGCATACTTTGAATAAGAACAGGAAGTACCACAAATCTCATTCGCATAATAAAAAGGAGACAATATAATACATGGTATCAAAATGTTTTCATCTCCTACCAATTTCATAATCAATTTACATTCTCAATCTTTGCAACAACAAAGGAAATAGTAACTGTTGTTAAAACGAAAGCGTTGGCATAAATGTACTTTCCCCTATTGTACATCAACCGCTTACAGAGGCTGATTTGAGGTTGGAGGAGTAAACTGAGCAAGGCTCTGATCAACCTGGCATTAAGAAAAGTATGCTGTTGTGCACTTGCAAACAGTCAACCGCCGATCTTGTTTAAAAGGTATACGGTGCGTGCATGTAAGCACACATTTAAGACTGCAATCAAGCATTGCGGCCGAAAATACCAGGTTGAATACTTCAAATTGGATGTGTTCCGACTTGAACCGTTCGTACTGTAACATCGTATAAGCTTAAATCGTTTAGAGCTCGGGCCGGTGTGCAAACCTAAACTCGATTGATTCACAGGGTCGGTAACTGCGTTGTGTTGCTGAAAATAGGATATGAATACGTACGTGTTACACACTCACAAAGACTTCAGCAAAGTACAGGATAATCCATACTCAATTCTTGTGCACACTAGACTATATGAACCGTCACACGCAAGCGCATTCGCTGCTTACCTTTGAGTTAAGCTCTACTTTCGAAATCTGTAGCAGTTACTTGGAAGAACTCAACGCAGCTGATTTCTCTACCCCTACAAATTCCATTTCCTTCATTACTACAACTAGCCAAGCAACAGCGCCTAGTGATGCATACCAGTTATACCTTACGGTTGACCGACCATTCAGTCCATTATTTGAAGGCGAGGTCAACACCTTGCGTTGACATGAGTCACACCCGATTTTATCTCATGCAAACAGTTCTTCGGTAAGCTGTTCTGGGCTATGCTCACAAACACTAAGCCAAAGTCATTGTGTATACAAATGTTGTCATGCAAAATTTCCGAACTTCGGGTTATTTTATTTGTTCTTTTTGTGTGATGAAAAATGTTGAAGCTTGAGCCATTCCAGTTTTTCGCGAGTTTGCGACGTCCAACTCAAACAAACCTCACGTTTCTAAGGACATCCACCTGCAAAATGCACCTTACTAAAAATAAACAAGCAGTAATCTTTTTTAGTTATTTTATGCCTGCATGAATGTATACTTCCTTTTTTTATTAAGTTGTATCTGCTGACGTTATCTTGCAATAAGCTTGTCGTTAAATTCTGATCCGCACCTCAGTAGCGTGTAGCGCCAATTCAAGCTCTTGGTAAAAAACGTACACAGATATAAAAGGACTAAAATACTGACGAAGGTGAGACAAACTTTATCAGATAGTCAAATTATTTTACTAATTTTAGTAGTTACGTACTTTCAATATTTTCATACATCAGCCGAAATATTAAAAATATGACATGCATATGCTCTAGTACAGTGGTTCTCAACCTTTTTTATCCCATGCACCCCTTTAACCGTTATTCGCAGATAAAATCCCCCCCTTAGAAATTCAGTTTTTAAAGAACACTTTTAGATCAGTACACTAAGAAGAGAAAACTAAACTCTCCACAATTGACAAGCTAAACTACATTACATTTCAAACAAAATCCTAAATGCGAAATTCCCCCTTGCAAATACAAAATCCCCCCTAGTGGCGAATTCCCCCCGGTTGAGAACCCCTGCTCTAGTATGAGCGTATTCTTATGCGCTATCTTTTGAATGCGCATATTGCTTCGTACATGCCAGGGCTTATGCATTTTTATTTCTATAGTTAGGATCATAAAAACTCTTGAAAAAGACCATAAATTTATATACAATAAAAAAACACAAGTTATTAGTTATTGCATATTATAATCAATCTCCAGACGGCACCGTTTCGACCCCTGCAATGCCATCACTGGAGTGACCAACAGTATAACCCGTGTGCATTCCACTTAATCGCAAATGCACGTGCGCAACTTGTGTTGAAGTTCGGTTAAGTATGGTTAAAACTAAAAAATTAGATATGGTTTACTCCAAGAAACTTCAGAGCTTTTGTACGAGGTGGTGGGAAGGTCAGCAGTTTTGTGGGCATTCTGTTCAAGCTGCTTTGCTAAGAAGTGTATTGAGTTTTTTTCTTAGAAACTGCAGGTAAAAACTCAGTCAGTTAATCTGCAGCAGAGGGTGACTGATCTAGAAATGCACATCACCTCTCACATGTTTCTGCGTCACAGGTTTTCACCGTTACGAGAAAAAGCCTTCAGTTGAATACGTGGGCGTTGCTAACATTGCTGCATGCGCCCGTAGCGTGCTGTTGACTTTTAATTCCTCTGTTTCAACATCCACTTGCAACGACATCTGCCGAGATGCCTCAGTGCGCATCGGTCAGTGTCGAGTACGGACCTTACGAAGCTTGTGGAATAGTCGAACATCGAACGGCAAGGCTGCAAGGGCTGCAAACGCAGCTGACGAGGAGCGGCCATACAGTGACTTTGAAAACCATTCCGGACTGGAACATTTTGCGACTGGTGGTCAACGGGGAACGAGTATTTCAATGTAAAGTCACGGATCTGGACCACGGTGGCGATGGTCTTTTAAATCCATTTTGTGCTGAAGCTGTGCAGTGTGTGGCAAAAGCATATTAAACGTATTATGAAAAATCCTCGTTTCAGATAAAAGCAACGCTTGCACCACATTGTGAAAAGCTGTTTTGGTTTCTCAGACCTTGTTCCGTCTTCCTTTGTCATGCCGGAAAAGGTGCATCAAAGTTTCAGATGCACATTTAGCTAAGCGAGCTACTTTTTGTATGCATTTAAACGAGTAGGCAAGTTTTAGATTTAGTCTGAATGAATTTCCGGTTTGCCGTTGGCACTGCGTAGGCCGACTACATTCAGCTTTATCGCAATTTTAAATAGATGTTGCAAATGGAGTTCGAGTTAATGATGAATCATAACCATTCATGACGGGCCCATATCTGCTTCTAAACTAACTCAAACGGTTATACTTCATGGCTTTGGTATTTTGCCAGTAATGGTAATTTTTTGCCAATAATGACTGCTTTCGCTCGCATTTCTTGCATTCGTGTGACGCAACAACAGTTGCAATTTTGCAAGTAGTACGCTGAAAAATCTGTGGTAATTTCATTGCGCGGAGCGCTTAAAACCACTCCGTGCAGATGAAAAACAGAAAAGGATGAGAAACGATAGCTGGTATCGTGAGCACATTCACCAAGACGTTCATGACTTTCATGCGTTCAACATACCTGTCCAGCTAATCGCAAGCTGAAATTTAGCCATTAACTTAAACTGTGGAATTACATTCGTTTCACTGAGCACACGGTTTGCGGATTTTGGCCCAAAAGAGCTGTGTCATAAGTTTGAGTCGGCGCACAGATAACTTTGTTGTTAAAGGTAATCATCAATTAAGTTTTAGTTGCTTCAGGTTTGACCCAAACAACCCCTTTTCAAGCTTCTCTTATTCCTTTCCGATGGTGAATCCCGTTTGAAACGGTTGTGGGTCTCTGACAGCAAATAATTCTGGCAGTTGTTCGATGGCTTATTGTTCTTGTTTAGTTGTTTATGTCATAAAACGCTTATCGTCTGCGTAATGACCTGCCATGATAATCAGGTCAGTGATCATCGTCGACCGGATAGCGTTTTAATAGTGGACAAGATTTTTGGGTTGCTGAGAGTAAAAGTATCACATTGAAAGCGTAAATTGTGCATGATGTCAGTAAATACGTTAATACGTAAATATACGTAAATACAACAGCTTGAAAACCTCTGTAGAACTTACAACGCACCAATGCACTCCAGCTTTTTACAGTTAGCAGTTGCAAATGGCGTACACAAAACGCAGGCAGCAGCCATGATGGAGAACAAACTGCGTTTTTTTCCTAGGCAAATTTCGGGAGTAAAAGTTTTTTTGTGGATAAAGTTTCACAACTTGTAAACGAACGAAATCAGCCAATTTACAACAGTTTTGTGTAAAATATGTTCCTTAATTGGGTGTTTGCCACTGAGGAGTTGAGCGTTATGCACGTCTGAGAGGAATAGGACCATTGAGACGTTATGCATCACTTACGAAGACAAATGTTGACCAACCAAAATTTTATTTTTGGATGCACCCCTGGCCAACTCTTTGATAATTGGGAGAAAAAGTCGTTAATTAAGGAAACAAAGAGGTGGAACAACCTCACCATCTTCTGTGTAACTGCATGCATGTGTTAGTTCTTTGCACTGAACATATCTTCTGCAGTACTTCATAGACAAAAACGCTGCAAAGCAACCGTATCAACTTCCTTTAGTGTTTGAAATTGGAGAATTTAACACCCAAGAGCCCATGTTACCAGGGGCGTAACGAGGGTAGGGCAAGGGAGGCGCGATTCCCCGGGCGCCGAGTCACCATGGGGGCTGCGGGGGGGCTGGATGGCTCGGGAGGCGCAGAAAAGTGCCAACAATGTCACAAGCACTTTCTTCAGTAAAGTACATTTGCTTTCGAAAGACCTCAGTTTCGAACATGGGGGCGCCAAACTTGCTTCTTCCCTCGGGCGCCATCTCACCTCGTTGCGCCCTGCATGTATACGCTAAAGGTTTCGTTTATGATATCTATAAAAAGTTTTTGAATAAATGCGCAGTTTTGAGTATGTGGATTGCAGATATGCCTGTTATGTGACATACGTTTGACATATTTCACACTCAAAAATGAAACAAAAGGTAAAGTCGGAGTAGAGAGGAATCTTTCGTAACCTCTTGCACAGTTTCTGAATATTGTCATATTGTTGGTTGTAAATTGTTGTTCGCGATTAGATGCGTGAAATTAAATTTAAAAACCTGTGAAGAAAAAAGTGATTTCAATCAATAGCTTTGTCTGTTTAGTTTCGTCAAAACTTCGAACTGTCGTTGAGTCGTGACCAGTGGTGGGTTTAGGGTTGGGGGGGCCCGAGGCAAGACTAAAAAGGGGGGCCCTCTGATGACGTCATCATAATCAGCCAAACGTGATAATCACGTTTGATTTGCCTAAGATACAGTCACCCAAGGATATGTTCCTCAGACTACGGCAAAACTGAAATAGCAGGAGAAAATGCAAAAGGGTGTTCATAATACACAACTTTGAAAGCACTGAAAGTTGGGAAGACATGGCTAAAGGTAGGCAATAGCAAATTGGCATCACCCCCACTTTGTTTTCGCGCCCCTTTTCTCTGCATTCACCATCAATAAACTACACAGTTTACCCCTTTGAAAGTTTCACA
>Ga0210059_1002193_pt1 | contig 30288 bp, 16 predicted proteins | sample Ectturendosymbi2_FD_188042 | JGI IMG/M metagenome (GOLD analysis project Ga0210059, IMG submission 188042) | Ecteinascidia turbinata endosymbiont from Florida, USA - Sample 2 (SPAdes) (version 2) | ecosystem: Host-associated > Tunicates > Ascidians > Unclassified | place: Key West, Florida...
GGTGTTTTTGCATTTTTTTGGCTACCTTTACCTGGCCCTGGACCCCAATCCATTGGGCCATTATTTTGGCTCAAGATTTTTTTAGAAACTAGGTCAAAATCCGCGTCTTTAGAGCCCTTGAATGACTTTCAAGCATATCGGGAGCGAAAATAGCTCATAAACCAAAAATTGACCAAAATTTTGCTCCCTCAAAAGCCACTCTGGGTAGCATTTCACCCCAGGTAATAACTCGCCTTTAGATTGAGCTAGAGAGCTGTTCAAACCCTCTAAAGACTCGTGAAGGTATGTAGTTTGCAATAAAAAAAACACGTTTCAGTTTAGGATGTCTGGTTTGTTTTGACTACTTGCATAATGATATGATATTTATGCTATTTTTTGATGACGTCAGCATTTTTGCCGGATCTCCCTTTAAGGCCCGTAAGAGCCATTAAAAAGACAATTTTTTTTGAGTTTTGCTGTTTTTTGGTTACATTTCGGAACTTTGAAAGGTCCGAATAGGTTTTTAGCGTTCCTGGATCCAAGATTAGGGCCAAAAAAACTTAAAATTAATTTGGGAAATCCCCCAAAAGCATTGAGAAAAGCCCCTTACCAATTACCTGTTTTTTTGGCGTAACTTTTGAACCAGAAACGCTAGAAACTCCATCAAGGGCTCTAAAACGCGTATTCTCGCCTAGAATCCAAACATACGGCGAGCCAAAATATTGGCGCATGGGATCGGATAATGACGTCATATAATTAACCAAAAAACATGCCCCTGTCATGATCCCATTGGCCCAAAACCCCCCAAGCAAATTTTTAAAAAAATTTTTTTATTCTAAACTACACGGCGCCACTAGTCATTACAGGGTTTGAACAGCTCTCTAGCTCAATCTGCTGCCGAGTTATGGCTCTCCAATGTTTGCCCTGAAAGGGCAAATTATGCCTTTTCTGAAAAGTTTTGAATTAGGCCAAAAACTGGGTTTTTGACCCATAATTATGGTTACAAATATGCTAGCAAGTCAATCAAGGGCTCTATAGACGCGGATTTTAACCTAGTTTTCAACAAAACTTTGAGCCAAAAGGATAGGTCAATGGTTGGGGCCCAGGGCCGGCCAAAGGTGGCCAAAATTTTCAAAACATGCTTTCTTTGTGACGTCACCTTCAGAATCCCCCACCGAAAACGAAATACGTTTTTTTTCGATTTTGACTACAAGGCTTGCTCAATCCGTGGATGGTTTGGATAGCTCTCTAGCTTAATCGCCTGGCGAGTTATAGGATTGCAAAGTTCTGCAAAAAGGGGGTAAACCCGGGACTCAAAGGGTGAAAATCCGGGCAAAATCTCTGAAAACCTTCACAAACTCCCTGAAAATCTGAGCAAACGCCCTGAAAGTATAAGCAAAATGACGCCCAGCATGCTTTGATTTGAAACAAATGGCGCCCAAAATGACATAAAGAGCTTTTTTTATTTTTGGAGGTCACTTTTTTTGGAGTTTTTTTTCGGGCAAGTTTGGGAGAATTCGGGCAAAAATCCTTCGTACCCCCAAAAATTCGCCCGCGCCCTACACCTACGGTGACGACACTTGTTTCGTCAAATAGATAATGAGAAAGCCAATGATGTTGATCTGTTTCACTCCTTTCGACACCAAGAAATAAGAAACTCTATGGCCTCATTGCTGCGTAAATTATTTTCTGCTTGTTATCGCTCTCTGCAATTTACATGACAAAGAACTCCTTAAAAACAACTCAAGTGGTGACTGAAGCAATGGGGACGTGCAGCGATGAAAAGAGATTGCATTAACTACACTAATAACAAAAGCAAGAAGGCAAGGATTTAGACAAGCCTGTATAAAAGATTTTCAACCAAATTTTCACAAAATATTACAGCGCATATTTCAAAATTTGTTTTAACCTAGTCACTCTTACACCATCGAACACACACAGGAGGTGCATTTGGTGCAAGAAATCACCATCACTATGACTGAAGTCTTCCTAGCTGTCAAAGCGCTGAAGACGGCAGGTTGCAGTACAATCCGACCTGAAATACTCATAGCCTTGAACAGAGGAGTTCTTTGGCTAACTCGTACGTGTTAAGTGACCTGGAAAGCCGGAAGAGCAACAAAAGATTTGCACACTGGGGTTTGATCGACCCCATACACAAGAACGAAGACAGCGGAGAATACACTAACTCCCGGGGCATTTCTCTCCTTAGCCTTCCTGGACAAGCACCGTATACACTCGCTTATTAGCCGCACTTTTTTCCTGGAATATGGCCTGTATTTTGCCTGCGGCTTATATGCGCAACATACCCAGAGGGCCAAAGTTTTCGCATGAGCTATCACCTAATTTCAGTCATCCAGTCGAACCGCAAATGCCATTTGGCAATGGGCGAAAGTACAACGATCTACCGTACTTATAGACGAACTTCCTTCTTCCGACAAGAAGATTTCTTAGGTTGTGAACAATAAAACTCACTTTCATTACATTTGCCTGTAAAAATAAATACTTTGTGGTTGATTGATCGCGTAGGGTCTTCATCAGTGAAAAGGTCAATTGACCTGCGGCTTATTCGTGAATTGACCTTGATTCTCGGTATATGGCTAAAATTTCTGCTGCGGTTTATCTGCGGATGCAGCTAATATGCGAGTATATACGGTATATGCCAAGTGCCTAGAGAAAAGATGCCGTAAGAACCAAAGCTGGGGATATCCAGTGCGACTTTCGCTTTTGCCGTTGCATTTCCGACCAAATTTTCACTCTCCAGCAAATTTTCGAGAAATCTTGAGAATACGCCAAAGATGCCTACACTTGTTTTTTCGACCTCAAGAAAGCATGCGACGGGGCCCTCGAGAAAAGTTTGGAAAGTTTTTCAGGACTACAGTCTTGACGGCCGCCTGTTACTGGCCTTTTCAATTCATTGTATTCCTGCTCAGAGGTTGCATCCATATTTCCGGCATTAGGTCAAAATCGTTAACCGTGAACGTTGGAATCCGACAAGGGTGTGTGCTGTTACCACTCCTCATAATCTATATGAATTAGATAGACTGTCACAGCCGAGTTAACGAGAGTGTCACAGTTGGAAATTGCAAGATTAGCCGTTTGCATTCAGCAGACAATTTGGTGTTGCTTGGATCTTCTGTACGGAAGCTTCAACATGCAATTAAGTCATAACTTCCAAACCACAAACGGTAGAAAGTCAACCAAGGGCTCTAAAGATGCGGATTTGCGCCTAGTGTTTATTTGAAAAAAAGAAACAAAAATTCGTCCTAGGGTTTGGGTCCCACGACCCGATGAATGTGGTCCAAAAAGAAGCCCAAACTTACCCCCATTGTCACGTCACCAACAAAAAATTCAAATCCAAAACTTCAAAAATTTTTTGAATCGAAACTAGAAGACTATACGCATCTTAGAGGGTCTGAACAACTCTCTAGCTCTATCTGTCCGCACGTTATGACGAGACAAAGTCAAAGTCACACAAAGCCACAAGTGTGGCTTTCGGTTGTTAAAGGAACTTTCAGATTATACTAGTCTTTGTTCCGATTCTAACCTGGGGCCTTGCATCTTGGGTAATAACGGAAGGTGTTGTAGCCTATATCAAGTACAAGCGGTCGAGATAGGATTTTTGTAACGGTTCATAGCCTGCCCCGTCACGACAAAGTGAGAAGTTGTAAAACATTTAAAAGGCCTGAATGTCGAGCCACTTCTCTTAATAGAGAGATCCCGCCTATGCCATGATTCCACCACGCGACCAGAATGACTTAGGAAAGATTGGCAACGCGAGTCTTGTTTGCTACACCCACGGGTAAGCGACCCGAAAGTCGGACAAAGACCATGATTACCTTTAGTCAGGTTTAGGTGAAGTAGAGCCAGCATTATTATCAGAGGTTGCTCAAAACCGTGATGTTTTTCGATACCTCCTAGAGCTTCTGCCCCTGCTACCTTTTCGAAAAGAGAATCGGTGTGAAAAGCAGTGTTCCCTCTGAGAAAATTGTACACTGAGCAAATGTTTGTTTTGTTGCGCACGAAGCGCATGCAATGCGTAACCATGCAAACACACAACTGGTAAGCTTTCGAAGCGTTAAAAGTGCTATGCGATATATATACACCGTAATAAATTTAGAATGTTGGAGGCGTCCGAGAATGAGATAGCACTGCGCGAAGTGTCTGGTGGTACCCCGCACTTGCGAAAGTGAGTCAGTTTAACGTTACTGGGAACACTGGTGGAAAGTGAGTCAGTTTAACGTTACTGTCACGTCGGCCAAGTTCAAATTAACCAATTAATCAAAAGATGTAGTTGCTACTTTGAGCGCATCGTCCCTTTTATCATTGTATGTTGCCTGCAACGCAAACAGATATGTTAGAGCCATGTTTATAGCAGCATTTTTACTAATTTTGAGGATGTAACCAAAAGCTATATGAATCAGGCTTAATCATGCAAGAATGAAAGAGTTGCTAACATTTTCATTCCCATCTGATCGGTCCAAATATATAAAACTTTAGCTGGAGATTACACAAAAAGTAATTGACTGATCTTAACGCCGAACTATGATGACCTTTAACGTCAACAGAGGCACTACACCGAACTACTAGAACATGTCTTTTATCGTAGTTTTGCTTGCCTAAGCAATTTTCATAATTTTGGCTCCTAAATTTTCTTGCTATTTTGTTTTATGTTCTCCGTGCGGATCTGAAGACAACAAATGAAACAGAACGGCAGGTTTGTATGAATTACTCTGTTGGACATATAGCCTCAAGAGTCAATCAAGAAAAAGTGCAACAGATGATATGACAAAGAAACTAGTGAAAACATACGTTTCAAGCTGTTTTGGGTGAAAAATCGTAAAACAATTTGCTCATGAATTAAAACTTTTGGGCAACAGTGTTTCCTATAAATTACAGATTTTTATTTTTATCAGTAACAGCCATTTAATTCTTTTTGATTGATATCTGAAAGTGCAATGACTAGAAATAAATAACGTTAAATGCAATCTGGCTTATTTTCAGGAGATAGAATATGTGCTGACACATCTCATATCTTACAACAACTTTGCTGGGTCAGTTCCAAACACTGGTGCGTCATCCAGCGACGGACACGTGAATGGACAAACAACTAAACAGTCTGCAGCCGATATCGCCAAGACACCCTCGTTTATGGAGGGTGTCACTATACTACAAGAAACGAGTGGACTTAAGAGAACAGGTATGGTATGATTTACAGTGTATACATATACACCAGCGGTGCAGAACGGATCCTTCGAACCACGATGACTTGTGACGCACAATCGCATGCGGATGAGTGTTCCTTGCGTTCCAGCGCTGGACGCTGGTGTGATTGTTGCATCGGATATCGCTGGGGGGTTTATTTGGTCAGTTCCGCACTCCGACAACAAAAGACTTAAACACCATTCCGGCAGCTCTTTAACTCATTGGATTAATGCTGTTGCGGTGTACAAAGCATTTTATCTGGCGATGGACTTTTGATCGCAAGCGACCAGCCGCTGCCTGGCCAGTGTGAGAGAATATCGGTTAGAAACACGATCAACTTTCAACTAGTGTTTTTATGCATGGCAATACGGAAGAGGAAAACGTGGTAACAGAGTTATTAATTAGCGAAAGTGTTAATTTTCTTGCATTGTGAGGCGGAATGCTGAAGATTCATTGTCACTTTGCAATTTCCCTGAAAGCCTGTCTCGTTGCGTTGAAAGCCCGTTACGACCCCGCATGTGGATTGCGTGATAATCACGTGTCGGATCGGAAGTATTACGCAAATACATTTGCCCAATTACCAAGCATCTCATGGCGAACAAAAGTGTTTTCTTCTCTTTCTTTCTTTCGCGCAGGTACGCGTACTGGTCTTTTCTGAGTCTAACTTCTGAAATCTGGGCGGAGCTAGTTTGTACTCGGGGTGACATATCCAGCCTAAAATTTTGCGTGACCTTTCGAGTGACCTTCTTGAATTTGTAATTGAACATTTTGGATTTTTTAGGTAGCTGTGGCAAAATCAAATCAAGAGGGTTTATGCAATTTCTTCGTGGATTTATACAATTTTTTCATTTTGTTGGGTTATTCACAGTTGTGCAATGTCAAAACCAGAAGTCAAGGAAAGCTCTGTTATGTTAAAGAAATTCATGACAGGCTGATCAAGACAGCTAAGAAATTTTATGTTGAAAACTTTCTCAAAAAACACCCCACTACGTCACTATGTACACACTGTGCAAAATTATTCAAAAGCGATTTGAACAGAAATTTGTTGCTCTCAAACAGTCATTCATTCGTTCATTTAAGGTTTGTAAACCGCCGTTTTCAGTCAAATATATTTAGGACGAGCAACTTGATATCGAAATGTATTTTAATACGCGCTTACAGCTCCTTCCCTCAAAGCAAAAACCTGGGAATTCAGCCTTTTAAATATACTGTAACTGACTATCTACGTGCGCACACCGGTTGAAGAGCGCTGAGATACACAACACGTTATGAACATTGCGAACACTTTTTAAAAATGTACTCATATAAGATACGAAACAGTGCACTGAGTGAAATTCGAAATCTGAATCTAGAGCAGGTTCAGTTTATTAAAGTTACATCATTTTTCGTTTTTTCATATCAAAAAAGCATGCTAGCTTGTCGTTATCAAATGCCTATAACTTTCTACAAGTTCACGCGGATACAGGCCGACAGTGTTTAACGATTAAATAATTGTGCTAGTATCAGTATAAAAAATCACCAGACAATGCTTTGCTTTATCGCTCTAGGAAACTACTGACTGACTGTGTTCACAACAAATAAAAACCTCTAGGTTTTCTATAGGCTTTAGTTAGGGGAATCATCCGACTGAACTGTGCTTTTCATCTTTTGGCGATGTTTCAATTCAAACTTGCGCATATCTGTATTCAAGTAACTTCACTCAACAAGTGAAAGAAGCAAGGAATCAGTCACAAATATTTAACAGGAAATCGATTTCACGTAACACTACGCATCGTCAGTCCTATCATCTGCAAGCAATGCTAACAGGTGTGAAACGTACAAAGGCCAACACAAGGTCAGAGAAAGTAAACAACCTCAAGACTGCAATGAAAAAAACGCACAGACCCAACCGCGACAAATAAAACAAAAGCAAAACGTCTTGCTTAACTACATGCAAACGCTGAAGCCTCAAAACTTACTGCACAAAGGACAAGGACTTACTAAAACTCAACGCCAGCTAACGATTATTAACACTAAAGAAAAAGTCGCTTTCAGATAAAAGTAACTATTCGCAGAGCGAGGCTTCCGGAATAGCTTGAAACAACAAGCGTTATGATGCAGTCAACGTCCATTTTAGTCGCTGTGGCAACCAAATCTCTGCGGGCTCGACAGTGGCGTAGCTAAGGGGGGACGGGGGGGGCGGGGCGGTCCGCCCCTGACGGCACTTTTATGGGGGCGACACTATGGGCTATGCTGTGGGTTATAAACCTGCAAAGGTTGTATTGAAATAAAGGTGGTTTTAATGTCGGGACACTACTCACTGTTGAACGACGTTTTCGATTTTGAGTAATTTAAACTATGGCATGTGTATTTAAGCGATGGTTACCTTAGCCAAACAATCAACAATCGTGTATCTGGGATGTTGTATCAATAGGCTGTTTTTACATGAAGCTGCAACACGGTTTTCAGCACACCTATCAACTCACTTGATGTCAAGTTTTACGGATTCACTACACGGTTGAATGATCGAGTGTTGAGTCGTTGTTCACGTTTGATCGTAGTCCTTATATGACGTCATAGAACATAGTAGGAGTATGGTGGATGACTGTGAGCAAACGTGTGGGTGTGGTGAGCTCTAAGCTTTTGTAAGTGCTCTTAGGTTGTGCACCTGCGAGTAAAAGCGCATTGTTGGGTCTAAAAAACATTTCTGTGTAAATCTAATAAATTTGTAGTTGGATTTGCGCTCGTCATAATAGATTTGCGTGTGTGCGGATAAATATATTCTAGTTCAGTATTCTTCATCAGGGGTTCCGTAAAACATGTAGTGGGGTTACGTGAGTTTTAAGGATTCCGTGAGGGTTCCTCGTTTTTTTAGGGGAAATGATTTCTTACTTCAGTATGTTGATGCGTCATTATGAAAATTTCTGATCACCGTGCTGCGTTCAGATTCCAAGTAGGCTAATTAGTTGTGCCGGAGGTTGAATGCAGTTAATAGCCGAAAAAGAAATATTGATAATAGTTGTTGCGTCGCTTGTTGTCCATTGTTGTGAAATTAAGAAGAACGTTATTGTTGCATCACAGTTATACGTTGCCGATGTACAGTTCACCGTAGAGAAAGAAGGTTCCCTTGAACTTTTGCAGTTTATTCAAAAGTATAACCTTGGGAACTCTGTTCCAAATATAGTAATAATGCTACGGATTTTCCTCACAATTGCCGTTAGTGTTGCTACCTGTGAGAGGAGTTTTTCGAAACTAAAACTGATCAAGAATTACTTAAGATCAAGTATGAGCACCTTGCGGTTGAGAAATCTTGCCATACTGTCTGTAGAGCAACACTTGACAGATAATAATATAAATTTTGACATTGCCATTGAAGAATTTGCCGACAAAAAGGCAAGAAGAGTTACTGTGTAGAAAATTGTAGTTTTCATTTCAGAAACAAAGGTTGTCCTAATTTTTACACTTTTTTTACTATCTTTCCCTATATGTCGTTTTTGCTTTTTGTTTAACTGTTACTTGCAATATTTGAGTTTTTTGGTGTGTATTTAAAACATACCATATTTGAGCATGTGAGAGTACTGCAATCTAATAAATCGTACACAAACTATTTATTTTAAATATATACAAAGCTTGAAGAGGGAGGCACTGTTCAACACGTGTTTTTCTGGGCTGCGGGGGCGCCAAACTCAAGGGCCGCCCCGGGCAGCCCACACTCTAGCTACGCCACTGGGTCTCGATGGAAACCCTCTGACTGACGCGAGCAAAAACGCCTGCACACTGGTCGCGAAAAGTGAAACACAACAACGGTCTGTAGAACTGAAATACATCAGATTTCTGCGGCAGAGAAACAAAATGATTATCTTACGCGTGGAAGGATCATGTTTTAGATATTGATCTGTGCGTTAAGTTTGTGATACCACTTATCTTCACAGAAACTCCAAAGAAAGGGAATTAGGTTCTTCAACAAAAGTAACGATGTACGCCTCATATATCGGCGGTATATTTACGTTGCCATGGAACTCTGACTTTTTCTTTAATTACCGTTAGCTGGCGTTGAGTTTTAGTAAGTCATTGTCATTTGTGCAGTAAGTTTTGAGGCTTCAGCGTTTACATGTAATTGAGCAAGACGTTTTGGTTTTGTTTTATTTGTCGCGGTTGGGTCTGTGCGTTTTTTTCACTGCAATCTTGAGGTTGTTCACTTTCTCTGACCTTGTGTTGGCCTTTCTACGTTTCACACCTGTTAGCATTGCTTGCAGATGATAGGACTGACGATGCGTAGTGTTACGTGAAATCGATTTCCTATTAAATATTTGTGATTGATTCCTTGCTTCATTCGCTTGTGGAGTGAAGTTACTTGAATGTGTTCACGTAACTTGAAAACAAGTCCAAATATTTCACACATCTCCCCTGAAATATGAAACGCTTCTGTGAATTGCTTCTTTTAAGTGCAACGTTGTCGTTTCACTTAATATTTACTTTTTATCAAAGCTTCTGCATGAAAAGTGTGAAAAGAAAAGTGAAAAGATGAACGATTGCACAGAATCTTCCATAGTTTTAGATGCTATGCAATGAAGTTACAGGCAGGTATCAAAACCAGTCATGCATTCAGGTGACATCATATCGTACATATGCTTCAGATAACAATTTTTAGGCAAGCTTTACTGTCAGATGATTTTTTATTCTTTAATCGTAAAAGTCCAAATATTTCACACACACACACACACATCATACTTACACTTTTGATGCGCTTCTGGTTAAGATACATTATCGATTAAACACCCGCAGTCGGTGTGCCTAGAATTTTCACAGCAAAAAGGCAAACAACGCAGAGAGGGCTGCGTTTTAAATACTGTGTGTACGTGTGGTGTATGGTCTTGTGTAATTTGCTATGGTCTTGTGCAAAGTATGAAAACACGGCAGTTACAAAAACTGAAGAAATTATAATCCCATGTAATATTGTTAAATATTTATGGTGCAAACTACTGGGCGAACATGAAACAATTGAGAGCACTTGACAGCCAGACAAAATTCTGGGTTGGTCATTCCACCCTTCAATTTCGGCATGCTTGTCACAGAACCGATAAGCTAGGATGGAAAGGTAGAAATAGATAACGGTCAGCAGTAAATGAGAGAAATTGCAAGTGAATATGATCATGTTAATGGCCAGCAGTTACACAGAAAATTTGTTCGCCACTTGGTTACGAAATTTGGTAAAATTTAAACACATTTGAGCTTTACATTCTAATGCTTGTTTCAAATGCAGTAATTTCATCACCTTAAGGTCAGATATGACCAGTATTATAAGCGTCGTTTAATTCGTGAACTAACTGTGGCACGTCAACTACTTCTTTTAGGCAAACCTGATGCGGCGCTGGTAAGAAAAGTGACGTCCCCTCGCTGTGGCATGAGCGACCCCCCTCCACCAGGCAGTGGAATTGCTGAGTTTTCCGATTACACAAGATGGAGATCAAACTTTGATAAGAAATCAAATCAATACCATCTAACTTACTCGTAAGTGTTTATGTTGCTTATTTTACTGTACAGTAGAACTCGTCTAATTCATCATCGTTTAATTCGTCACTTTTTCGTCGGTCCCGGCAGAGTCCCTATCTTTTGTGTACATTTCTGTTCGTCTAATTCGCCATCGTCTAATCATTCGTCAATTTGGTTAATTCATCACCTCTTTTTATCCCTGAGAAGCGTTTTGTTCGTCTAATTCGTCATTTGCAGTTTCGCTTTAGATGTCGAAGCAGCTAGTGCACGTGGGAATTCAAACAAATTAAGGATCTTTATCTAAGATTTATTACACCTCGCGGCAATTTCTTTATCGAATTTATACACGAGGTGCGAAGCGCGACCTGACTCCCCATTGACCTGACTCCCCTAAGGTGGTTGATTGAATGGAGGAGTCCAGATAGAGCAGACGAATTAATTGTTGTATTCAACCATAACGTCGTAAACTTGTATTTTACTGCAAATAAGTATGCATACGAGTTACTATGATAAAGCATACGAGCTTCTAGGATAGAGTTTTCACCTGTTTGCATAATTCGTCACTTTTTTCTAATCCCTTGAGGTGACGAATTAGGCAAGTTCTACTGTACAAACATGTTATAATTGGTATAGACCAGTGGTTCCCAAACGGGGGTAAATTACCCCCAGGGGTAATATACGATTGTTTGGGGGTAACGCAGAACAATACCATATTGCTGTTCTGTGTTATGAGCGATTACTGCAAAAGAAATTTTCGAAAAGAAATGCAAAAAAATTTTATTGAGGGTAATATAAGACATAACCGCTACCTTGACTTGGGTAACGGTTCAAAAAAGTTTGGGAACCACTGGTATAGACAAAGCAAAAAGGAGATCTATTAAATCATTTTGTAGATTATACTTTATTTTTTAGATAAGATATTTGTTTCTCTTATCTTAGACTCAAGGTCCATATGGCATGAGTTGGCAGTAGCACGCAAGCAATACAAAAATGTTTTGCACATTCTGTTAATCGCAGTGCACATGCACGTAAGCAATACCGGAAGAGAATAAATGCTGAGAAAAACGCCAGTGGCTACCAACCACAGCATGTCATCATCAAACACAAGAGTTACATAATGAGTAAAAATAAACACTTGTGAAAAAATACCAGACAGACATTACAAGTAACCGGAAAAAAGCTGCACACCACTGAGCAACTGAAGACAAGTTGTTGAAACGGAGTTTTAACAAATCGTTTTAACTAACTTAAAAATCTCCAATGTGTTCTTCTCAAAGCTCTGCTCTTGGAAGCTTAAGCAAACCTCAGCGCACTACAAATAAAATCTGCTTACCCGGTCGAAGGATATACGGCAGTCAAAACTTTATCTCAGCGGCTAACATAATTCCACTGGAAGAAGTTTTTTTTTTCTGAGGGCGGAAACCATTTGCCCGGAAAAAAATGTGATTGCTTCATTTTTTTACTCCGGTTTAGGCCTTTCCTGAAAAGTGTGCGTTTATATCGTTGGACATTTGCCCAAATTTACGTAACTTTTCTCTGATGAGAAAAAGAAGAAAAGTAGGATGCACCGATTTTTGTTGAATCATAAAGATCTGGAAACTGCTGTACCTCGCGGTTTATATCCGGATCTTCTCAATGTTTCTATATTTAAACCCTGCCACTCCGCGATTGGCACAATTCTTTCCGTTTAACCTGAAAAACACATGTTTTTTCCCTGGACATTAACAAACTTTACTACGATTTGCCCAATTTTAACAAATTTCTTACCGCTAGGGGCAACCTGGCCATCTTTAGGGCCGCCGTCCTCGTACTTCATTGTTGGTTAAACAAGTGATCGGCATTTTCCAACCGCTGAGAAAATGAGAAAATTGAGCACGGCAGGGTCACAAAGAGATGACACAGGGTCAACTGCTACAAGGATGTATTACTGATCAATTCCAGATGTAAAAAAAATCCTTACTCCGACAAAATGATGCACAAAAATGACAGGATCAACTCATCCGTAGTAATGCTGCCTCTGTTTGAAATCAGAACAAGGAAGCCTATTCACTCAAATGCCCTGTGCTTAATTGCAATCTTCTGAAATATTCCCGCCAGGAAACGTGTTCGTCGCTAAAAACAGTTTTTGACCTACAGGGTTGTAAAAAGCAGCATCAGCTTCGCGTTGCTTTTCTTTACTTTACTACTGTTTCTCAATAGATTTTTCAAGTCAACATTCCCAGCGTACATGAGCAGAAGCGACATTCTGAAAGGCGTATTAGCAGCTATGTGCGTGTGGGAAAAAAATTCTAATGTGAGGTTCACGAAGAATATGGGAGATGCGAATACAGCAGCACACATTAAGATTTCTTTCGGAAAAGGTAAGTGGGTAAATTAGCAGCCGATGGAATATTCCTACCATGCAGCAGTCCGAGAGAAAGAACGGTCACACTTGCGTTCAAGTACGAGATAATGGGCTGCAGTGGAAAATTTGCAGTCGATGGTAAATGTCGAAAGTGTAACAAATGGCCGATCTTATATGTACCAACACTTCGTTCCCTATCTAATGTAATCTTATGTGTACCAACACATTATTTGAAAAATCGGTACCTGTATTTGTTTCTCCGCTGCAAAGGGATTTGAAGGGGAATGAAAAAGGTAATTATGGCGAAGCAATAGGTGCCACTCTGCTTTTGCCTGGAATTTTAACTCTGTGCAAACTCAATTATACATGCACTGATAGCGAGAAAATGGCAGTTTCGTGAATGATTTTATTGTGAGCTTTAACCGAGTTTTAAGTCGTTATTGTTTTTATGCCTTTGCACACAAAACTTAGAGGTTGACTCGTTACAAGCATTGAATTGTGCACTTTGGCAGCAAAGTCCCCAGTTCGCTTAGCCTACCTTATTTTTAAACTGCAGAATTGGCTAATGATAAGATATAGATGTTCCGGATATGCTGTGGTTCCGTACAGTTTACCTTTGGTTCTACTACAGCTTTTGTTTTTATAAACCACAAGTCTAACTATAATATACGAAAAAATTGCGATGCACAGAATACGTTCATGCTGCTGAACAAGCAGCAACATACGTGTAACCTATTTGGTACCGGGAACTGCCCAAGCACCACACTGAGATTCGTCACAGCCAGCTGCTTATTGCTTGGAGCTTCTGGTTGCTATTCCGACTATGGTGTGCGCCTAAAAACCCGTGGAGCAAGCAATCTCCATTCATTACAGTATACTCAGGAAACCGTGTAGTGTCAGACCCTGGCAATCGCTTCGTCGTACAAAGGTTGAGGCTAGCATTGCAAACGTGTGCAAAGCTTAGTGCACACAAATTATTTCAGGCCTGGGCTACGAGGCTCCCAAAACAAAAAGTCAAGGCTCTGATTTTACGACGTGTGCTTCACGTCAGCGCTTGTCCTCAGCAGTTCCGTGACAAAGCAGCCCCGTTCCCCCGGTCGGGGTGGGCCCCGACCATTCGTAGGGGCCCCACAATATATATCGTATTAGTAAGTTAGACCCGTCTCTCTACCCTTGACTTTTACTTTGAAATTTTAAGCAAATGTGGTGCATGCGCTTACTTATTTGCTGAACGTGTAATAAAAATGGGTTAAGTTTGTTTAAATAATGCAAGTTATTTAGTTAAGAACTTCTTCCTGATTCAAGATTATTAGTTTAGCGTGGTTAGGTTTTCAAATAGCGCTGCTCAGGGGGCTAATTTGCATCTGGCTCGAAAAAGCATGCAGCTGCCTAAATGCTTGAGCATTGATATTAAAGGACCCCATCTGGATTTTTTTGGGGGGCAACAGCCTTTCACACAGCTCTGGTCCTCAACAATTGGGGACCACACAATGCAAAGAGCTTCAAGCATTTTTACGCTTCTAGTTTCAGTAACAGGCTTGGTGCCGTATTGTAAATTAGAGTTTTTGGCATGTAATCTTGTATTTCCTAACGCCAAACATCACAGTTCAGATTGCACAGTTGTGAAACCAACTCTGTGACGAAGTTCAAATCTCTCAAATTTGTGAAATGATGACACCAAATTGGATATCGAATGAAAGTAATTTAAAGCTGCCGTATTGAAATTGAACAGAAAAAGAGTTAAATGACATTTGCATTTGCATTTATCCATTTTGCGTAGTTTCGTGGTGTTGCAAAAATTCGAGTAAGTCGTAAAGCTTTCCACGTTCAGAAAAACTGTTTATTACTTTCAGCTGACCACGGCGACTCCTTTCCGTTCGATGGCCCAGGTGGGACTCTCGCTCATGCTTTTTACCCCGAAAATGGTCATTTGCATTTCGATGACGATGAGAAGTGGTTTTTGTCCAAAAGAAACAAAAGTATGTGAAGAATTAAGACTAACACTTCTATTGTGTGTATCGCCGTTTTCGTCAGGTGCCTAAATGAGGAAATATCGGACTCAAGCTGACATAAAAAGTTCTGTAGATTCTGATTTGGCTTGCTGCAAAATTGAAACCGTATTTTAATTTAACGTCAAAAAAATCAAATGTACTTATGCATGCGTTGCGCATCTTTAATAAGCGTATATCAACGCAAATGACGAGATAAAATTTGTTCGCAGAATATCCAGGGAAAAAAGACATATTCACCGTAGCCGCTCATGAGCTTGGCCATATTCTCGGCTTGAAGCATTCGTTGATTTTGGGGTATGCAGGATTTGGCTTGGAAACCGTGTGCCATATCTTTCAACGTAGTGCAGATGCGTGTCTCTGTTGCAAGAACACTATTTCAAAGTTCGTTTTCCTGTGAAAACTGCTGAAGATCAGCTGTGAAAAAATCCTTGTGTCACTTTAAACCAGAGGTTCTTAAACATTTTCAGTCGCGCCACCTTTAGCGTTAGTCATTGTTATTCGCGCCTCACCTAACCTCTAAATCAAACACAAAAAGCAGAACAACAATTATTTGCCATTATCCTGCCTTCCAACAATATGTCGCTGCCATACTCGCGCCCCCCTTGCAAGCCTTTCACTTCCCCCAAGTGGGCGAGCGCCCCATTTTAAGAACCACTGCTTTAACCCAGGCCCGTACCTAGGGGGTGCAGGGGGTTTTGCGCCCGTGTTTAATTTTTCACCCCCTGGAAAAATGTGTTAGAAAAGTTTAAAACTATAGTACATAGTTTAAAACTTTTGGGCCCCTCTCAGAAAAATTCTTCCGCCCCTGGTGTCCCAAGCTGGTTGCGGGCTTACTTTAACCTATTATGGTTTCTGAACTACAAATATATCATGATCAATACGAACGCCGTCGATTTTTCAGAATTTATGAGGCAGAAAGAGAGTACTCATAATAGTCTCATTTATGTTTGGCTTGTTTGTTTTGTTATCTCAAACTCAAGATCCAAATCACATGGGTGTGATAGTAGTACTCAATCAACACGAAAAATATTGACACACTACGCACAGCTAAACCATGTGCATAGCGGAAGTTAGCAATCTACCCATCACCAATATTGGGCCTCAATGAACACGTAGAAAAATGCGACAGCGACGACAGCAATCTCTCTAACATGCAGATTTATAAAAGCTTAACTCTTAAACGGATGTGCCATTGTGCTGGCACAAACCTCACAACTCACGAACCGGAACATCGACATCAAAATCTTAGGTATTGCTGGAAAGGGTGAGGAAAGGGTAAATCAGTCTGATTTAGCTAAATCTGTTCTGTTTCGATTTAGCTAAATATGTTCCGATGCTAAATGTGTCCGATATATATTTTTACGAACGGCGACGCAAACAACACGTCCGACTTAATGCATTAGATAAGGGCGCTGTGTTCGTGCAGCTCTTGATGTGGGGCGCAAAATACTGTAGAAGTTGAAGAAACTGTAATTCACAAAATTTAATTTTTACAAATTTTAAATAATTCTGTACAGCCAGCTCCTGAAGTAACTGCTACTGCCTGTTCTTCTCTTGATTGCTTCTGTGATTAAAGACCAGTAATGCAAGCAATGCGGACAAAAAGATAGTCTGTAGGGATCCATGTAGTATTCGCTCTGACTTCTGCGCAAACAGCTAATTATGGTTTACGTCTGTGATTGGCAAACTGTGGCCCACAAAGTCAAAACGATGACTATTGAAAGTTTACTGAAAATGACTTGCATTACGCCAAAAGTGATCCGCGAGGCCGCAGTGGCCATCCTACGCCGAAAAACCGCGTGAGTTGAAGGACAATGGGAATGACCTGCACTAATCGTGTCACAGGAGAAAAAATCGCAAAAAAACGTTCGTGATGTAGGTAAATTTGCAAACATATTTGCAAGACTGTTTTCAGTAGTTCAAGTGGCAAATCTTGAAAAAAGTCAAGAAAAACTTGAAAGTAAAAATTCTCTTAGCTGTGTGCGCAGTAAGAGTGATAAAAACGGCCAGTGAAGGTGCCGGCGGGACATAAAAGTGCCCCGTAAATAAATAAGCTTCTGCTCAATGTCCATTACTGCTCAGTGTTCACAGTTTGCGCACCAAGACCCCGAAGACGTGTTTTGTCCTTTATTGCAACGTCATTGGTTGGAGCTATCGTCTTCAGAAATGTGACAGGCTATTCATTGTCACTACGAAGATCCAACCGCAGTTAGTAGGAAGCGTGATACTGCCCCTGGTGCTATGACAAACTGCACTGTTCTTGCAGCCAAAATTATAAACAGAGGTGTAGCGACAAAGAAGAAGTGCGGTAAGGCTCTGTGAGAGCAAGAGTATGACTACTTGCTACTGGAAACATAAGTGAGGTTTCTCTTGAGAAATAAAGAAAAAGTCACAACAAAGACGCCGACATTTTGATGCCACATGGAGAAACATGGGATAGGGGCGTAAGAAGGAGGACACAACGTCCTGGATGCCGAATTACTGGGGGCCACTGTAAAGTCCCAACAATGTTGCAAGTACTTTCTTCAATACACTACATTTACTCCCAAAAGACCTTATGTTTGAACATGGAGGCACCAAACTTATTTCGTATACCCCGGGCACCATCTAACCTCGGTACGCCCCTCACAGGGGAAATTGTTTTGTTTTCACAAGGTTTGAGGAGACGTCGTTCTTACCCAATTACACAGCTGCTCAGAACATGCAATGATTATCTGCTGAATCAAATCGGTATTTTCTTATAAATATTTTGACTTTACAGGGCTTTAATGGCTCCCTACTACAACTTCGTGCGTTCATTTGAGACATACTCTCTTCCTCAAGATGAAAAAAATGGAATGATTAAGATGTACGGACGTCTGACTGGTATGCTTACTTTGTTTAGTTGCAATGCCAAATTCAACAATGTGATATGATAGTGTTTCTTAGGTAATCCTCTGTCCGAAAGAAAAACCGCGTGCTTGCTTAGCCAAGGTCGGGTTTCTCCACCCCAGCCAAAACTAACATCCGCACCAAGGAAATCGACAAGGAAAGCCATTGTCCCGACGAGGAAACCCATTACACCGAGGAGGAAACCCATTACCCCGACGTGGAAACCCATTACCCCGAGGAGGAAACCCATTGCTCCAACAATACAGCCAACTGCAACTACAACGCACTTCAAGAAGTCCACCAACTCAGGTATACAAGTTCTTTTATAAAACATAGTAATGCTCTGTTCGTTGTGATGCTGCAGACATATGATCAAAAACAATTTTTTGCATTCCTCAGTTTGCAAAGACACCTCTACAACATGTGACTACTACAGACGCAACAATTTGTGCACAAGATACAAAGACTCTATTAAGCGCATATGCGCTTTGTCGTGTGGATTTTGCAAACCTGGTAAGTAAGCTCTAAATAATATAAATTTTGTGGTACTGAAATCAACAATAACTTTTTAAACACAACAGAAACAACCACTTGGCTGAAATCCCAGTGAAAACGGAATTTATAGGTTCTGGCTCTCAATTGTCTATCTGGGACGTGGTGTCTTCAACTTTATTCGTCTCTGCTTTCCAATGCATGCTTGCAAAAAACAAGATTAAATCTTATTAACTTCTTATGCAGGCTAATCTATACATCTTCTTCGGTATTGGTTTTGCACCTTAAAACATTTTACTTTCAGAGGCATTTTCTAAACCTACATTGTCAAGAAATGGTTTGGCAGCAGGTATATTGGTATTTTTGTGCACGCATGGATTGAAAAATATGGTGATACGGTGAATACTTCTACATGAAGTCCAAGGAATTTTTCAAAGTTGATCTTCTTTATTTGAATTGCACTTTATGTTGATTTGGTGGAAGAACTTGGTGTATGGTGGAGCATTCTTATCAGATTTCTGAGTTTTTTTCCTTGATAAAAAAGCAAAGTTTTGGCAGGCTGTTTTGGTGGTGTTTACAAACCTTCTGATGAAAATCGAAATCAAACAAAAAAATGTATCCAAATTTTTGTTGTCTTGCGTTATGCGGTGATCCCCATCAACGAGACGTCTATAGAGATACAAACAATGAGGTTGGACGAACAATAGTTGCTGCATGGATGACGCCGATAAAGAATGCGTATTCAACTGTGTCGCACGAATTGAAACACTTCACTTAAAAATATGAATTTTTGAACGAAATGTAAAACAATGTAGCATCCAAAAAAGGTAATTTTCATGGAATGGTATTGAGTTACTGCGAGATCGAACAATATCATTTGGAACTTGGTTCAGACGCAAATTTATTGTTAAATGTGCAGCTGTGTGTTGTCTTGAAATAGGAAATTATTTCAACTGTGGTAGACTTAGTATTTTGTCAAATATAAAACGTTTCCAATTCATGCAGAAAAATGATAAAGGTAATTTTTCAAAAGCTTCACCTTTCTCTTTGTGTCTGCAAACGCTGAGAAGGAAAAAATGATCATGTTTACGTTCAGTGGACTTCACAATAATTATTAAGGCAAATAAAAAAAAAACGCCGAGCCAAATATTTTTCAAGTAAAAAGAAAATGGCTGTGACCTTCCAAAGTCTAAGGCGCCATTAGTACGCTTTATAGGAACAGGTACATTTGTCCTGCCACACATCACTTGTAGGCTGAAAAAGGTATAAAGCTCTTGAATACAGTATGCGCCAAAAATAGATTTTTAAATTCTGCTGTGAGGTACCAGTATATCAGCAAATTTTGCGGATTTTTAGCCTTTGGCTGAGTAAACAGAAAACCAGCAAATTGGCACAAGACGTGTTGAAATTAGAGTCCTACACAGGCCAACCGTTTCGTTGCCCACCCCAGTCAGTGATAAGTGAGGCCTAGCCTGACCCACGGCTTGCTCAATTTGAATTTTTGAGCCCAGCTCTTTTCGACCTGAACAACAAAGTTGGTTTCTCAAGGTTATTACAGCCGCAAAAAAGCTTGAATCCTGTGCAAAGGCGTACATATAGAATAAACGATATACCCGGGGGTATGTTTTTCAAAAAGCATCGCTTGGGTCATTCATGGGCTAGCGTTTTTACATCCCGGCCCAGCACAGCTCATGGCGTTTTCTGCTAGGCCCAGTCCAACCGGTAGGAATGTTCTTCCCAACCCCGTCCAAGGCCAGGAATAATTTAAAAACTTTCTGGCGCAGACAATCTATGCCTATACTTAAAATATCTATTCCTTCATTTTTGTTGTCGCAATTACATTTTCTTATTATTGACGAAGTTTAAGTATTATCGTCAACAATAAGAAAGTTTGTTCCCAGCTAAAGACAACAATGGAACCAAGGAAATGCATCTTTTTAAAAATAATGCAAGTGTTTTTCTTTACCTGTGATCGGTGCTGTCTTGTTTAGCCAACTAAGTGCAAACCTTAGGTGAGATTTGAAATGATAATAAAGGATAATGACATTCTTCAGTGATTTCATAAGTTACGACAGCTGCAGGGCTGCCGAGCCGGTTCTTTAGTGCTTGGTGTGGTTTTATGACTTGTAGCCGTAATGCGTTCAGTTCCTTGTGCGAATCACCTCTGGCAGTGGTTTCCGGAGTTTTCAAAAGAATGTTTCGGTGTTAAGAATAAAGAGGCGGTTGGTTTGTGCTGAAAAAGCTCTTGCGTTTTGTCGTAGCTTTTTTTGATAATATAATAGAGCTCCTTCACAAACGATGTTGCATTTATTTCTGAAACAATTAGTGAATGTTAGGGAAACTTGACGTAAACATGACTTGATCAGTGGGCCAGGTCAAAATGTTACAGTGACAATAGCCACAGTTTCTGCACTGTTCAGGATGTGGCAAAATAATTAAAAAGTGTCAACAATTTTATTATTACAAACCCAATATGATTTTTTTACACTGCACATCAAAAAGTACATGTGCTGGTCCCCAAACCAACCTCTATTCATCAATGAACACCTTCAAAATTCGCAGAGATTCTTGATGATTTGACATGACAATTTCTCAAGGATGCATCATCCTATTATACTAATTACCTCGAAAAAAAACGTTTAGCGTTTGCTTAGAAATGTTCTCAATAAACCTGCATGATGTTTAGATGGATGAAATCACATAAGTCGAAAATACTACATCGGTTTCCGCAATTGTTCCATTGTTGGAACGTAGGGGATCTGAAAAGCTGATGAAGTACTTTGACAAAATAAATTCTAGCATATCAAACACGTCACGTAACAGGTTACAGTAAGATTCAAGCGTTTTTTTGTTAAACGTAAAAACTTCGCAGGTAGTGTGGGCAACTGTTTCGTTTGTCTTGGAATTGTTTTTTTTTTTTTTTTTCATTCAAATAAGAAAAAAAGCAAGAACAGTTCCCGTTCCCAAAATTTGCAACTATTTTTGATTGTTGACAGATGTAGCTCGGGCTTCAAAACTTCGCAATGTGGATTCTCATTCAAGAGAGCCTGACCCTCAGGACCCTCACCGATGCAGAAAACAAATTTTCTTGCTTGTATAGGCAGAGACTTGCCTCTGTGGCGTTTCCACTAAAAATGGTCAACTGTGTTTGGGTTGCTTCCCCTTTGAGGCAAGAAACAGATGCTTGAAAAAACTAAAGAAATAATAAGGTGTTGGTTTTCTGGTTTCCTACGTTGACGAAAAGGGCCTTTTATACCTCACGGAAGACAAAGACCAACTCCATTTATTCAAAGCAATTGTTTTCGGTTAACTTGTAATGCATCATGACTCTCGCCGTACAAATAAGATCCTCAACCAGGACGTGTGGAGTTTTTGGTAATGTCTAAACCTTGTTTAATAATTCTGTTTTCATTTAGAAAGATGTACAGTAACGTGGTAATCATTCCATAGGATTTCATTTGAGGTAACAACACAGTTGCCAGCGTAGTAGGTTCATAGCAAGATTCTAAAACATTACAGTTTCAAAACTACAGTAGTGTTTGTGTCACTAAACGTTTACGTAAAGGAGGGTATCTCAATAAGGGTTGTTATGAAACACTTCGACTGACAGTGTTCGATTAAAAATCGCCAAAATAACGTACAAAATCGCTTGAAAACTTACACAGTACGAGGCAACCAAAGTCCATTTTCCCATAAAATTATATGCAGCTTCTAGCAAAAGCATACGCTCTTTGTTGTAGAATGAATGAAATCTTAAATTTAATATTGTTATAACCAAGGAAAAATGTCTTTACTTGAAGAAATCCCCAGTTTAATCAAATCAGTCTATCAAAACAAATGCTTTCCTGCGTCTATTGCAGTGGTCAGTAAAAGACAAGTCTAGTGCAGTTGGTATGTCAAATGCAAAGGCTTTACTCCTCCATTTTGTTATTTTTCTGCATGTGACAAGTAATTACAACCAGAACTGCTATCCCAGTGATTCATCAGTTGACACAAGTTTATGCCTCTAGTTTCACACTGAAATGGAAAAAGACCGTCTGCAACTATTTACTTTTTAAAAATACAACAAAAATGTATTGAACCTACAAAATTATTCGACACTGCTTGCGTGATACAGACAAAGTTTTGCACTGCCGTCAACAAACTCTTCAATAAAGACACTTCCGTTTTGTACTGCCGTCAATAAACTCTTTAATGGGGTGGCAAGTAAACATCTGTCGTCTTTTCTGATACGAACATGGCTAAGTTGTCTAGTATTTTGAATTGCAGAAACAATCGGTGTGTGCTTTGCGATTGCAGATATGTGCAAAGATGATTCAGCATTTTCGGAGCATTGTGCGGGATGGAAAGCTGCTGGATTTTGTTCAGACCCCAAACAAGGAATGTCTATGAGCAGAATCTGCAAAAAGACTTGCGGCTTTTGTACAAGTAGGTATCCCAGAATACTCACTCTGTTTCCAGTTATCCCTGCTCATACGAACATGAAAGGTTTAGTGAGGCTCTTGTCTCAAAAGCTGTAAATACAGTATTCCAAATCCAAACAAAACTTCTTAATAAAAAAGATACAAGTCATGTCTTGACTAAGTGATCAGTTTCGATCGATTCGGGCTGAATTCGCGAACTTGATTCGATGTTTGATTACAGGATAATTCCAATTTCAGCCTGGATTCTTGTTGACAAGAAGATCGGCCCTTGACCAATTAACAACAGCACAGTTGTTTATATGATGACTGCTATTTTGTATTATTGCTTTTCGGACAAACAATTGAAGCTCAAAAATAGTCTTCAAAAAATGAAACCAAATTTGGACACTTCTTGAGGTCTGAAAGAGCGAGTGTGTTTTTCAGGCCCTACTATTTTATCCTTGTCTCGAATATAAAGGTCGGGTGATGGTTAAATTCATACAAGGATTTAAGCATCTTAGAATTCACAGTAAGCTTAATTCCGATCCAGCTAAAATAAGAATAGCGATTTCGCAGATTAGTCATAAATACACATACAATCGCAAACATCAAACGGAACATTTAATCCATGTATACTGGTTTCTAATCTTGACTCTTTTAACATCGACCATAGTAGATCCAGCTCACTCACACGAGATGCCACGAATGTAGTGCTAACAACAGAGTTGTGGGAACCAGAGGCGGACAGGAGCCGAAGTGTCGGAGTGGACTCCGGGGGAGTCTTGACGATTTTCGAAAATAGGAGTGAAACCGGAGTTGATTTTTTTAAGGAAGAGCCGGAGCTGGAGTGGAGCCGGAGTCAGTTTTTTAATAGGTTAGGTGGTTACTTTGTTTATTTTTGATTATTATTATTGCAGATTGTTTTTGCAAAGCATGTTATAACATAACCTTCAAATTTGCAATAATACTTCACAGGAAGTCTTAAAATTTTAATACAACTTGGTTGTAAGTAAGGTTTGGTTGATGAGTTTCATGTGTGTAAAGATTTGGACAATTTGTTGTGCATGGTGATACGTTAAAAATATGTTGACCAATAAAATTTAGCTCACATAAAAAGTTTAGGCAGTGTCTCAAGTCTCAACAACCAGCATTTCCAGATTTCTGTTTCGAAGGACAAAAAGTACCGTATCTCGAATTAAGTTTCTGCCACATATAAAACTGAGTTGGAGAACATCTCACTACTATCATTGTGACCAAGTGGGAAGTGACTAGACAAATCCACAGTTCGAGTGACTCCTTTGTTGTATTTGGTTTTTCTTTTGATGTATTTACACAAGATTGTAAGTCAAAATTTTTGGACTCCTTGTGATATACATTTCGAAAAGCAGACAAGTGTTGATAATTAAATTAAGCTTTTGAACTAGGGTTAGGCTTAGCATTTTTGGATTAGGGTTTTGTGTTAGTGTTTTAAATTAGGGTTTATAGTAAGCATTTAGGGTTAGGGTTCAGTGTTAATGTCTAAGGTTAGGGTTTAGGATTAGCGTTTAATGTTGATGGTTAGGGTTTGCACTTAAGGTAAATTGTTAGGATATAGGGTGAAAAAAATTATGGCCACCTTAAGCCTTAATCTGAGCAGCAACTGACATATATTGCAGTGATCAGCAAGTTCACTTGATACGTTTTTTCAGTCTAGTTTAATGCGAAAACCGGATACGGTCGTTTAGACTCTGCCAAAACTTTAGACATTCACTTTGGAGTTTGAGCAGGAGTCGGAGTCAAAAATTTCAGACTCCGTACACCTCTGGTGGGAACGCATCTAAAATACGGCCATTTTGAAACAGCTTCAAAGTCATTTTAAAACAACACGTGAAAAAGGTGTGGAAACGCCGTTCCCACGCATTCCTGCCCAACTACACCCCTGCAAGACCCACTGTCCCTTAGGAAGAGGGGAAGAGACAGAGAAGCAAGACCCACTGCCCCTCAGGAAGCGACAGAGAAGCAAATCCGTTGGCTGAAAGCAGTGGATTCCACAAGACCTTGGGAGACATTTTGATAGCGCTGCTGGTATAACTACACTATTTCGAACAACGCTTATTATTAAAAGAGCGTTTGCTAAAACTTTATGCACTTCCCAAATCAGATCGTGCCCAGGCAAATTGCTGCTTTGATACAGCTAATTTTTTGATTACGCAAACTATTTCAGAATCATTGACGTTTTAACATCATCAAATGCCTGGCAGGCTCATTAAAGTAGCAACAATTTGAGTGGATTTCATCTGAGAGTAAATTTGAGAGGCATAGCGGCTTGTTTATCCATGATTTAAGGTGGAGGGCATTTGTGCGATTTGGCACTTGTTCGCATGGCGACCCATCACGTGGATGTTGCTTAGAATTAGATGACATTTATCTTGGTGCCTGTTTCCCAGTCGTTAATTGTCTGGTTGGAGACTTTTAGGAGATATTTTTTCAGGTAGCAGTTACACTGAGCCGCTGTCCAATTGGTAACCGTGCTCATACCAGGTGGATTACCAGAGTGAGATACCACTTGACGTAAAACGATTGGTTAAAATCGAAGTATACTACCTTTTAAAAAGTTTGGTTTTTGTTGATGCCTTTCTACATTTGCAGATGTAACATACATTTGAAAATTTTTATAAATTTATTTTTTCAACCGAAAACAATGGTAACCACGGCATTATTGTTTCAGCCGTTCTGCAGTCTAAACCACCTCGTCGAAATGTTCCACCGAAGACAGCATGCGATGTTAAGACATTCGACACTGTTTCAGTTCGATTTGATCAAACCAATGGTTTCTTTGCAGATTTTATAAAAGTAAGATTGACCAAACACTACTAATAGGACGTTCGTTTGTATATTTTTTAGAATTGAAAATGCTCCTTCAAGAGTATCCTTAATTTCATAAAGATTCTGTGACCGATTTGACTGTGAGCCTCATAAAAGGGACAAATGTTTGAATAAAATCATGCAGACTTCTGAGAATCAAACTGGTGCAGTGATGTGAGAGTCGAGCATAGCAGGCGATTTCTCTGATGTTCTAAACCCCTTCGAATTCTTCTAGATTATATTGAGCTTATACCTCGGTGCCAATAATGGTCAATCTGTGCTTGAAATCTGAAACTGTGTATCTACTCAGAATTTAAAGCCACGAAACTATTAATTTCATATTTCAAATTACCCAAGTTAACGGCAAATTGCTGTTGAAAAAAATTGTACGTGACAGACAATATGTGCTCTAGCGAGTATGTAAACAATTTCTAAGTATTTTTATATTCTGTCTTCAATAACAATTTATTTCAAAATTTTTTCGAAGTGTCGCGATTTGTGTATCAACTTATTGTTGACCTTAAATTTGCACTTGATTAGCTATTTGAAAACCAGAAGGATGATTATTTTACGAAAGCTTTAAAATTTGGCAAAATAAAAGCCTGTTCAGGTGCCTCCTTTTACCAGAGTTTATGAGTTACACCAGCCAAAATGGCAAATGACGTTTTAGGAGCACAGGCGCATTTTTAACAACTCAGCAATCATTTTCAAGCTTATCTGACCCGAAAACACAAACTTGTAGTGTATCGAAATATATAATTTTAAAAAAGATTTCTGTGGGAAGCACGCAGGGTGACTCCTGACAAAATGGCAAAATACTTGTTACAGGTGCAACCAAGGCTTACCCTGCTCAGAAATCCTTCAAACGCTCTACGAGTCTGGAAATAAAGGGTGTAATGCAACCCTAAATTCGATTACGTTTTCGTGTGGCATGTGACATCCGTTATTTCCGGACCAACTATTTTTTGACTTCCCGGCGTCCATTTTTAATCACCTTCACAACAAAATCGTGTTGTCTGCGCAGGCAACACACATACATACAAATTTTACACACTGTACCCCCAAGCAACTGCTTTTTAGAGGGAGACTTTTATTTGTGCTTAGAAAACGCCATGTGCGTTACAGATCCGTTTTTTACTTCATATCAAGTGATGGTGTATAGGTCTACTCCTCACCAAATCGATTTCCGAAGAACAATCTGCCAAAAGACGTTTTGCACTTAAAATACAATTGAAGTTTTATGGTAGTAGGGTGCACAAAATTTGCTACACATCAGATAACCCAAGGTAGTACAGTGCCCCAATTTTCTGTTTATAGGCTGTCAGGGACATATTTGGAAAAGAACTCTGGTACCAATCCATTTGTCTCTGAAAATCAGGAAAAGTCATGGAAGCACAGGTTTCTAACATTTTTCTAACTATATGAAATCAACAAAAAACAAGCCCCTGGGTAGTGGACTGGCCAGTTATCCTGAGCAGGGTACTCTGAGCCACCCACGTCGACTCAGCTTCTCTTATCGGGGAATTCCCTCATGGGACGCAGTTACAAAGCTCGTCGGTCAATCATAAAAAATGGCGTTGGAAGCCAGATGTTCTGCAACAGCACAGCTTTTGTTTCACACGTGAGGAGCCCACTGCTATCATGGCCGAAAAAAAACTTACTAAAAAATACCAAACTTATGCATATTTCGTTAGGACTGTTCGACAGGACGCTTCGAAAAAAATCAGCTGCTGAAGGAACCAGGTTAATAAGTCAACAAATAAAAGTTCTAAGTTTTCTGTAGGCTTTCGAGGAATCATCCGACCGGGCTCTGCTTTCATCTTTTTGCGATGATTCAAACTTGCTCATATCTGTATTAAAGTAACTTCATTCCACAGGTGAAACAAGCAAGGAATCAATGGTAAATTTTTAATAGGAAATCGATTTCCTATTACAAAATTGCGATTGATTTCTTGCTTGTTTCACCTGTGGAGTGAAGTTACTTTAATACAGGTTAATAATTATTCTTTTAAGTTTTTCAAAAATTTGGATGAAAACTGAATTACGCCAAGCTGCCTCGAGTTTCCTGAGCAGGGTTTTAAAATGCAACTCGAAGAGAAATACTGAAGTGTAACGTTGCTACGCTGTTATCTATACAACACAAGCGCATAAATGTTTATGTTTTGTAGGAAAACTATTTCTTTCCATTGGAGGTGCAACTTTTATCTCATCCTGGTCAGACGCTCAATCTGCTCAATAGGACCCATGAATTGGAGCCGCATTTAAAGTGGCGATATGATCCCAAATCGATTCCAGCAGGAGTTAATATATTCAGTCGTTCAGGACGGTTTGAGCGATCGGATAATGTTGCTGCTATCATTAGAACAAGGGCCTTCATCATTATTATCCAGAGTAAGTTGTATATAGCCTTTATACAATGGACGCAAATTAAAATTTCCTGCTGTTTTTCCGCAATGAATTTTTCTATTTATTTAACGACAATTATGCTGCAGGCGGTAGCCCGACTGGTGCAATTTTGTCGTGCCACATCGAACTTTCAAAATATAACAACGTAGGAAGAACTCTAAAACCCAAACAGAAATGCAAAAACAAATACACTGTATTACTAGAGTCTAATACAACATTTCAGAGACTCACCAATAGTAATAAATACAGCATTTGAAACGAAAGTCCACGCACCAGGCACATCAAATAGATATAACTGCATCAGATCGGCATGAACAAAACATACAACAGAGAAGCATGAATCTCCCATAAACGATGAACAAGGTCACGCGGATATTGTCAAAATCTATTACAAGACTGAAGAAAATCATCCACGGCGCAAAACACAGCCACCGAGATATGTGATGGCTCATCATCAGGCAAGCCAACCAAGAAAATACATAGCAACTCAACGTTATTCAGACAATCAAAGAGCTCAGGTGATTCGTCGGTTGCAATACTACAGACCCGATTGCAAAGGATCGCTCGTGCGGCATCATGAAATTTACGGTAAAAGAAAAGGTGAAGCTCAGTTTCGATATCACCGCAAACGCAAGTACGATAAGATTTTTTTATTGATATATGGGCTGTAGGCGAGGCGAAGCATACAACAAACGGATATCAAACGAGGAGTAACTCCCAAGAGGCGGAGGGTAGTATGTTTTGCAACATGGCAATAGGATTTTAAACGATTCATGAAATTAGGGTGACTTGGAGAAGATTTAATTTCAAGTGGGAGAGAATTCCATAAGCTATAGGCCTTAGAGAGAAAAGAGTTAAATGCCAGAGATTTTTATGTGGAATCTGAACGTCTAGGTAGGCTGTGGCGCAAAGTGTAGGGAATAAATTCACTGAACGATCTGAAGAGATTCACAGGGAAAGGGCAGGGTACCAAACGAAAAATTATTTTAGAAACGTAGTGATAATAGAAATTTCTCTACGATGGTATAAGATTTTAATGTTTAGATCAAGTAGAACATGCTGTTGTATTGTTTAGTTCTAACACGACCTCTTTGCGGGCTGCAGCTTCGCTTGCGTAAGTTCATTTGTATTTGATTTACAGAAAATGACGTAATCGATGAATACAGGCAAGATGGTCCTCATACTGTTTACGTTGAAAGTCAAAACATTCAAAGAGTGTTTCCCGGTTATCCTCATTCAAGAGTCGATGCAGCTTACGTGGAAGAAAACAATCAAAACGAATACACTTTTTCGCTTTTTCGTGGAAAGAAAATATGGCAATACAAGGTAATATTCAGGCTTGTCCATGGCAATGGGAATCTCATGGAATTTGTCCCATGGCATGAGACTGTGAACTTGAAATTTGCTTCATGTCCCATCTTTGGTAACTGTACGTCATATGGCAAGTTGAATACCATTATTATATGCTCACAGCACCACAAGTATTGGGCGTAGAGCAGGCCTGCCTAACCTTTTTAGTGTTGCGGGCCACTTTGACATGAGGAAATTTATTGCAGGCCACAAACGTTTTTGTGACGTAACAAATCCCTTGATTTGGTAAGTTCTATGCGATAACAAGAGGTGATAATGAGTCCTATAGTTGCACGCAGTAATGCCAGCTTGTATGGATGTAAACCAAATCTAAAAAATCAACATGTTTTCGAAGCGTTTGTCGTACACGTTTTCGGGTGGTAGGCCCGTAACATAAACAGCAGGTATAATTTTGATGTGTTTTGATGGCAAATATACTTGAGCCTATAAAAAAATACTAAAAATTTAAAAAGTCAACTTACGAACTTATTACATCGCGGGCCACTTGAAACAACGTCGCCGGCCGCATGCGGGCCGCGGGTTGGGCAGCCTTGGTGTAGAGGCTCAGTGTTATGGCGCAGTGATGCGAGCTCCAGAAAATAAGGTTATTATCGGGCATTGGGCCTTTTTTAGGTGGCCTCTAAAAAATGGCTTTCCACTTTTTATTGACTCCACCTAATTTGAAGTTTTGAGGTGTTTAAGCCACGTTTCTGTGCAGGGTATACATTAGACCAGTGCTTCTTAACCGGGTGAATGGTTCACCCCAGGGTGAATGAAATTTCGGCAAGGGTGAATGAAAGAAGATGGGTGAACGAGGGTTGAATAAGTTTTCTGTTGCTCAGATTTTTCATCCTCTTATTCTTGTTTTTATCCAACACACATTAGCAATTATGAATAAAATGGAGCACTTCAA
>Ga0210059_1002194_pt1 | contig 30287 bp, 30 predicted proteins | sample Ectturendosymbi2_FD_188042 | JGI IMG/M metagenome (GOLD analysis project Ga0210059, IMG submission 188042) | Ecteinascidia turbinata endosymbiont from Florida, USA - Sample 2 (SPAdes) (version 2) | ecosystem: Host-associated > Tunicates > Ascidians > Unclassified | place: Key West, Florida...
TGGAAAGTTGCGACAATGGAAACGTTTTCGAAACTGAATCTGTACACTCTGGTATGATTTTGTTGCAAAATAGGTCTCCAGGGAGAATATCTTCTGCTGATTTGTCCAAGACATTTTTGGGGCAACTATAGCTGCAAACGATCATCCATAGATTCACCTATCACGTCCTGCAACAGAACAGACATTTGTTAAAAAATGGGTTTTTTATCGAACAAAATATGGGTACGCATCTTTTTGGGTCACCCTGTACTTCTGCGTATTCCTCAATTGTTTGGCGTATATCTGAATCCTTAAATTGCGGTGGTACGTGGCTCATAATAATTTTTAGTTCGTTTTCGCCGAATCTTGAGACTTCTTTGACTTCTTGCATGAAAAGTTGCTTGTAGTCCTGGTAGTTGGATTATTGCTAGCAGTTTTGACTGAAAGTTGAATTGTAGTTTTCTGAGTTCTGCGTAAATTTTGTAGCGTTGTGCAGGTGCGGTGAATTTTATTTGCACTTCTACTTGCCTGTCAGAGCGATATGGAGTATGTGGTCTTGTATTTTGGGATGTTACAGAACTGTAGGTTGGATTAGTGGCGACGGTTGTCATTTCGTCGTAATTCGTTTTATACTTGTATAGGGAGGTGATAACGAAAGTATAACAAATGAGCGGCAACCAAAAATGAGAGGACACAAAAGAAAGCAAGTATATTAAACAATAGGCACAAAACCTTACAGTTGTAAGTAGGTTTTCAAATCAAACAGTTTAGGTTCACAAAGACAGGTCAAAGATTGATTTTTCTTACAGCTTTTCAAGGTTTCACAGTTCACACTTTTTATCAAGCACTTACTAACTTTTTCTTCTGAAGTAATAGAACAAAACACTGTACCGCACCTTTTCCGCCTCTTGGAACCCAGAGGTACTTGGGTGGGACGCTCTGGGTAACTCCAACAAATAAATCCACAAAGTAATCCAATGGATAATCCACAAACTGACGGATATACTTAATCAAGTAGGCCATTTATGTTATATGATACAATTGTGATAATCATTGTGAGAAAAAGAGACAAATTTATAGCGGTTTTCGTAAATGACAAATTTTTAGCGGTTTTCGCAAATGTCAAAAAGAATATTTTTGACGAAATTTACTCAAAACGGCAACATTTTTTCGGGTTATACAGAATGCATCCCAATAGCAGTTCCAGTAGCATTGCACACTTGTTTACAGTTTGTGCATTGGGCAAGTCACCTATACTTCAAGTATGCAAAAAAACACATCGGTCCACACGTCATTATTCTGCATTCACATTCATTGCAGAGTGGATCTTTTTTCAAAACAGAGTTTTTGCCATTGCATTGGTAATACCTTTCTCCGCAAGAGCAGTGGTCTGTGTTCTTTTATTCTGTCAAACGTTTCTTACAGCACAGAGCAAATTTTTCCAGAGGTGGCGTTTCATTTCGGTTTCTTTTCATCGGTTTCCTACCTTCCAGTTGGGGATAATTGTCTTTGCCGGCATTCTCGGGTAGTTGTTCATGATTTATTTCTGAGAAGACAATAGGGTTTTCGATTGTTGATGTGGCGTATGTTATTATTCCTTCAAATTGTTCGTTTTCCTCTCTTTGTTTCCATTCAAGGCGGACTTAGCTAATTCTTCACAATTTGCTCTGTCATGACCTTGGCTTTTACAATACACACAGTAGGGCAAGCTAATTCTTCACAATTTGCTCTCTCATGACCTTGGCTTTTACAATACTCACAGTAGGGCAGTTGGTTTTCATATCTACTTTGGATGTGCACTCCTTTCATTTGCAGGTAGCACGGGATGTGTGTCATTATGCTTTTTCACGAAAATATGTCGGGTTCCAGTTTGTATGCCATACTGATCGACTATTACATTTATTCTCATTACTTCTGCTTATTCTTCAATTGTTTGTCACTGGTAGGTTGTTGATTTACAGGGTATATCAGTTCATCTGGGAAAGTTAAACCTTTTTCCTTGCCTTTAATAAGAGAAACTATTGTTTGCCATGTTTTTCAGGGATCATGACTGTTTAAAGATAATTGTGATTGGTAGTAGTTTCTTTTACTCATTTCCATGATATGATTAAGCTTATTTCTATATTTTTTATAATGATTATGGGATCTTGTGTTTGAACCAGAGTTCTATACATTTTATTTTTATTCTTGATTGATTTAAAGACCAGTTGTTATCCATGGTTTTTCAGAGAGTTTGTTTTTTGATCTAGAGAGTTTTTTCAGTGGAGTCTGTTGATTGAGGCTTCCTCTGAAACACTTTCGGAACTTTATGCTGAAGCACTTACAAAACCTTCCACTGTAGCACCTGTGGAACTAGATGCAGCAGCACTTATGAAACTTTCAAGTGGAACGCTTTCACAACTGTTGGCCATGAGACTTTTACTTTTCTCCTCAATACTTTGACTACGCCCATTGTGATTTTCATACTGGCTGCATTTCCGAGAGAGAAATCCGAATAATGTTGGTTGACCTGAACCACACCCAACTATTGCTCTCTTCCTTGACTGGTCTATCATGCTGCAATGTCACTGCAAAAATAATGAAAACAAAACTCTGTTATTTAAGTCTTGCTTCATTTTGAACACAGAGCTTAGTCTATCGTTGCTTGTGGAACACCATTTATCTGCAGCTATTTGAATTAGACGTTATGAGCACGAACATGTATATGCATAAAACATCAAACTGTATGCAGTTGTCTTTAGCTGATATCTGCCTTGATCGAACGTGGATATCTGAAACTATAGTCTTAGCAGCAAATTTCCTCTCTAGCGCAACACATTCACTAAGACCTCATGACAGTCTTACAGATTACGATAATAATGAAAATTAATTGACAAACAAAAGCACCATCGCTTGCCTGTTGCAGATATCTGCTGACCTGAGCTGCACACAACTCGCAGTTGGCTGAGAGGATCTTTTCATGTGTTCTTCTTTCCGATGTTGCAGCAAACGTGATTGTGATGCAGTGAGGTTACGGCAGCAGTTAACTACACTCCTGCACTGCGAGAAGCAGTTTTGCGATAATGAAAGCACCGCACTTGAGATAAACAGCACGATGCGATTTGGGTGTTTTCAGCTTTACAGATTGCTACTACAATATAAGCGTCATAGTATTGAAACTCCCGCAACAACATTCACTGCCGTTTCGGACGTTGTGATCGAAATGACTTAATTTTTTTCAGTCATTTCAAACACATTTCGGTCTGTGACCGACAAAAAAAACAGCATCAAGAACACTGCACTGGCCGACAAGCAGAAGCGCAGCGCATGCCACAAGGATGTTTTCAACATCTATGTTTACAAAATGCTGAAACAAGTGCACCCGGACACTGGAATTTCAAGCAAGATTATGAGCGTTATCAAGTCATTCGTGAACAACATTTTCGAGAGGATCGCTGCCGAAACATTGTATCTTGCACACTGCAATAAACGATCGACGATCAGCAGTAGGGAGATCCAAACCACCTTGCGTCAACTGCTGCCTCGCGAGTTGATCAAACACTTCGTGTCTGAGGGCACAAAAGCTGTCACCAAGTACACCAGCTCCAAGTAGATGCCCTACCACATCATGCTGTAGAAGCTAAGCATGCTTGCGCTTCACAATTAAGGTTGATGTGTTATCGCTGCACGTAGGTTTTCTTGTCGCGCCTTTGCCTCATGCAAAGTCGGGATTCTGCGATAGGTCATTGCACTGACTGTCCCGATGATAAGCTGGTCGCCTTGCAAAGCTGACCGTGACGTGCACAATTGCGAAGCTGACCATGACGTGCGCGTTGTTTTGCTTGCACGCATTGTCTGCCGCTGTGCGCACCCTCGCTTTATTTGCCTTCAAACATCAATCGCCCTTTCCACAGTTGCAAGAAGCTCTTTTCGCGAGGACCTGATTTTCCAGTTCAGAGCCTAGCCTCGCAAGGTGCAGTCACCTGAAAAGCAACCCGGTCGTATCTGGATGTCATTTTTCATGGCCGCACCCCCACTGAATGTCTGTAAATCCCCATTTTGTTTGCAACAATCAAAAAACGATTCTGGAAAATAGTTCAGTTCAAGTATTTTTTCAAATACCGTTCGCTTGCCCGCCTTGCATCCTGCCGACTCTTCTGTAGCTTGACATTTCTGTCCACAACTCCGTTTTGTGCAGAACGATATCAACAGCCTTCTGGTAAGGATTTTCTAAGGGGTTTTTGGTTGGCACTCTGGTAGGGTTAAGGATTTTGCAGAAACAGCACTCTAGCAAGAATTTTCTATGGGGTTTTTGGTTGGGGCTATATTTGTATTTAGGGGGTGTGTTTCAGCAAGCTTTACATATTCGTATTTGTGCTGTTCTTGGGTGAAGTTGTTAATGTTATTTTTCCAGGACAATCTTTGTGTTATTGGTTTTAGGGAGATATTAAGGGTAAGAATGACTACATCTTGATCTAAAAAGGGGGTAGGAATGAATTTAGTGTTGCAGAGATTATTTGTGCAGAGTTGGTCTAAGCACGGGTGAGAATTGGAAGTGTGCCGTGTGAGGGTAGCGGTAGTAGGATTTTGGGTTTGGAAGCAATCTGTCACATTTTGGCTTTGGATGAGGTTCAGCAGCGTTAGGGGTTTTGAGTGTGTCGTGACAGGGGGGTGTTTGTCTAGTTGGGGGTCCTCTGTGCAGTTAATTTCTGGCAAGAATAGCAGGGTGGTGGAAAAAGATGTAAGGGTATAGGTTTTCAAAAGAATTGTGATTTGGTGTTCTATCCATATTACCAGTTGGGGCCCAGATATTCGTGTTGTTAAGAATTTCTGAGTTGAGGAAAATTTTTACATGTAGAATTCTTCTGTTTAAATCGCTACTTGCTTTTTCCATGTAAATTTGCTTAGTGTTATTAGGATTGCAATGCCAGATTGGTGCTTGCTGTCAAAAGGTGAGTGAAATATAGATTGACCGAGTTTCCATTCCTTGTATTTTTGGTCCACCCCACCCCAGCGCACATTACCCCCCTTTGGGGTGGATGCCAAAGGCCCCAAATAGGGGATAGAGGGTTTATGTAAATAACACATGATGGCGAATTTTCTTTCTGATGAACTTACAGCTAATAATGAGAAGTCAATTTTGCACGGTTTGCTTCAGACAGTTCTCCAAATTTTCAGTCGTTTTCGTGGACAGCACATATTTTCAACGAGGTTCCAAACTTCTATACGAGATGCAAAACATGCTATTTTTGCAAATGCAAACGGTACGATTTTTTAATCAAAAGGAGGGGAACATCCTGTTGCAATCAACGTTCTTTTTGCAAAGGTATCTCGGCCAGTTCAGAGGCCAAGTCCCACGTGCTGCTGCTTTAGTTACGAGTAGACACCAGCTAATTAATGAGACTCCATAGAGGGCCATATCGTCTTGTAGCGGCACTTTATGCGAAGTGTACATAAAGTCCTTTATGAATTTCATTTGAATCATTGCCTACTACAATGTTTTACACAGGCTTACTGTTACACAATTTCATTTTGTGCTCGTTTATCAGTTCCTGCCAGCACATATATGTTTACAACTTGGTTCTGGTGTTCGAAAAGCAAAAGTTTGATTGCTAGTATCTCCTCTGCCTTGTAAATCACTGTTCATTTCCTCACTATATACTCTGGATCAATTTCCAAGAAAAGCTATGCTGGCTGCATTTTCATTTTCTGTATTGGAATGAAAGAGGGCCTGACCTCTCCTCCATTCCTTCTGCCAAGCTTTCTCCTGATGGGGTCGGCTATGTGTTTCTTGCACTAGAATTACGTCAGCTTTTACTGTTTCGAGAAAGCTAATTACAGCAATTCCCTTAGCTTGTTCTGATATGCTGTTCACATTAAAAGTTGCGATCGTCAAATCCATTTTCCACAATTGATAGAAAGGGATAATGTGCGAGAACACGGGCATTCACACATAATTAAAGCGATAAATACAATACATAATACTACAAACATGTTTGATGCTTTAGTCAGATCTCCTCGGGGCCAGAGTGCACCCCTTCTGTGTCACAAAATGCATGACACTTGTTACATTTAACTTCCTCGTCTGGTTCCAAACTGTATCTGCGTCTGAACGGCAGTCGGCATTTCACCATTATTCTACTACAATTTTTACATGGGTAGCATCTATCTATATCGTGTTCTGAGATCCATTCTCCACATTTACAATGGAAGAAAGTCGTATTGCAGAAGCATAGTTGGGCGTTTCTACTTTCGTTCAGTGTTTTTCTACAACATTTCGTCACAGATTTTTGAGGTGACACCTCATCCCTTTGTCTTTTTTTCTTGTGTGTTTCTATGATAAATCTTCTGTGATAAATCTATCTAGATCCGGACAACCTGAGTTTATGCTCTCTACTCCGTTCTCTTGTGTTTTTTCCTGTGATTGAGCACTTCCTTCTTTTCCCTGTTGCTTGTTTGGGTTAAAGAGCGGATACCTGCTTTGTCCTTCCACATTTTTTTTATCTCTATCTTTTTGCCACATTTCTCTAGTGCAGTGATTCTTAAACGTTTTTGAGCATGACCCAAATCTGAGTTTCATGATCATCTCACTCATTATGATCACTCTTTTTATGTTAGCACTCTGCTAGTAGTTATGGCTAGTATTGTAGCTGAGCTGCCATTTTACATGAAGCTATAATCCACTTGTGAAGCTAAATTAAATGCATATGATGCAATAATAATGCCATGATGGGAATTGAAAGAACTTGAAAATTGAATTTTGACAGATTTGAATCACTATGTCGTGACCCATTTTCTGACCCTCCGCGACCCATACTTTGAGAACCCCTGCTCTAGTGTGTTGCAGTTTCTCACAATTATCTCCTTCGTGACCTTTCTCCTTGCAATGATCACAAAAGGGGGGTTGCTCATTATAATATGCTAGAATTTGCACTCCGCCCATTGTAAGGAAGCGCAGTATTTCGTGCATGGTATTTTTTTTGAAAAAGACATGTCTTTTGCCTATCTGTATTCCGTACCGGTCTTTAAAAGCATTTATTTTGAAAACCTCTCCATAGCTTTTGAGTTCTTCCATTATTTCTTCATCTTTAAATTGTGGTGGCACCCTGCAGATTGTAACCCTAATTTCGTTTTCTCCGAATCTCAATACTTCTATTTTAGCTGACAGTGCAAGTTTTTTCAATTCCATTGCTTGTTCCATTTTGTGAGTATGAAAGACTACTTTTAAACCAAGCAATTGGATGATTGCTGCTAGCTTTTGTTTGAAATCGAAAAAGAAGTTTTTCTAATTCTTCATATATCTCAAAACGTTTTAATGGGTTTTTGAATTTCGCCAAGACTTCCACTCCATGATTGTAACTTTTTTGTGGCAGGCCCACCCTGCGCTACTCCAGAACTGCACGTTCCTTGGTTCATGCTAGAAGCAAAATGTCAATCCTTATCATCCTTGTCAGCGTCCTCTTTGCACAAAGCGATTCGTTGACCCCGCATTGTGCAAAAACAAAGTGCAAATGCAATTGTTCAGTATATTTGTACAAATGTTTGTTGTTTGCAAATTTACCAGATTATGACACTAGCATCCTTTCACTTTATTTACTTTCACTTTGGAATGCAAAGATCAACAACTTGCTGCTGTAACTTCCAGTAATCCTTTTAAGGTGATCCGACAAGAAAGGTGTTCCAATAGAAGAGTACGTTTTCGCGGACCTTACAACACAAAACTGATCTGGATAGCAGGAACACAAACTGCTCTGCACTTTCTTAGTGTTGCGCAGGGCCTTGCCTCCCGTTGATTTGCATGGGGTCTGCTTTGTAGGTGTTTTGGGTCTGCCTACCCTCTCCAGCACTCCCCTCGTAGGAGGGAAGAGGCCAAGGCCAAAAATAGGTGAAATTTCTGAAATTTATTGCTTACTTATTACATCCGAAATCATGTGGAAATGAAAAGGAAAAATGTGAAGCCATTCAGCGTGCATTCTCCGAGCCCGGGGTATGCACCGCATTTTCCAGGCACCAATAAAATTAGAACAATGAAATAAACGGCGAAAAACGAAGTTTGTAAACATCTAGCATACCAAGTTGATTGAGTGCAAGTTTCAGACGCTTTCTCACGTCAACTATTTGGGACAGACTTCGATCATGTGTTCCACAATTTCAGGTATTTCACACTGGCCACAGAGCCCATCAGCCTGAAGGCCAATGCGTGACAAATGATGGTTCAATTTGCAGTGACCAGTGCACAGACGGAAAATAATAAGAGAAGAGAAGGGAATGGATCGGTAGAGAAGACCGTAGCAGGGCAAGAAGACTGTAGCAGGGCTAGAAAGATAGCTTTGTAAGCATTACCTCAAGTGTCGGTCTGGTATTGAATGTCCCACTCTGGGAAACAGCGTTGGATAGGGCAGAGAACATATCCAAAAAGTTTAGTCGAGTAGTTACATGTATGTAGTGAACACCTTGGGGTGGGGAGAGTGAAGTTTCGGCAGTGGAAAGTTTCGCCAGTTTATCAGCCATTTCGTTTCCTGGGATATTTTGGTGGCCAGGAACCCGAAGGAAACGGATCTCATAGCCCGAGGCTGCAAGTGTTGAACAGAGGAGTGTGATTTTGTTTGAGAAACTATGTTTTTCCCAGTTCCAATTTGTGATTGATTGTAATGAGCTGAGGGTGTCTGTGAAAATAACGACCTTGACAAGTTTTGATGAGTAAACAAGGTGCAATATGTTGAGAATGGCGAAGAGTTTGGAGGCCATGGAGGAGGAAAACTTGTTTATTGCCATTGAAAACTTAGTTTTTTCCTGCTATGTATATGCCACAGCCAGCTTGAAGAGGTTTTTGATCCATCTGTATAGATTTTAACACACTGGTAAAGCCGCGCGCAAGTTCGTAACAACCAATTTTTCTTTATCGGAACTAAAATTGGGCATCAAATCCACTCGGAACAACTTACCTGGCACAGACAATATTTGTTATGAAATGTTCAAGCACATGTCCGATACTTCATTGCAGGTACGCTTAAATCTATAAAACTCATCTATAAAAGTTGTACATACCTTTGCATTATCTTGTCGTCCCCATTCCAAAACCCAATAAGCCATCATATTTGCCTTCCATCTCGCTTACAAGCAACGATTGCAAGCTAATGGCAAAAATGATAATCCGTTGATTAAAGTGGTACTTGGAAAATAACAACATTTTGGACATAAAACAGTCAGGATTAAGAGAACGGAGACAAACTACTGACCACACTTTACGCCTCTACGACGCAATGCAAAAAGCTGTAGGCAACAAACATCTCTTAGCAATCTTTGTAGATTTGGAGAAAGCTTACGACAAAGTCAACTAAAACGTTCTTTTGAAAATCCTGAAACTTTGTATCACTGGCAATTTGTTCAATTTCATTGAAGCATTTCTCTCTGATTGCACATTTCACATTTCAGGTTCGATTAGGACCGTGTCTTTCAGTGATAAAGTGTTCCGAAAATGGTACAAGGTAGTGTTCTTAAGCCCAATTTTGTTCTCCAAACTGGGCAATGATCTGACAGGCCTTATTTCGTCTTCTGTAGCATTATACCCTGATGATTTCTGCCTTTGGGAAAGTGTGTCCAGCATCAAACAGCTCAAACACCTCTTTCAGAAATCTCTCTCCATGGTCAACCCTTGGTGCAATCAATCTGGTTTGGAAATCTGTACATCCAAAACTGCTGCAGTTCTTTTCACAAAAAAAGAGAACCGGACCCAATCAATTTAGTTTTCCAATCCACCACAGTCTCACTCAGGCCTGTAACCAGGGGTCTTAGCCCCCCCTAAAAATTTCTTTTGACTCCCCTGGAAAACTGTGTTGGACATTATTTAAAATTATTGGACATAGTACTCTTTGCCCCACCTGGTGTCCCAAGCTGGTTACGGACCTGGTCTCACTACGTAATGAATTTAAATACTTAGGAGTCATCTTTCAGAGTAATGGCCGCTGTCAATAACATATACAGCACGTTTTTGACAAATGTCAAAAATGCTTAAATGTACTCTGACTACTTAAAGTTACTTCTCTTTTGACCATTTATAGAACCTCAATTCGATCATTCATAGAATACAGCATGGAAGCTTACTTTTCTTTACGATCGTCATTAACTACAGTCAAATGCCTTACGTCTGTGCACCGGGGCTGTGGTGAGCACCCCTATTGTTTGTTTGCAACATGCTTTCCACAAGATGACCCTTCACATTAAACACAGGTTGCTCTGTCTCCAATATAAAATCCACTTACATTCTGTGATCATCCTGGGTTAACTTCAGTCAAAGATTGTTGGGAAGAACTTCTTCCGGACATGTGAAACTTTTGCTCTTTCAGCATGTTCACCAAACAAGCTGATCTACCTTCCCACCTCGGTGTAGTGAAAATTTCTAACTTACCTGCTTTGCACGAGCCCAAGATAGACCTGTATGTTCTAGCCCTTATACGTCATACGGGATCCCGCCTCACTGCACCACTTCTTCAGTCGTACCTACACGAGCACTACAGCCAACATGTACGTATATACACTGATGGGTCTGCAACAGTCACAACAGCAGGTGACATGACCTAAAACACTAGACCTGGACCCAAAACCTAAACCGAAAAGCTAAACCAATAACTTAAACCCATAACTTAAACCCAAACCTTAAACTCAAAACTTAAACCCAAAAGCTAAACAACACCCTAAAACTAAATCCTAAAAAAAACTCTAACCCTAAACCTGAATCTTTTCCAAGAGTACACAAAAAACTCTCCTGTCGAACATGTGATCTTTACCAGATAAGCCAAAGCAAAGGGTGAGAGCAAAACTTCTGAACACATGCACAGCAGGCATAGACACTAACACCTTGACTACGTTCACCTTGTTGCTACTAACACCAATTAAACACTGTATGTGGAGTCTGGATAAAGTTGGATGCACAGCAAAATCGTCCCAGCAGAGCTTTTGCCATTGATGGCAAAATATATATTACCATTTAACCACCATTTAACCAATCTGCAAAATCACATTACAACTAACATGCTTGATGTGGTTAGAATAATCACAACAAAACAACAAATTTTCTCAGTCCGATCCAGTCCTGATTCGCCAATTTTCAAAAAAATTTGCAGTCCGATCCAGTCCTGATCCCGCCAAAATTGGCTTCAGTCCTGATCCGTGCTCATCTCTGGTGTTGGTACCAAGACAATTTATCATCTACAACAGTGTTTCCCAACCTTTTTTTGGCTAGCGCCCCCCTTTTCTAAAAACAAACAAATTTCTATCTCCCCCCTACCATGCCTAGCACACAACACAATTTTTTTGTATTGTATATTTGGTAAGTTTGAAAATAATTAAAACAAGAATGAGCGCAAAGATGCATTTCACTATAAAACTTAATTTAGTAAATGAACTCATTTAGCAGTTGGAAATTGTTAAGAGTTGATGATTTAGAAACTGTTAGAATTCATGACAGGCTTGATTTCGTTTGAACAGCATTAAACTTGGACAAGAAGGTGGAGATTGCTGATTTGGCTTTAACTCTAGAAATTTTTTTGCCCCCCCTGGAAAAATGTGTTGGATATAGTTTGAAACTATTGGACGTAGTTCAAAAAAATTGGGCCCCTCAGAAAACTCTTCACCCCTCCTGGTGTTCCAAGCTGGTTACAGGCCTGGTTCAATTGTTGTGGGTTGTTGCTTGAGATAGTTAGGACGGTGTCGTCTGCAAACATGGTTCTAAATCTTGAAACTTTGGGTAAATCATTAATATAGAGAGTGAATAATAGAGGTCCAAGTGTTGAATCTTGAGACCCTCCGCAGTTTATATTTTGAACATCTGATTTACATCCTTCAGCCACAGTATACTGCTGATGATCTTGTATGTAATTAGCCAACAACTTCAAGGGTATGCCTCTAATTCCATAAAAGTGTTCAAGCTTGTGTACGAGTATGCTGTGGTCAATTGTGTCAAACGCTTTAGAAAGAACATAGCACAAGTAGCATGTTTTTCTTCAAGATTTTTCTGTGAATATCATAGATAGCCATTGATGTAGACAGTCGTCCACTACGAAATCCATACTGAGAGTCAGATAACATCTTATTTTGTTCAACATAAGAGTACAAGCGGGTAGGTAAAGGTGGGGCACAGTCATCTTTTTTGATTTATTCAAAAAGTTGAAAACGTTGAACTTTATAAAGTTTCCATGGTGATTTAGTCTCATACAAGCTGTAGTACTAAAGTGAATTTTCCTTGATAGACAGCCGTTTTTCTGAGTTACAGAGCAAGTTGTGTTTTTGCTACCCAAAAGTAATTTATAAAATCGCATTTAGATTTGGGTTTTGCCCACGTTAATCAATATCTTCCGTTCTGAGTTTTTGTGACGTTGTAGTCAGGGCAGTGCAACATTATTTGATAATGCCAAATTTTCAATTATTTTTAAGTTGAGTTGGTACTTATTCATTATGTATGCATGGAGCACATCTGACAAAAAAATGGGGCACACTCGACACATAGCCACTAGGTCAGTCTAAACAAGGTAAAGCTTGAGGGGTTATATTGGAATGCAGTACAGAATAATTCTAATCCATGAGCATTTTTAGGTTAATTATGTGCTTAGAGCAGGGGTGACAAACTTATTTGCTATCGCCGGCCACTTTGTCAGTTACCGCTGAGTAAGCGGGCTGCACAACTTTTTAGTTATACTATGAAACCTGTTAAAAACGAATGTCTCGCCTGAAATGCTTCGCGGGCCGCACAAAATTCTTTTGTGGGCCACATGTTCATCACCTCTGGCTTAGAGGCACATTATATTTGTATGGTAAAGCATGAATTTCAGCATTCTCCATTGGTTTCATTTAATGTTTGGTAATCATACAAATTTGTTTTGGCATGCAGTGATAGTGGGTAATGAGAATGTGAAAAAGGTGGAGAGGCAGTCAGCAAGTGCCTATGTTACATGGGATATCACATACACATTATGCAATGCATGCAACCCAACTTTTTATTGACCGGTCAGGTGCACCCCATGCTCATGTTGAGTGTGCCGCATGCCTGGGGCACACTCGACAGAAAAACTACCCTTTTAAATTTATTGTACAATTTTTTCTGAAGGGCGTTGTTTTCATGTTTTGGCATGATGTTGTGCATATAGAGTTGCTTTATTGTGTGAGAGATTGAGCTTGTTTGGACATGAAATAAATTAGCAGTGGTTGAAAATGCAAAAAAGTGTCGACTGTACCACACCTTCCCCTATATATTAGTTTTTCAAAAATTTTGTTGGATGGAGACAGCAGGGATATAGGCGTATAATTTGCACAGTGATTTTTTTGGCCTCCTTCATGAATAGGGATTACTTGTGCACATTTTAAGCATTCAGGATAGATACCTCCTGTTTTTACGCATCTATTAAAGAGCTGTGCTGAAAATGGCGATAAAATCTGCTTACATATTTTGAGAATGTGCATGGAGATGTCATTCATTCTAACACTTTAGATACTAGTAGATTATTGATAATTATTTATACCTCTTCACTGGTTTTCTCATGAAGGACAAATGATTTCTGGGGTCCACGGCATAAGACCAGGTATTACTCATTAGCGGGTGAAATTATAGCACCTGCCAACTGATTGCCAATAGATACAAAATAATCATTAAAGATATTTGCCATGTGTGTAGGGTCACTGGTAGGTTGTTGATTTACAGGGTATATCAGTTCATCTTGAGAAGTTAAACCTTTTTCCTTCCCTTTAATAAGAGAATTTATTGTTTTCCATGTTTTTCGGGGATCATGACTGTTAGAAGATAATTGTGATTGGTAGTATTTTTTTTACTCATTTCCATGATACGATTAAGCTTATTTCTATATTTTTTATAATGATTATGGGATCTTGTATTTGATAATCTGGTTCGAACCAGAGTTCTATACATTTTATTTTTATTCTTGATTGGTTTAAAGACCAGTTGTTATCCATGGTTTTTGAGAGAGTTTCTTTTTTGATCTAGAGTTTTTTCAGTGGAGCCTGTTGATTGGGGCTGTCACCCCAAACTTTTAAGGTTTGGTTAAGATCCTTACTGGGATCACCCTCAGTTTGAGGTAAAAGTTGAAATTGTTACTAATTGTCTCAAGGAACATTTCAGAATCAAAGTTAATAAAATCATGCTTTATGATGGGTTTCTTGTCATGTATTTTAGCAGTGTTTGTTTTGATTAGCATGAAAATTGGCATAAGGTCTGACAAATGATTGATAAGTATTCCAGGGATTACTTTTTCCAAATCAAAAGTAGTGTAGAAGTGATCAATGAGTGATGTACTAGTTGCTGTTACCCTAGTTGGCCTGTTTGTTATCTGTTGACAATTATAACTTTGGTATGTTTCAATATATTTATGTACACTTGATGATATTGTGTGTTGCAGTAGATTTATGTTAATATCTCCACAAATAATTATTAATAATTAATATTTACACTCAGAGTCACTTGGATCAGAAAAGAATGGCAAAGAGTTCTAGGTAACATCGGATCTACTATGATCACAGTGTAAGTTAAGAGGCTGCCATACATCACAATACAGAGCACCCTCTTGCCACTTAGTGTAAAATAGCACTAACATCATCTGCAAACATTTACAATCATATTTAGGGTGTCTATAAATAACCCCAAGAAAACATTGTCTGCCACCAATATTAGTTTCAAACCACAAGCTTTCAGCATCTTTCAAATCACTTCTTATATCGCTTTGTCTTTGAAATGGTATGTTATCTTTTATATATATTACAACACCACCAGCTTTTTGGTTAGTATCAGCATGTACAAAATTATATCCACATATTATTGTTTGAAAGAAAGGGGTATGTTTTTTGTTAATTTTTGTTTCAGAGACAACTATGATCTATAGGATTTTTTCATGTTAAAGATAAAGCTTACCAAGTTACTTTTCAAGCTTCTAATATTGACATGAACTATGGAAGTTGGGGTTATTGTTTTACTGGTCAAGAGAGAGTTGAATACATGGAGGTCATAATATTTACAGTCAGAGTCACTTGGGTCAGAAAGTAATGGCAGAGTTATAGGTAACATCTGATGTACTATGATCACAGTCTAAGTTAACAGGCAAGGAGTCTCAAATGCACATATGGCAAAAGTAAGGCGTGGTACTTGAAGACAATGCAGCAAACTGAGAATCAGTCAATTGTGATCATTTTAGGTGTAACCATTTTTTGCATATATCACAGAAGATTGCAGGAACAGCAGAACTGAAAGGTCTACTGCATTTTCTACAAGAATCTGCCAAATACATCTTATCCTGTGATGAATTCCAACAGAGATCTCACCAGTCACTTTCTTTTGTTATGGCAGTGGTGTTGCTGTTCTCATTCTGTCGTAGATATGTGGTTCCATTCCTTGTTCAGATGTATTTGAAGTTGTTGCTTTTCCTGAACAACAAGCATTTGTTGAAGCGTTGGCGGTTTGACCTGGTGAGACTCTCATTAATTTAGATACGCCCCTGTGGATGAATTTTGTTGTATTCCTTTAGCTGGTGTCAATGGCTATAGATCTCATTTCGGATTCGTCTCAAACAGAATCTTGCGATGATAGTAGGTTGTGGATTGCTGTCAGACTTCCCAGAGAGTATTTGCAAAACATTGATGTCTTTCACAGAAAGGTCCATCTCTTTAAGCTTTGAGACACTGGTAATGAGCTTATCAGTGTTCTCATTTTCAGACCAGGCCAGACCTTAATTCATGGCACTCGCGTCGCCCATATTGCTCAAGATCATTCAAAGCTTCTTGGGTCTGACAGGAGACATCCTTGTGTTTTCGAACACAGTCTTTCAGGTCCTGGTTTTCGGAGCGGAGAGCCTTTACCTCTTCAGTGGAAGATTGAAATGTATGCTTCATATCTTCGTACTGTTCCGACAAAAACTGCTGGCTTTTACAAACCTCTCTTATTTCCAGAATGAGTTCACAAAGAGCGCTGTTGGTTTTGCCAAGTGTTTCCATGACTTAGTTAAGCTTCCCAGTTCACACCTTGTTTTTTCCATGACTTCGTTAAGTTTCCCTGTTCACATCATTCACATCTTGCTTGGTGGCCGCAGTAGAAGATGTACTTCGCGTTTCCACAGCCATTATTTACAGTATAACACCCTTTTATCAAATGACACATTCAAATAGCCTGCGCCTACACCTTTGCTGAACTTATTCAAATTGAGTTCTGTGTTGCTTTCCACAGAGGGGACGTATACGTTTGTTAAAATTCTCCCATCGAGGTCATTTGAGATCCTTTCCATGTACAAGTACTTCGATTTTAGTAAGATAGCTACGCCTGAGGTGTTTCTGTCTTTGATTGGGGAATGGAAGAGTGATTGACCTAGTGACAATTTTGCCAAATATTAGTGTTGAACTATGGGTTTGATTTGCGCGTTAGTAGTCCCTAAGAAGTGGAATACAGTGTTTCATTGTACTTGGTCAAGTAGGCCATTTACGTTATGTGACACAATTGTGATATCCATTGCAACAAAAGATGATGCAACAAAAGACGACACACATCAAAGTTAAAGCGGTTTTTGTAAATGTAAAAAAGAAAATTTTGGTAAGAATTACTTTAATACGGTAACATCTTTTTGCGTTACACAGAATGTACGCCAATATCGGTTCCAGTATCACTGAAAGCTTGTTTACAGTTCGTGCATTGGGTAATCTCACCTTTACTCAAAGCGTGTAAAAAACCACATGAAGGTCCACACGTAACTGTTCTGCGTTCACATTCATTGCAGTTTGGATCTTTGTTCAAATCAAATAGTTTCTGCCATTGGCCACATAGATATTGTAATACCTTTCTCCACAAGAGCAATCGTCCGTGTTACTTTTTTCTGTCAAACGTTTCTTACAGCACAGAGAAAACGTGAACGTGTTTGCTAGATGCGTTATGATTGGTGTTAAAATAGTTTTTGATATGATAGCTTTTTAGTCATAGGTTGCGTATTGTAATCTTAATTGTTTAATCTTCTCTTTCATCTCTGTAATTTTTCGATTCCAAATTTCCGTAACTGGTGTTGGTGGTCCTATTACTATGTTCAGGGGGTCGATATATTGTGGCCGCCAGTTTATATCCCATAGCTTGTTCTTATTTGAAATTGGGGTTGTAGTTATGGCTGAAGTTTTTTCTTTGTTTCATATCAGGCCCGAGGCTTTGTGAAAATCTTCTAAGATGGATTTTATGATGGGAAGGGAAATGTTTTGCTGATGGTCAAAGTTAGGTCATCTGCATAAGCCACTACTTTGGGAGGCAGTTTGATTAGGTTTGGTGAAGGCGTGATATATTTGTTCTCCTGTGCTGCTCTGAGTAGCGGATCTAGTGCGATAATGAACAGAGTGGGGCTCATCGGATCGCCCTGGAGAATCCCTCTTTGCATGGCAAACGGTTTTGTCAATTCTTGGTTGATTTTAATAGTTGAAGCTTTTTGAATGTATCGATTTCATGAATTTTAAGAATACATCCAGAAAATTCTTTTTCTTTAACACTCTTATCAACCAGTCGTGATTGATTGAATCAAAAGATTTCCTAAAGTCTATAGCTATGAAAAACGAGTCTGTTTTCGATTTCCGCGCTTCATAATAGGCGTCTCTGATTACTATCGTCGCTGTGTGTGTGGACAGCCCCGGGGCTGCGTGCTGTTGTTCTGAGATGATTTGCTTGAGTGTTGGTTTGATTCGGTTGTTTAGGATTCGGCTTAGCAATTTGTAATCACAGTTTGAGAGCGTGATAGGCCTATAGTTCTCAATTTTAAACGGGTCTCCTTTCTTAGGTCGAAAAGAGTATCTGGTTTAGGGTAAGCGAGCGTGGTGGGTATTTGTCCAAATTTGGATTTTCAACGCAATTAAAATCTCCTCCTATTATCACCAGAAGGGTGCTGTTTATGTATGGGTATAGATTATCAAAGAAAATTTCGTTTTGGACGCGTTTGTCGGTTCCTGCCGGCGTATATATATTTGCTATTTGATATTGGTGCTCGTAAATCAAAAGTTTAATTGTTAATATCCTACCTTGCAGATCACTATTCATTTCCCCTATATAAAGTCTAGGTGAATTTATAAGGAACACTACTCCGGCTGTATTTTCGTTTTCTGCATTAGAATTGAAGAGGGCCTGGCCTCTCCATTCTTTCTGCCAAGATTTTTCTTGATGTGGTCGGTTATGCGTTTCTTGTACCATAATTTTGTCGGCTTTAACTGATTCAAGAAAGCTGATTACAGCAATTCTCTTAACTCTTTCTGATATGCTATTTACATTGAAGGTCGCGATTTTCAAATCCATTTTATACGATTTACAGCAAGGGTTAAATTACAAAACATGGGTGTTCACACATGGTTAAAGCGATAAATACAACATAATATTGTAAACATGTTTGATGATTCAGACAGATCTCTTCGGGGCCAGAGTGTGCCCCTTCTGCATCACAGCATGTATTACACTCTGTACATTTGATTTCTTCGTCTGGTTCCAGACTGAATCCACGTCTGCACGGCGGTCGACATTTCACCATGATTCTGCTACAGTTTTTGCAGGGGTAATATCTATCAATGTCATGTTCTGAAATCCATTCTCCGCATTTGTAGTGACAAAAGGTGGTGTTGCAGAAACATAGTTGCGCGTTTTTGCTTTCATTCAGCGCCTTTCTGCAGCATTTGGTTACAAATTTTTGGAGTGACACCTCCTCCGTTTGACTTTTTTTCCTGTGTGTTTCTATGGTAAAATCCTCCTGGTCTGGACAGCCTGCATTTATACTCTCTGCTTCGCTTTCCTGTGTTCTTGTGATTGATCACCTCCTTTTCTCCGTTGCGTGCCTGGGTCATAGAGTGGGTACCTACTTTGTCCTTTCACATTTTCTTTGTCTCTGCGTTTCTGCCACATTGCTCTCGTATGTTGTAATTTTTCACAATTGTCTCTTTCGTGGCCTTTTTCTTTGCAGTAGTCACAGTGGGGGGGTTGTTCGTTATAGTATGCCAGAATTTGTATTCCTCCCATTGTGAGGAAGCGCGTTATTTCTTTCATTGTGTTCTTTTTAAAGAAGATATGTCGTTTACCTATTTGTACACCATACCGGTCTTTTAAAGTGTTTATTTTAAAAATCTCTCCTTAGATTTTAAGCTCATCTGCAATTTCTTCATCCTTGAATTGTGGTGGCACCCTGCATATCGTGGCCTTAATTTCGTTTTCTCCAAATCTCAAAACCTCTGCAATGTTCGCTGACAATGCCAGTTTTTCCCGCAGTTCAATTGCTTGTTCTGTTTGAGGTGTATGGAAAACTACTTTTAAACCAGGAAGCTGAATGATGGCTGCTAGTTTATTTCTGAAGTCATAACGCAATTTTTCCAGTTCTTCATAAATCTCGAAACGTTTCATAGGGGTTTTAAATTTTGCCACGACTTCCACTTTGCGGTTATGATTGATCTTTTTTTTATGGCAGGCCCACCCTGCGCTGCTACCGAGCTATACGTTTGTTCATTCATAATTTACAGAATAGACAAAAGAGAAAAAGTTACCACACCCGTTCCACCTCCGCAAGTGTTGAGGTACTAAGGTGGGTTTCTCTTCCTGTCGTTCTTCTTTCGAATAGATATAATCCACAGGTTCACTGGTGAATAAATCCACAGCTGATACTCCTTAGATTCTCTCTGTCTGTGTGTTGTAACAAGAACATCTGCTTGCACGAACTTTGCTGTAAAGCTCTGGTCTACGTAGAAGGAAACAAAACTACTCAGCACTTTTTTAGATTTTAAATACGTGCGGTCTGCTTTGTTTTTTTTTATTTGTTTGTCCACCACCCACTCCAGCGCACCCACCTTTAGCGGTGGGGCAACAGGCCGAAAATGATGAACCGAAATATATTTCAAACTAAGAGGGTTCAATGAGGGGACGTTCTGTTTGCATTTCGCTTGCAGAGGTAAGATGTTATTGGTAAGTCTGAAATTGAACGTTTTCAAATAATTTGATAAGATCGGGTGGTGGATCCGATCCAATTGTAATTTGGTTTAGGTCAACCTAAGCACATTTCCAGTTGTGAAAGAGTGGAAGGTTTTGTTGTTTTTATTCTAGCGTAAATTTCTTTCATTTTTCCTCTAAGTATCTCTTCCTGTGTCATATTGTGCTGTTCTATTATTTTGATAAATTGTTTGTAGAAAGGGGAGGGGTGGGAAGCATGAGGCGTGTTATTTAGCTTTGGTAGTTGAAATCTATTCCTTAACTGTAGTCCGATATTGTATTCGATGTGATTTAGGTGATGGGGTAAGGTTTCTTTTACTGATTTTAGGTAAAAGGTGTGTAATGGTGGTTGAGATTGTGGGCTTCTTCGCTCAGTAGTTTGATGCTTTTGTTCCAACATTGTTATTGTTTTGGGGGGTCCGATTGTTATGTTGAGAGGGTCAATTTTTTCCATGTGCCATTATATGTCCCAGATATCTTTTGTGTTAGGTGATCTAAGCCGATTGTTTTGTTTTTGTTAAGTTGTAATCTGGATGCTTTTCAGAATTTGTCTAGGATTGATATAGCTTCTCTCACTGATTTGCTCTTACTTATTGCTAGTGTGATGTCGTCTGGTGTGATGTCGTCTGCATATGCTATTTATTTCGGGGCGTTTCTAACGGGATTGGGTGATGAATGGATGTGCGTGTTGTTTTGAATAGCTAAAGTAAGGGGTTTAATGCTATAATAAATAGGGTCAGACTTGAAGGGTCTCCTTGTCTTACGTTCTTTCTTATAGGGAAAGGATCTGTAAGAAATTTGTTGATTTGTATGGTTGAGAAACTGTTATGTTGTATTTGGTGTAAGTAGGTTATAAAAATCCGGGGGAATTTGAGGCATTTTATTACTTTGTTTCACCAGTCATAGTTTACTTAGATCTATGTCGGATTTTTGGGCTTCGTGGTAGGTGTCTCTCAGTGATATAGTAGCTGGATGGGTCGACTGTTGTGGTCATGCGTGTTGTAGGGGGGATATTATGTTTTTAAGGAAGGGCTTGATTCTTTCGTTTAAAAGTTTGTTTAGGATTTTGTAATCAGTATTGAGGAGAGAAATTGGTCTGTATTTTTCTATGCAATTTGATTTCCTTTTTTAAATATCAAAATAATTGTGCCGTTTACGAAATTCGAGTTATCGATTCCAGTTGTGTATGCGTAATTTAGAGATGCAAGAAGATGGTCTTGAAGGTTTGGAAAAAAGCTAGCGTAAAATTCGATCGACAAACCGTCTGGGCCAGGTGTTTTGCCTGTCTTGCTTGTTTTTATGATGGAGGAAAGTTCGTGTGTGGTTAATGGTTTTTCTATTGATGTGATTTGCTGGGATTCTAGTATGGGTGGGTCATTGTCTATAAAAAATTTATTTTTGGAGGTTGTGATCAGTTGGTGTAGGGGAATATAGGGACTTATAGAATTTGTTGACAGTGTCACATATTGCCGGCTGAGACTTTGTGATGGTTCCAGGGGCGAGTTCAAGCTGTTCAATAGTTTTTCATCCTTTCTGGGGCAAGTTGTTTATATAAGGCATGAAGGGATATGCTTTTGTATTCCAAGTTAGCTTTGCTTTTAAGTAGATTGTTTCTTGCTACTGATAGGAATGTATTATGTATTTGTTTATGTTTGTTGTGGGCTTTTGATTTTCCTAATTTGATTAACAGTTTTTTTGTCTTACATTTAAACGTAATCCAAATTTCTAACGGGTTGAGGCAGGTTGTTGACATTTCTTTTGTAAATTTGTTAAGATAATTTTGCATTTCAAATTTGTGTTTTTTATTTTTGAATAAACTTATATTATTTTTCCAAACATGTGTTTTTGGTGTAGTTTTGTGTGAACTAGTCAATGATAAGATAACTACATCGTGGTCTGAGAACAGGGAGGGGAGTATTTATTGGTGTTGGAATGTGTATGCGTTTTTAATGTAAAATCGATCTTACCTTGAGTGGCTATTAGCTGCAAGTCTGGTGTAGGATTTCTCTTTGGGGTATTGTTTTCTAAAGGCATCTTCTAACTGTAAATTTGTAGTTAATTCTGTAAGAGTAGATGGTGTGGGGTATTTTTCATCTGGGGGGTATTTATCTAATGTTGGGTTTTCCATACAGTTAAAATCTCCTGCTAATATAGTTGGTCCATTTGTCTGGATGTATGGATATAGGCTTTCAAAGAAAATGTAGTTTTGCTTGTGTTTTTGTGCACCTGCTCGAGCGTAAATGTTTGTGACATAAGGCTTCCTGTTCTTTAAAGACTTTGGCAGTTGAAATTCTACCTTGTAGGTCACTATTTAGTTTTTCCATGTATATGTTTTTACTCTGCACTAGAATTGCAACTCCTGATTCGGCATGTTTTTTAACACTGGAGTGGAAAAAGGCCTGCCCTTTTTTTTCTTTTGTCCACCACCCTCTCCGGCGCACCCACCTTTAGCGGTGGGGAACAGGCCGAAAATGATGAAATGTATTTTGGATTAATCCAATATGAAGCAAAAGAAGCAAGGCTTTGTTTCAAGGGCATCAATTAATGAGGTGAGTCATGCAGCATGCAGAGACAGGCTTGTTGCATGCAAATGCAGTAATTTGCGTAGTGCAAAGTATACTGTAGAGCTCTAATAAGTAGGTAGTAAAGTATAAGGTGTGCAAGGTTGAACTGCAGGCAGTATAACGAATAATGTAACATAGATAAGCAGAAACATATAAAACAGAAATCGGCAAACATAATAATTATGAAAATAAAGGGGTGGTTCAACACTGAGTCCCAGGTGATTGTGTGGCTTGATATATGGTTTATATTGCGTTTATAAAAGTTTTGTTTTCTCGTTTTTCATATATCAGTAGTCTTTTTTTGATGGAATTTTTGAAAGAGGTTATTAAATATTTTGGGATGTTTTTGATGGGGTTTAACTTTGTTTTATTTCTAGTTTTCCAAATTGTGGAAGATATGAAGGAATTTAAGTAAGGGGTTATGGTGTTATCGTAGTGGGTAGGAGGAACAGGGGTATGGAACTGGATACGCCAGAGGGTTAAGAATTAGTCTGTGTGATTTTGGATTGTCTTTGAGTAGATGGTTGTGGCATATTGTAGGAGGGGCTGTATGTAATTACATTTGTGGAAAAGGTGGATATCGTTTTCGTATTTTTCATTACATAAATGACATAATGGATTGAGGGAAGGTATATTTTGTTTAAATTTTGCTTCCACAGGCAGTATGTTTTTAACAATTTTAAAGTTAAAGGTTTTTAAATAGTTTGGGAAAATAGGATGGTTGATCCATGCGTAATTTGGCGTGGTAATTCGTAATGAGGTTTATAGCTGTGTGGTGGTTAGGGTTTTGGGCGTTTTGATTCTGAGAAGTATTTCTTTTGTTTTTCCATGTAATATTTTGTCTTTTGTAATCTTATATTGTTCTAATATTTTATCATCTGTTTATAGTACGGTGAGGTTTGTGCAGCATGAGGAGTATTATTGAGTTTTGGAAATTGGAAGATATTGCTAATTTGGAGTCCAACATTATATTCGAGTTGGTTGAGGTGGTAAGGTAGTTTTTCATTTAGTAATATCATTGGTATATAGGGAGTGAGCATTTTTATGTAATTTAATTGGGCTATTAAGGGTATATCTGCTGTCGCGTATTTGTCGGGGTTGTGAAAGGGTTGAAACTGGGAGGGTTGGGTTGTTTGGTCCAGCGATGTACATGCTTATTATGTTGTTGATTTGTTCGACTTTTGTTTGGGGTAAGGGATAAGTATGGGCAAAATAGGTGATATGAGGGGACAGGATGGTTTTTGTGAGGGTAAACTTTAAGTCGTAGGTTGCGTATGGGTGGTTTAGGTTGGTAGCAGTCTTCTGTAGTGTTTTGATATTTCTGTTCCACGTAGACATTATTGTGGGGGATGAACCAATCGTGATGTTTAGGGGGTTGATGCAGTCTGGGTGCCATTGGATATTGTAGTCAGTTGTTATATTTACTCTTTTATTTATTGCTACACCAGTTGTGTTAGTTGGGTTTAATTTTTGTCCTGAGGCTTTTTGGAAGAGTGATTGTTTTGAGTGCTTCTTTTAGTGATAGTGGATTACTGATTGTGAGGGTTATGTTGTCTGCGTATGCGGTGAGTTTGGGTGGGTTGTTTGGAGGGTTTGGTACCGGGGAGATGGAGGAGTTGGCTTGGATGTGGGTAATGAGTGGGTTAAGGGCTAGGAATAAGAGGGTGGGGCTTAATGGGTCGCCTTGTCGAGCACCTTTATTTATAGGGATAGTGTCGGTGATGGATTTGTTAACTTGGATTTGAGAGGCAGCGTGGTACTGAATTTGTGTTATACATTTGCACAAGGTGTGCGGGAATTTTTGATGTTGTGGCACTAAATTCAGCCAGTTACATTTAACTGAGTCAAACGCTTTTTTGAAATCTAAACTAATGAGGTAAGAAGTTGCTGTGCTGTGTTGTGCCAAATAATTGATGTCCCTTAAAGTAATTAAAACGGTGTGGGTAGATTTTCCAGGTTCGGCATGTTGTAATGGGGAAATTAGATGGTGCAAACTATGTTTGAGTCTTTCATTTAATATTCTATTCAAAATTTTGTAATCTACATTTAGAAGGGATATGGGTCTATAGTTTTGGATATCAGCTGGATCTCCTTTTTTAAAGCATGAAGTAATGACGCCTTTAAATAGTGTTGAGTCATGGTCTGCCTGTAGGTATGTATAGTTTAGAGCAATAGAAGGTTTCAACAACTACCTCTACTATTTCGTTTTGGGTTGTAGTTTGTCTGCCGGCTTGTGTTTCTAACTATGGTATTGTGTTGTGTTTTCGTAGCGGCGTTAGTTGTTTATATAAATGGTTTAAGGAAATGTTTTGGAATTCTTTTAAGCCTGCTTTTTGTTTTAGGAGACTATTTTGGGCGTCCTTCAGAAATTGTGTGTGTAAATATTTCCTGTATGTGTTGCAACTTTTGAAGTTTTCTTTCTTTGGATTAGTGATCATTTCTTCTCTGAGTTTGTACAGTATTTGCTGTGTTTTTATTTTTTCCAGGGTTAATATCCGTGCGTCATTTCGCGATTGTGTTTTTAAGAGTTTTCTAATCTTATTTTTAAGTGTTAAACAATGCTGTAGTGGGTTTGGGAGTTTTTTGTTTGAGTTTCTTTTTGTATCAAATTTAATGTTTGTGTTTGGTATTCTATGTTTTTGTGTGTGTTGATATTGTTTTTCCATGGGTGGCGTGTCTTGTTGTCTGTGGGGTAGGGGAGGGTTATTGTGAGCGTAATGAGATCGTGGTCGGAGAAGGGGTAGGGAAGAATTTGTGATTTTGTGGTGTTATAGTGGGGCTAACGTAGAATCTGTCTAGCCGGGATTGTGAGTTAGGGGCGTGGTGGGTATGCATGGTTAGGTTAGGGCGTAAGGTGCAGTAAGTGTCGTGAAGGTTTAAATTGTCTGTGAGGGTAATTGTGAGGGTAATCAGTGTTTGGGTTTTCGGGTACGTTTTGATAGGTGGGTGCCGGTCTAAGAGGGGGTTTTTTATACAGTTGAAATTGCCAGCGAGTATTAAGGGGTAGTTCCGGTTTGAATATGGGTATAGGTTATCGAAAAAGGTGTGATTTCGGGTTATATTTCGTTTTCCTGATGGGGCATATATATTTGTAATTTGGAAGTCTTGGTTATTCAATAATATTTTTACCGTTAAGATTCTTCCTTCAAGATCATTTGCTATTTTTTCCGCATATATATGTTTTGTTTTTAACAGAATTGCTACGCCAGCGTTGTTTTATTCATTTGTTGGGGAATGGATAATTGACTGACCTAGGGTCCATTAATTTTGCCAGGTGTGTTGATTCAATGTCGAGCTGTGAGTTTCTTGGAGAAGAATGATCTGCGTATTAGTGCTTTCTAAAAAGCGAAATACTGCAGTTCATTTACATTTGTCAATTAAACCGTTGACGTTGAAACATGCGATCGTAACATCCATTTCAAATATAAGGAAAACTAAGTAAAGAAAATGGTAACAATACAGAGATAAAAACAAATGCAGGGTGTTAAATCGTTTCCGTACTCAAACGAGCACGTGTATCGTCATATACTGTTCCACATTTGTTACAGCGCGTAATTTCATCTTTGTTCAAGTATTCGGGATGGCCACAGGTGGGAGGACATTTGACGTGCATACGGTCACACAGTTCACATCGAAAGTCATTAATATGTTTCGTTTCAGCATACCAGTATCCGCATTTGCACTTATAAAACTTTTTTGCACAAGAGCACAGATCAGATTTTTTTTACTGTTCAATTTTATTTAACAACAATTTGTGATGTAGTCAGTTGGGGAAACTTCTCTTGTTCTTTTGTTTTGCTTTCGGAGTTGGGGGTAGTCTTATCTCTGCCTTTGAGGGGGTTGCTGGGGTATAACTTTATCTTTTTCGTTTATGGTTGTTCCTTCAAATTTCTGTTTGCTGTCTAACTTCATCGAGCTGTTTACATTCAGGCCTTTCATGTCCACTTTCTTTACAGTACTCGCAAAAAGCTGGTTGCTCCTCGTATTTAACGTGGACCTGTACTGCTCCCATTTGTAGGAATCGTGGAATGTGGCACATTCCTTCTCTTTTAACGAAGACATGCTTTGTACCTGTCTGAATGCCATATTGATCAACTATTTTATTTACTCCAATTGGTCTGGCGTAAGGTTCAATCACTTTCAATAATGTCGCTGTTTATGAATTGTGGTGGTACTTGGTTAAGGATTAACTTTATTTCGTCTTCTCCGAATCATTTAATTTCTTCAATTAGAGTTGATCGCATCAGGATTTCTTTAATTTGGATAGCAGCTTGTCTATCTATTGTATGGATCGTTGCTCGTACTCTGGGGAGCTGTATAATTGATGATCTTTTTGCTTGGAAAGGACAGTTTAGTTTTTTAATTCTTCAAAGATTTCAAAACGTTTCATAGTCTGCTTAAACTTTAGATAGATTTCCACTTGTCTGTCGTACCGGAAGGGATTAGTTTGTTGAGAGGAATGAGAGGCTATTTGGCTATAACTAAGTTGCTATTGGTCCATGGTCAAACTTGGGGAAATTTTAAGAGAAACTATTGGGTACTTGATGAAAGAACTTGGCTCGCTCTCTACTCAGAGTACAATGCTAGGATCTTGAGTCACATATGCTGATATTTGAAGGGTTGAAAAAGAAACATATAGAAAATAGAACAAAATACCGCACCTTTTCCTCCTCTGCGAACCTTGAGGTACTCAGGTGGTTCGACTTTTCGGCAGCAGTCCTTCAGTGAAAGTAATCCACAAATAAATAAGTCCACATGGGTAATCCACAGAGATAATCCACCGTATGACTTTCTAAAACTCGGTTTGTCTGCATACTAGATCTGGACAAGACTTATCCTGGGGTAGCACAAAAAAAAACAAATAGCATAGCAGAAACAAAAGCAAAGACTGCTCTTATCCTTGCCTGCTGCCATACTGCGTTTTGGATATTTTTGCTTCACATAATTTTTTTCGCATCACAGAAAATCTGCCTGCCCTTTTGTCCACTCCTTTTTTTATTTGTTTTGTCCGCCTACCCACTCCAGCGCACCTTCCCCCCATTTCAGGGGCAAAGGCCACAAATAGGGGATAGAGCATTTATGTAAATAAGACAGATAACACATAAAATTGCAAAATTTCTTTTTATAAGTTGACAGCTAATGAAACATCGTGTTGCGATCAACATTTTATTCACAAAGATGGTATCCAGACCTATTCTGAGGCAAGGCCCAACGTGATGCTGCTTTTGATACAAGAAAGAAAACACAAATAATTAATGGAACTCTATAGAGGACCGCACTGCTTCGTAGCGGTACTTTATGCGAAGTTTGCATATGGTCTTTCGCGAATTTAGCTTGAATCATTGTCTACTACAATCGTTTTGCGTAGTTTTACCGTTACACACTTGGAAGTTTTTGTACTATCTTTGTAATGAGGTCCAGATACGGTTGTTTGTCATACTTTTCATAATATCGTTGTCTATAGTGAAGTGACCTGTTAAATCTAATAATTAGAGTATGGGGGTTGATTGCGGAGGGTTGGAATTTGTTTTTGTTTCTAGTTTTCCAAATAGTGCATGATAGGACTGAGTTGAGGTATGGTGTCAGGTTATTGCAGTAGGGGATCCAGGATAGGGGGGTGTGAAATTGTATTCTAGCTGTGTCAAAAAAGTACGTTGTGTGTTGTCCTGTAACATTAAAATATAACCTTGTAACATGATGTAGTAATGGTTTAATTATTGCTCATTTACTAAAAAGATGGATATCTGTTTTGCATTGTGTCAAACAAAGATGGCAATTTGGCTTGATCTATTATGTTTGGTTTGAATTTAGATTCTAGAGGCAGAAGATTATTTAATGATTTATAATGAAATGTTTTCAAATAGTTTGGCAGTATGGGATGGTGAATCCACTCTAGATTTGGTGTTGTTATTTTCAGAGGGTTGTATGAAATTTCCTTTCAAATTTTGGGAATCGATTTTAACCTTTTATATATCTCATTTATTTTGCCTTTGATTATTAATTCTTCTTTTGTTAGTTTATACTCTTCTATAATCTTTAAAAACTGTTTATAATACGGGGAAGGGAGAGCAGCATGTGGTGTGCTTTGTGTTCTTGGTATTTGAAGAATGTTGCTAATCTGCAGGCCCATATTGTACTCGAAATGCCGGAGGTGAGGTGGCAGTTTTTCATTGTTTATTTTAGCGCAGATATATGGAGAAATATGCTTGACATACGTTAGGCATGCATAAGTGGAAACAAAGTCATAGCCTCCTTCTTTTTTGGGTTTTGATAATTTTTTTATATTTAAGTTTACGAATCCTACGGCATATTGCGCGATTATTGTATTAACTAATTCTTGTTTGGGTATTGGAAGGTAGTACGTGTTTGCTAGATGTGTTATGGTTGGTGTTAAAATAGTTTTTGATATGATAGCTTTTTAGTCATAGGTCGCGTGTTGTCTTAATTGTTTAATTTTCTCTTTCATCTCTGTAAATTTTCGATTCCAAATTTCCGTAACTGTTGTTGGTGGTCCTATTACTATGTTCAGAGGGTCGATATATTGTGGTCGCCAGTTTATATCCCATAGCTTGTTTTTATTTGAAATTGGGGTTGTAGTTATGGCTGAAGTTTTTTCTTTGTTTAACATCAGGCCCAAGGCTTTGTGAAAATCTTCTAAGATGGATTTTATAATGGGAAGGGAAGCTGTTTTGCTGATGGTCAAAGTTAGGTCATCTGCATAAGCCACTATTTTGGGAGGCAGTTTGATTGGGTCTGGTGAAGGTGCGATATATATCCTGTACTGCTCTGAGTAGCGGATCTAGTGCGATAATGAACAGAGTGGGGCTCATCGGATCGCCCTGGAGAACCCCTCTTTGCATGGCAAACAGTTTTGTCAATTCTTGGTTAATTTTAATAGTTGAGAAGCTTTTTGAATGTATCGATTTCATGAATTTTAATAATACATCTGGAAAATTCTTTTTATTTAACACTCTTATCAACCAGTCGTGATTGATTGAATCAAAAGCTTTCCGAAAGTCTACAGCTACAAAAAACGATACTGTTTTCGATTTCCGCGCTTCATAATAGGCGTCTCTGATTACTATCGTCGCTGTGTGTGTGGACAGCCCCGGGGCTGCGTGCTGTTGCTCTGAGATGATTTGCTTGAGTGTTGGTTTGATTCGGTTGTTTAGGATTCGGCTTAGCAATTCGTAATCACAGTTTGAGAGCGTGATAGGCCTATGGTTCTCAATTCTAAACGGGTCTCCTTTCTTAGGTCGAAAAGAGTATCTGGTTTAGGGTAAGGGAGCGTGGTGGGTATTTGTCCAAATTTGGATTTTCAACGCAATTATAATCTCCTATTATCACCGGAAGGGTGCTGTTTATGTATGGGTATAGATTATCAAAGAAAATTTCGTTTTGGACGCGTTTGTCGGTTCCTGCTGGCGCATAGATATTTACTATTTGATATTGGTGCTCGTAAATCAAAAGTTTAATTGTTAATATCCTACCTTGTAGGTCACTATTCATTCCCCCTTATAAAGTCTAGGTGAATTTATAAGGAACGCTACTCCGGCTGTATTTTCGTTTTCTGCATTAGAATTGAAGAGGGCCTGGCCTCTCTTCCATTCTTTCTGCCAGGATTTTTCTTGATGTGGTCGGTTATGCGTTTCTTGTACCATAATTATGTCGGCTTTAACTGATTCAAGAAAGCTGATTACAGCAATTCTCTTAACTCTTTCTGATATGCTATTTACATTGAAGGTCGCGATTTTCAAATCCATTTTATACGATTTACAGCAAGGGTTAAATTA
>Ga0210059_1002195_pt1 | contig 30283 bp, 13 predicted proteins | sample Ectturendosymbi2_FD_188042 | JGI IMG/M metagenome (GOLD analysis project Ga0210059, IMG submission 188042) | Ecteinascidia turbinata endosymbiont from Florida, USA - Sample 2 (SPAdes) (version 2) | ecosystem: Host-associated > Tunicates > Ascidians > Unclassified | place: Key West, Florida...
GACCGGACTCCGACGAAGATTGCATCCACATTGGAGAATTTCCCTGCTACAGTCATTATGCCGAGCGCTTGGCCAGACTGAAGCAAGTTCCAATTTTTAAGGTCTTGGCACGACCCGTCCGGTGTGTGGCCAAGTTTTAACAACATCATAAACAGCAAATGGAACGGAATTGTTGGTGGAAAATTAGTACGGCCCGTCATACCTTGCAGACTTTGTTTTTGAACTGCAACTAGGGAAAGGTTGCCGACCCCTGGTCTACATGGTAAAACCACAATATGGTTCACGTTGGATATCTGCACATGTTCCAAAATGTATTCTTTTGATATGCAACCTGGTAAACTCGTCAACAGAGCAACACGGTCAATGTTCGTGACTGATACCACAATAGTGGTCTTCTTTGATTATTTCAAGAATATGTGGAATTATAAGGCATTGTATGAACACATAAGGTAAGGCATAATTGAGAGAACTGCAGAGAAAGAATTAACTATATTTTTCAATAATTTTTCGTTTTTTCAACGACTATAGTAGGCTATTTGAGGATTCCGGTCGAGTGCTTCTAAGTTTTGGAATTATTACCATGGTTATTCTTTGTTTGACACCGCATATGGCATGTTACCAGACATCACAAATTAATTTATGGCATACTTCGCAAACATTAGGCATTCACATTTAGGTTGCTTACTACTCAGTGGCGCTCTGAAAACCAAGCTGGCTTCGGGAAGCAGTGTATTTGGTGCATAGGTGTAGCCGGGGGGAAAGGCCGCGGGGCATGACTCCCCAAATTTTTAGCATGTCTAGTCATTTTGCGCTTTGAGAAGTGGTGTCCCAAACAAAATATTGTTGCTCGTCTAAAGTCAAACATTTTGGCCCCCCAAAATTTTTCGACAACCCCAATGATTTGGTGTAGCTTTTCGACACCTTCATAGGTACAACTTTAACAAGTACACAAGTTCTTCTGATCATTTTCTGGAAATCGTACCGTTTGCAGACCTGTTATATTATGATGCACTCAAGCATTAATACCGAGCACGAGGCTGGTCAGGACGCAAATATCGTTTTTTAAGTCTTCGTTATGACCCGACCAAAAATGGAACCGATCTATCAGCTTTGGGTGGCGCGTGTTCAACCAACTGTCCACTTAGCGCAGTGGTCCTTGAAGTTTTAACGCCTCAATACCTTAAGTCAAATTTTCGTCAATCTGAATACCCCTTTTTCAAAAACGTTTGCTAGCAAAGTCAACGGGTGTCAAATCAAAGTCAATCTGGATCAGTGGTGTAGGAAGCGGAGGTGCAGGTGGTGCAAGCGCACCCCCAAACATTCTCATTTTTCAAAAATCCGGGCAAAATCCTTGAAAATCTGGGCAAAAATGGCGCCAAACGTTGTTTGCTTTAAAAAAATGGAGCCCAATGTTTGCAGAAAAGCACATGAAGACCTTTTTTGGAGTTCATACCAAAAAAAGTCTTCATGATTTTTGTGGTAGAAAATTTTGTAGCCAAAAGTTACATAAAAACTTTTCGGGCAAGTTTGGGAAAATTCGGGCAAAAACTTTCGCACCTCCAAAAATTTGCCTGCTTCTACACATATGATCTGGATGGAAGGAAGTCCAACTTCTTAGAGAATGAGAACTTGAGTCCGGTTTTTAACTTTACTTCCCAACACTGTTAAATACCCCCAGCGTCTAATTTGAATAGCCCCTGGGGGTATTGAGGCACCGCTTTAAGAAACCCTGAGTTAGCGGGTTAACACGTACTTTTACAGTTGTCTCTTCACATATCCAGTTAAATGTTTGCTATGAGAAGAACCGATCAAGAATGCCTTTTTCAAGAACACTGTCATGAACTGTTGCACCCGTTATAGACGTTGGCAGTAAGGGGTTAAGGATTTCACTTTTTGAGCAAACTTTCAATGATATTCTGCTGCTTGCTGATGAAATCTAACAAATCATTCTCACAAAGCATTCGCTTTTTGAAGCCAAAATGCCCTATCATTTGCAGTGCACCAGAATTCAAGTGAGACGTACGTATATGAAGGTTCTTTCGCATTCCCGGACAACTAATAACGGTCATCATAGTTTTCCATGCTTCAGTGACCAACACTTTCAATTAAAGACAATCAACCGTGAACAAAGATTGTGCTCAACTAAAATCCAACTCATAAACCATCACTTTCCTTTCGTAACGTTAGGAAAGCAACCAATTTTTTAAACCCTTCCAGTCTCGAAACGTGTCATCACTTTTGACCAGTGGCATTTATGTGTTGCTGTTCCCCGACGACAACCTTTTCACCATCTACACGCAGTGAGGACGGTATGTCGATGTCCACATTGAAATGATATTTCTTCACGCTGTCTTGGATTGCTTTGTGTTTCTAGTGAGAGTCAGGACCATTTTTGTTATCTGGAATACAGTTATGCGGAAAAAATGTGGCGTTGTTTTCACCGCCTGGAATTTCTTCAGTGGAAGACTCAACACTAATTTGCTCTTGCCACCGATCTGTTTTTTTTATGTATTTTCTCAAGTCAGACCTACAAGCTTCTATCTTCCTGTTGTCTACACCCTCAGTTTTAATAATAAAGTTGTGAAGTTGCGATGCGCACTGCTTGCGTAAGTGGTTAACTGCGGGTTGAAAAAATATGCATAACGAGTCGTAGTATCATGTTAGTTTTTGTTTCACTTTGTGCAAGAATAGTTTGGCACGTTGTGCCAACTCATGTTAGTCATCACTAATGACAAACTAGCGCATAATACCGGGATGTGGTTCAACGGCAGTTTAACAGTGCACACTAGTTACAAAAACTTGGTTTTGGAATCCTTTGTTCCGTCAGTGAACGGTTATCGTTTTAAACAACATCCAACACGCCGAAATATTCAGTTAAACTCCAGACATTCTACCTGCCTGCTAAAATAATGTGTGGTCGCGGCCTATGTAAAAGCAGAAAATTTGTCACTATAGTCAAATAGCCTAATAAAGGTGAATATCTGGCACCACTAAGTGAGACTTTTTCTGAGTTAAGACTTTGAACGTCAACGCCGAGCGGACTTCTTTTGTTTTTTCATATAAAAGGTTTGAATCACTTCTTAGCATCGGATAAAAGTTTCTTGCACGTACTTCCTTTGCGGAATTTTAATTTCAACCTTACGTAGGCTATATTACTGACTTCGGGAAGTTACTCAAAAATATGGCAATATCTTTTTCGGTCTTGTTTAAGACAGCTGTTGACATGCAGTGCGGGAGAGGATTGGCGATGGTTTGCAAATTGACTTGAAAAAATGAACAGCGTTTGAAATATTGTTGACGGGTTTTCTTTGTTCATAGCAGGATTATTACATAGTATAGCATGCAGAAGATATAGTCCCGGTTCTATTGGTTAGCATGTTCGCACTATTACTCCATTCACGGCAGTTATGCCCAATCGTCTGGCTTCTACTGTACAAACGCGCTAGATTTAATGTTTAGCGCTTAATCAACGGATATTTTGAAAAAGCCACCCACGGTTATAGCTGCTGAATAGGTTTGATACGAGCTTGCAGAAATTTCGCCCCACCGCCGTGAAAGCAGCCCTTGATCGCCATTCTCCAACTTCCTGGGTCAATGCTGTTGATCTATAGGTAGCAATCCAACTGTGATCATAACGTACACAAAAGCCAGAAAATCTGCCCAAGCGGAGATGAATAGCTACTGTAGAAACAGAAACAAATTTTTAGCGGACTATGTCAAAGTTCAGTCTCACTCAGTACCAGTTAGTGGCAGTTCGTCCTGTGTTGCACTGCCTCTTGATGTCTGATGACTACATGACTACAGCCTAAAGATTACTAGAAGTAATAATTGCATGTGCTTGAGTTGAACCTGTGAGCTGTAAAACAAAATATATATGAAAATCACACTAACTTAGCAAACGGTCAGGACATAGGCAGGTGAAAAAATTTTATTGACTTATGTTCAAGCATAAAATGCACTTAGTTTCGTACAGTCACACAGAAAGTTCTGAAATATTGTTCATCTTTAATTTGGCAAGTTCATAGCCCGTTAAAATCAATATATGTCGGAGATGCAACAACGTCCAACATTAAAACGCGACGACGACAGGTCATCAGTTCACTGCATGCTGATTGTAGAACAGGAAGCTGAATTTATCAATGTTTGAAACAGTTATGTCCAACTCGCGACCCAGTCGAAGGTTTTGTGCAGCCCAGTTTAGGTTTTCGCTGTGGTAAAAGTATCCTACATGACTACTTGTCCTTACTTTGATAATCGTGAATTTGACATTTTTATTGCAGGTGGTCGTCAGTGCCACTTCATCACGTCTGTTACCATTGCAGTTAGGATTCGAACGCTTCCAGGACATTAGCTTTAGCTAAATTTAATTTGCTAAGTTCAAAGTAAGCCATTCAATTTGCGGACCTCAATAATATCTTATTCAATGTGCGACCCTGGTTAAGATAGTGACATAATTTTTGGCTCAGTAAGCCATTTGGATTGGACATAGCTGGTTTAAAATAACTTTAAGTCAGGGCGGAAAAATATCGGAATTGCGCGGATTGAACATAACGCGTTTGGCGGATAAACCCAACATGGCAATCAGGATCGTTGGCAATAGGGTGGTGGGTTCCAAGACCCTTGTTTGGGTTGGTGCCCGACAATTGAAATGGTTGAAACGCTGTTTTAGCGAACGGTGAATATGGCCTTAGTTGTTTGTTTGCGCGGCCTCCATCAACAAAAAGCTGGTGACACTTATGGTTGCAGTTGCCTGGTTTGCCACCGTCTGGTTTGGTACTATCGTAAATTATTTTCCTCGTTTATAGTTCCAAACTTTTTGATTCCAATCAGACAATTATCCAGTAAAATCCAGTGTCAACCCTGACTTTGAATTGGACCTAGTTTGCAATATAAGGAACTTGGTATGTGTGGAAATGCGAAAAATGTGTGCTGCATTTTCTGTTTTGTCATGTCGTTTGCATACCATCGTCATATTGGTAAAAGTGTTATTCAGATTTGGACAAACTTTTCGACGAGGATGCCACCATGCATTCAACCGTAAAGAAAACGATAAAATTTATGCGTGAATGAAAAGTGTGCACTTTTTCCGGACCAGAATTTTACATGAACAGAGTTAACATTACAATTTTTGCACTGTTTTCAGTGATACGTAACTAGCAAGTCGTGCTTTGACCCCAATCACCGTTCACTCCCCGCTGAGTTATATTCCGTAGATTAGTTTCAACATTTGTGCCGCTGCGCTGGTGGAACAATCGATGAATGTGTCAACTTTTACTCGATGAGATCTTTCACGCGCCGTTACACCAAATGACAAAGCCGACGTGCTTAGCAGATGCGATTGTGCTTTAATCTTTCGGTTTGATCTTTGCCCTGTTTAATTACGCTTTTACGATGACGTGAGGACAGCATTTGTAAGTCTGTCATTTCGACACGTGCACGTGATGGACAGAAGTAAAACTCGATCTTGTTAACAAGGGGAGCGTGCAAACTGTTTCTGGTAACAGTGCATCAGACGCAGTTTAGTAAGAGGTAGACGTGTCATCAAATAACTATTATGCCTGGTTTGAACGTTACATTCTTTCCCGTCTACATATGACCGTATTCGTGAAAAACTGTAAATAGTAATAAATTGATAATCCAATATTTTCTGACCTTAATAACTGTTTCGCGTAACAACACGCCACAAGGAAAAACAAAATATATATGAGAAATCTTTGCAGAACACATTGCATGAAAAACATTGAACCTAGAAATTTATACCATGACTGATTTCAAATATCCATTACATAAATGATAAGTTTTCAAGTGAGGAGTGATAAATAAAACATAATTTGTGTGAGGGTACAACAAGGAACGGACTTTTGACTTAACCTAGCTCTAAAACTTGGAAGAATCGAACGTAGGCTATTGATAACTACAGTTCCCGAATGATTCTAAAATTATGTTATTACTAAAAGTATTAAATACATCGCTCCAATAGTGTAATCAAACCGTGTCAGGATGTTTACGAAAGCGTTTATTATATTTGATTGTTAGTTTGCAAGTTTTAGTTTGCTGTCTCACAGTCTACAACGATGTTTCAATGGTTTGTCTTCATTTGTGACGATAGGCGTAGCCAGGGGGAAAAAGGGGCCATACCCCCAACTTTCTAGCATGTCTTGTCGTTTTGTACATCAAGAGGCATTCCCAAACCAAATACTGTTGTTCGTTTAAAGTCAAAATATTTGGCCCCTCCCAAAATTTTGGTCTGGCAACGCCACTGCTTGTGCCGGCAGCATACATTGCCAACTGTCACACCTCAAAATAAGTCTACAGATGTCATTTCTTGTTTCAGATATTTAACACAAATTTTCGTGTTTACTACAACGCACGGTAACTAAGTTGTTTTCATACCAAGAACTAAAGCCTTCCTCACAGCCTTACTTTGATGTGGATAAACAATCGTCCTTGCTGAATCCCTGAATTTCAGTTGAACAAGGTTAGTGACTCAAGGCGTACGCTACACTGCCCTTGAAGCGATCGTTTGTGGCATGCGAGCAGTCGCAACAAGCTCATTTTCTGAGAATTACGCAGTGTCGATCTGAACAGTTAATGTTTTCGTGGGTAGGAAGTAAATAATGCAACTTGGATTTAGTTTTTGTTTTATTTACAAAGTCGGTACCTGTTTCCTTTTGCAGGACTCTTCGCCAAAGAGCATCACAATTCCCCAACTCCACACACGTTGTTTGACTTGTGTCTACGCAGTGAGCCGCTGAATCAAGAAACCTGTTGCGTAAAGAAAATCTAACAGACTTTTCTAACGGTTGTATCAATTGAAAGGTTGAGTTTTGCCAAGAACATGGAATGAAAGCAACCGCCTCATTCAATTTAAATTTCTGGACCGACGCCCTCATTGTAACACACTTTTAACGAGAAGTAACGCAAATCAGATATTGCGTTACGAAGGGAGTTGTCCATCAAAATCTAATTCAATGGAGCATACCATGTGGTGCTGAACTCGACGTGGAAAGCTCTTTGCGATTGGAGTGTTATCGTCTGGTAACCTAAGCGACATTAAAACTGTTTTCCCATGTCACAGTGAGTCACGAGTTTGCATAGTTTTCGTAGTAGACGACGACTAAAAAGCTTTGATAAGTTTTTCACTGTGTTCGCAACGGCAGTAACATTCCAGAATTAAAGGCTTAATCTCGCTCACACTTTTGCGTACATCGTGCAGTAAATATACGACAACTTCTAGAAGTCGTGCAAATATTGAAAAGCAAGGGAAAGGATGCCGGACGTAATGTGCGTGCTCGCCATGTCCCATTTACGTCGACCACCTGTGGTCCTCTTTCGAAACGCTTTTACTTTCTCTGCGTCAGCAGCGATTAGAAACACTGCGTTCCGGAACACGAAACGAGTATTTGCTTTGTCCCCGGATTATTAGTAAGTGACCAGTGAAAAAAGGAGACTCACGCTAAAATTCGGACAACTTTTTATCCGCGTGTGGTTTTTGGCATGTTTTGAATTTTCTGCGTTAAATAATTTTGCACTTTGGCGTCATCGCTAGTGGATGCAGGGTTCGGCATCGTATGAAGCAATGGCCAGTGGCACGCAGAAGCTCCAAGATTTACATATCCATTAGTTATGTTGTGATTCACACAAAAGGGTATATTGGCCTTGATTTGTATAAAAATGCGTATGTTTTTAGCATACTGAATGATTTGAAATTTTAAGTCGGCACATAGCGACAGGTTGCAGATCCCTACTATAGTACAATTAATGCGTACAAGCACCGTGCAAGTGCATCAGAAAGCGAATTTAACTCCCACATTTCCCTGAACGCAACCAACTAATTTTTCATTCAAATGAGCGAGTATGTGCAACGAAGCTTGAGAGCAAAAACCGAAATGAAAAAATAGCGTGCAAACCACCCTGTGGTGGTTGATGATTCATTACACTCAGCAGACCTTAACTACGAGGAGTCACGAAAGTATGCGAAGATCCCCGAGACGATTTTTTCTCTTATACACGTAGTTTATGTCCGAGAAAACATTGCTCATTTCTTTCCGAAAGCCCATGTATATATTTGGCTCGCAAAATGTTTTGTATCACATCGCTCTGCAGCAAGGAACAGTGCAGTAGCAATGCTCGATGGACAAAGTTGATGAAACTGTTGTTTTCGTCTTGCAGGCGAAACAACAGACGATTCTGTTCACAAGAAGGTGATCGTCTGTGAATAGTCCTTTGTGAATGTAGTCTCTTGACGTGTTTCTAAGAAAGGTTTAAGTGGTGATCTCTGACCAACGATGTTGATCAGCAAAGTGGTTGAAAAAATGCGATTTTCGTTGAACAGGTTTGATCTTACGCTTGAAATTAGATCATATCTTTAAAAATTTTGATACAGAAGATATGGCACGGATCAAAAACGTTATCATTGCTTTTTTTCGATGAGTTTTGTGGGAAAGATTAGATTTTTTTGAAAATCACTCCTGTCCATCACAAATATAACCTGTGCTTTGGTTCTACATGTGCAAAAACAAATTTATTTGATACTGGTAATCATTTCAAGATGGCTCAAAAGCCGTTGCAAACGTTATTTATGACTAAAGAGATTTTCTTAGGTTTAGCAACTCTCAGCAGGAACGCGATTGCGAACGAGAAGCGATACACAAACGAATTGGCGATCGGACTAATCTCTGCAACAATGGCATCGCAGACGCGACGAAAAAGAGTGTCGTTACCCCGGCACGGTTTTCTCTCGTCTGCTTCGCCACGCGCTGTAGAAAATCTTCAGAAAAAACGCGTGAGCTGGTGGCTACCTTGAAAAGTATGTTCAACGTAAAGGTGTCCATTTCGATCTATTAGGCTATTCAGGCAGTCGATCATGATGCGGGCAGTTCGCAGGTTCGTCGGCAAAACAAAGTGGTGTCGTCGTTAATGAAATCGACCACCGCACCTAGATTAGAAGGTGAGAGATGGAACAGGTGGTACCGTGTCAATATTGCAGTGTTCACTTTTAGCTTCAAAGTAGCACAGAAAAACATCTTTGGCCTTTGAACAGTTTTGTTTTCAAAAACGTACTTCGATTACTTTTTCAGGTAATCAATAGTAGAGCAAAAGTCACTTGTAAACAGAAACAAAGTAAAATCGAACGTTGGAAATTTTGCCGCCCACTTTCGACAGAACTGCCAAAATGTCTTTGAAGACCGGTGAAACTTTGATGGATTAGTAATACATCTAACAACGTACGACCTGCTCTTTTCCGGTCGCTTTATTTGTTGAGGAGCGGTCATTTTGAAGACGCATGAGGGCGAAAGTTGTGTGTAAGTTAGTGAACCATCATGATATTTACAATCAGATTGAAAACTCAAGCGTTTAGTGCGTCTAAGCGGCCTTCGGCAATCATGCTATCACCACAGCGGCAGCTTACAACTCCTGGCGAACCGCAAATTGAGTTTTATCTTCATGTGTTTACGGCTCAAAGACTTCTTAGAAGCAAACGATTGTGCCTGGCAGGAAGAGTAGGAATGTGTTTTGTTAGCGGGGAGGGCATTTTTGTCGCGATCGTGTCAGCGTGGAATATATTCAAATAAATTTTAGTGTTGTGGAAACACACGCGAGGTCGAGCAAAAATACCAAAACAAGGAAGCTTCGCATCAAGTAAGGTTGATAAATTATCCTCTAGGGGAACTGGATTATAGCACCAGGAATGTGTGCGAGGAAGGTGAAAGCTGTCCGCATTACAAGACAACTATGGTCTTATGTCTCTAAAATTGTTCTTTTTTATTCTCAGCAATTAAGGAAAGTTAAATGCTTGTTATGTAGTAGTGCGTTACTGAATGAAGTACATCTGCTTTTCCAACTATCTGACAGCTGGTCTGAATAGACGCTGAAATCGCACCGCATTTGAAAGCCTGGACAGCCGAAAATCGCATTTGAACTTGTACGACTGATTGCCAAGCATTTAAAGCCTAAAGCCAGACTAAGGATCTGACAAATTGCCTTTTTTCCGACGCACGAGCTTTTCACTTGTAAGGTGCCTACGAGCACGCGTCACTTGTCATTCTGAGTAAACGCAGTACCATCGGTGCTGGTTAAATTTAACAGCCAGACGAGCTTATCTTGGAACTGAAAAGCGAATAAAAGTTATGTCTTCAGTAGATACAAGTCTGAAGTCAATTGCGGAGCAGTCTGTGCAAACGGGGGCAGGAACAGTAGGATCGCTTTTTCTCGCGATCTTAGCACGAGTCAAGAGATCAGCGGCTGCGGGCACGAGGCAAGGCGGTAACCCCGCTGAAACGATCGAACGATCGATGTCCAGAAAGCCTGTTAACGAAGTCAGTTCTTTGCCCGTGGCACCAAGCGAGAAATTGAAGTTTAATAGAAGAGGTGCTTCAATGCACAAATCGGACGAAACGCCCCAACCTATCCTTCACGATACGATGCCTCAAGTTCACGATCGATTACCTGACCCTTCGCGATGGAAGATCATTCAAGAAAATTTTGACAGAATAGAAGATCGTATGAAGGGCGCCCAGACTTTTCAACAAAAATCCACTGCTAGCCGCACCAATTCAAACGCAGACAGTAACCTCAACAGTAGACTACAAGCTGAAAGACCTTTAACAGGCAGTGGCACTCCTCTAGAAACAGAACACGCTACACCTGCAAATCACGCCATAACCCAAGAGGCGACGAAGAGGAGATCGAAAAGGAGAGCTCTTGGAGCTCCGCAGCTTGAAGGAGTCCTGAGAAGGAGACAGATGTATTGCAGCACTGGCTTTCACATTCAAATCATGAAAAACGGACGCGTGTCTGGAACGAGACAGGACCACGACCAACATGGTAAGTGTCGTCGCGCGCGTCACACGGAATGGTTATTTACATGTAAATACATTAAGAACGCCGCTAAACGTGAACAGTGTCGCAGAAAAGTTTCGGTTTGATTGAATGGGTCAGTAGAAATTGTGGATCGATTGATCGGCGATGAAATGCGCTTTTTGATCGGCCATACAACGCCAGTTTTCTGCTCACCCGGCTGTCCTGATTCTGCAGTTCATTTGTCTGTTTTCAATGTGCGTGTTAACGTGGAATGCAAAGGCCGTGTGCAATTTTAATTTAACAACATGCAACTCACGGTCACAGTGCACACCTCGATGTTTCAACCGGGGTAGCTTTAAAATGCCTTTGTAAAGCTTTGCGCACACCTCGTTTCAGTTTCTTAAAGGTTATTACCAGGTATGTGTGGCAGCCCAGCGTTTCCAGCAGGAAATTCAAAGCTGCAACACCAAGTTTCTGGGTGTTGACCTTTAGTTAAAAAATATCTTAGAAAAACCTTCTAGGTTCGAGTTTGATATAATTTGTAGCGATAAGTTTCCGCCACAGCTTGCGTAGATAGAATTTTCAAATATAGCTTCTCTAAATTCCTCAGCAATATTAACGTCAATGACCGCCTTCCAATGGCAGTAATTTTCTTCACCGAGCCGAAGTAGACAAAGTATTCACAGTTTTTACGATATAAGGCTGTTAGACACTGTCCTCACGCATCGTGGAGGTCACGCGAAGCAAAGTGAAAAATATTGAAAAAGTAATCATGCCTTTGGAAATCGGGCCACATGTGTGCTCAGTGAAGTGGAAGCCGTGAGAAAGCCGATAAACGCGGGTTGTGATGATCTATATGCGCGTCGCACGTTGCAAGATAGATGTGTCGATTGAGAAGGGTGCTTGTCCCTTGAGTGCAATATGTTACTTGACCCAAAGAGCGGGTTGAAACGTTGCAGGACAGACATGAAGTTTTGTTATGCACGGTTTGTTTCAAATCGATCACTGTCTTCATTTCCATTTAACTCAGTTTTCATGGCGAGAGAACCTGTCGCTCAAAGTTTCGGGTGAGACGTTCGGGTGTCGCATATTACGACGATATTAACTGGCAAATTGCCGGCCCTTGCTCAGAAACGCGGTGCTAACGACAACAAATTACCAACACCGCCCTGCGGCGAGTTGTTATTTGTGATCGGGTAACTTTGGCAACTGTTAACGTACTTTCCGCAGCTGCCGAGCGCGGCGATTGCAACAGCTAACTGCAGGTGATTAGTGGCGTTTGAGCGGCGAAAGTCTTTCGCATGCGCCAATCGCAAAGTTGCTTTCTTTTGTTCTTGCTGGTAATTATCGGTGATGAAAATCGCTCGAGCAATTGTCTTCGCTCGTCGACCGTCGAACCGTGCTGCTACAGGTCCTTGCATCGCGACGGGCAACATTGTTGATCGTTAAAGACCAAGCTCCCCCTTCTGCGCAGGCTCACGCCGCGTTCGCTTGTCGGTCCACCGCTGCTTCGGTCATGCTGTTTACGCGCTCCAGATCTTCGTATTGGTTGTCAGTTTTACGTTTTGTCGAGCTTAGGGGAGCACAAAACTCCATTGCAGCTGCGAGTTACAGCAGTGTTTTTTGCGAGATGAACAATTGTTTCTGTCAATCGACAACGAAACGCGTGTGGATAGTTTCTGGGGTTTGACCTGCACCACACCGTGAGAAAGATGAACTGGTTCGCGACAGAGGCAGGTCCAGAATTAGCTAACGTCCAGTCCAGAACAAATGAAGCAGTGTAACATTCCTAACCCTTGTACGCTTGTTTACGTTTCGAGAGACTGTTTTGTGTCAGTGAGTTTCTTGACGTTCAAACAATGTTGTTATTCGCGGCAACATTGTACCTAATAACGTCATGAATATCTGGTTTCGCTGTAATTTACAATGTTTCAGGTGTTTTACTTACTGTTTCAGCAATTTTGGAATTCATTTCGATGGACGTTGGACTAGTGAGCATCCGGGGCGTTGTTAGCGGCAGGTATCTCGCCATGGACAGCAAAGGAAGATTGTTCAGTTCTGTAAGTATATTTGCAGTTGATACAGAGTTGGATTTAGTGATGGAAACCCATATTTTAAAAGTCATCACAGATAAAAGTCGCCTTACATTATTACCCATTTGACATTTCCAAAAGGCACAATTTAGCTTTGTCTGTGAACAATGAAAAGAAACTGGTAAACCAAACCTTGGGGGTTTTTATCGCATCATGAGCAAAGCAAGAATCGATCCCGTTGAATTCGCTTGGCAATCCGCTGTAATCAAGAATGTAGAAACTGTAGTAACGCACATTCAACACAGTTCGCTGTTACACTTCAGCATCAAAGCACTAATTACTATCCTTATTGCGTTGCCAAGCGTATCAAGTTACGGCGCAACACACGTGTGCTCCGTCGGCGCAGTTGCTTATCCACGAGGATAAATTTTCAATGACACGCGCCATTCGACGGTTGTAGTAACGTCTGGAGCAAGGTAATTTAAGTTCATTTAGAGTGACACTGTTACGTAGACAAATTCTCAAAGTTTTCTTTTCTGCTCAAAGGCTAAAAGACAATATCCAATGGCAGCATTCTGTGCTCGGTTTTGAAGCACGGTTGTTGGTGCATCATGCTTTTGCTTAAAAATGAGCTTTCCACTTGATTTGGCTTGCCGCTATAAATAAGCAGAAAATATCATCCGCGACAACTGAACATTTATCACTGTCTGGTAAATTTTGCGGAGACCGACGATTTTTCTCCGATAGTTGTAATTGAATACTTGCTCAACTCATTGCTCAGTTAACACCCTAGTCTTACTCCACGATTTTCCCACGACGACAGGCCGGACAACAATGACCAAACCCTGGTCGGGCAGGCGTGTGCGAACCGAATGGAGCGTCTCGCAGGTCGAGTGCTCTTGTGGGACTCTTGACACCTTAATATGTCACAGATAAGATTCTCAGCCAAAATCATATTAGTCAAAATCACAATAAAACTCTCGAAGCTAAAACACTGCATGAATCAATTTATTGGTATATGACACTTATCTGAAATGCGCACATGCAAAATCATTTTTCTTTTAACTGCAACGATAAAATGTAATATTTCAGACGCTACTGGTATACAACGCAACGTTTCAGCTGCTTTTGTTTTTCACAGAGCATAGAAATTGCGTATTTGGTTTTGACGTTTCTTGTTTGACTTGTTGCACCGTTGTGAAGCCTCCAGCATCTTTTTTGTCGAAATTATTTAGAATTCATTGAGCAATTTAGTACAAAACTTGTATGCTGAATGTTGCTTTAGCGCATGTGCTTCTCCGTTTCTTCCCACCTAATTTAAATTTGGTTTAGGTCGAAATTTTGCTGAAACCACAAGAACAAGTTTTAAGAAAAAAGCATTAGCTATTGAACATTCTTGTTTGCAGGAAGTAATAACGCACGAAGCAGTGTTTCGAGAACATCTGCAAGAAAACTGGTACAACACATACTCGTCGCTGCGCCATAAGAATAGATCAAACTCACGACCATGCCTGATATCTTTTGGACGAAAGAGCCGCCCCAGGCATGGATGCCGCACGAACGAGAACCACAGATTCACACACTTTCTGCCTCGCCCTGTTGATCCGGAAAAAGTGCCTTTTCTCTATAAGGGAATTCTGTATTGATTTTCCCAAACGAATTTTTTTAAAAATATTGTTTGGAGATACAGCATACCAAATATTGCGAACACTTGTTTGGTGGGTCAATGGCGTTGCGTCTGATCAAGAAACCATGCAATGATTCCGAAGATGTTCACTTAAAGAAAAAAAGGAGCCGAGCACTTTTTTTCAGTTGCTTGTGTATACACTTCAGTGTTATCGCGGTTTGTCGGTTCCTGTGGCTCTGCCGGCTTAAGCAGCCACCATCAACCGCGAGAACAGCGATCTTGTCGTCTTAAATGTTTACGCAGCTTACGTGACCGCTTTCAGGTCTGAAGTCTTCAATCGCCGTCGCAATTGCAACTCTAATTTTGCACTACTGCGTGTTGGAAATTTTATAGCATAGTACTGCGTCTTGTCGCACAAGCAGCATAGCGGTATTTTTCTTTTACAGCCGCGTTAACGCACCTGAATGTCGCTTTGACGTCAATATCCTTACACGCTTCACCTGTTATTAACGACTTGCTACCTTCGTACGCAAAATTATATCGCAACACCCTGCACTTTAGGTCTATTGATTCGTTGAGAATTTCGAGAGGTCAAAATACATTTTGTCAAGAGCGAAACATTCTCAACCTACATCTGTTCTACCCACAACACCACGTAACGACCCATTTAACCCTGGGAGAAAGTAGGGCTGAAATGAAATGAGCAGCAAATGCACGTAAAAATATGTGAAGTTTTCAGTCGAATACGCGTCATAACCAAGCAAGGGCAACGTTGTGCAACCACAGTTTACCTCACTGACGTTTTCCGTGTTCTGCTGCATGAGACACGTTCGTGCACCATGGGCGTGGTTGCGCAACGGTATTTGAACCTGATCCCCCAAAAATATGTAAGGATCTCTCCTAACTTGCGCTGAAGAATCAAATGGCACCTCTTTGAACTAACGAGTGTCAACTGTTGATTGAAAATTATACTCCAGCTCTTGCCTAAACGCTATGCTTGGTTGATCATGCGCATTCCAGTAGTAGAGAAAAACGGAAGTTGGCAAAGGTTTGGCAACTTACCAAGCAGAGTACTAAAACACCGTTATTTCCTCTTGAAATACTTTCGTTTGCAGGTAAAAACAATTTTCGCAAACGTTCTTATCCTGTTGCACATTTTTCGTGTGATTTTAAACACAAATATACAACATTTACCAAACGGAAAATTTTCCCCAGCACTTAAAAATATGCTGCATTGCAATTTTGTTTAATGGTTCTATGCAGCATAATTTGCATCGGCACGACTACGGCAAAACAAAAACTTCGAGTGATTTGTCGCAACAATCTCGAATGAAGCCCTTACATGTTACTTTGCATCTTTGTGCTCCCATCACGAAGCTGTTTGTTATTTCTAGCGTCGTGCCTCTGGAATCCGCTCGCAGAAGACCAGGACGGTTATTTTCCTGCGCAGTGCGCACGGTGCAAAATCCGCATTAATTTTATTAGCGCTAGCTGCGATTTAGCTGTTTAAACTCTCGTTATTTATTGCTTAGACCTCGTATTTATCAGCGGCAACCCTGCCAATCCTCTTGTCGGACAATTGCCTACTTTTGTCGACCTGACGTTTGTTGCCCCTTGCGGATTTATATTTTTTTCTTGCATTGCTGCTTCAATTCTGTCACATGTGATCTGTCTTTTTTCGTCGTTTTGCTTTATCCTTTCGAACGTTGTTGTTGTTAACATATTTATAAATCCTTCGAACCAGTCGTTAACGCGGCGAGAAATAAAAGAAAGCTGAACAGCAAGGTGTTGGTACGAAATTCTGCAAACACATAGAAAACAGTCTTTGAAAGGTTTAGTCGTGAAAACTAGAGGATAGATTTCAATTGCACGATCTTTTCATGGACCACCATGGACAAAAGTTTGACACACAACAGATGAAAAGGGTTGAATGCTAAAATATGTACTGCCAGTTGTCTGAGAGGACAAACTGCTTGTTTTGGGAATTTCATTTCCGTTGCAATTACACAGCTGTACAAAGCGGCGAGGAGCTGAGTTTTAACTAAGAACTGAGTTTAGCAAAACAGACTTGAGAACCGTTTTTCTACTCTTTGGCGCCACCAATGCCTCCGAAGAGAAAAGTTCAATTAAATAGTTCATCACAAGCAACATCTATGTATGACGATAACTTCATTTCAATGAATGAAATTGAGTCGTATCTTCAGAACCTAATGAAAAGAATGTTTTGCTTCCTTTTTGAAATAGTTGTTGAAACAGTCTGTGAATACAGTACAAGTGGTCAATTGCTCACTAGCTGCTTGGCTACGGAGCGTTTTCCAAGTACGCCACGAAACTAGTTGAAAACTTTTGTACAATATCAACTATCTTTAAGAGAAAATTAATAGCCAATTAACCCAAAAATGTTACCACCAGTAATGGTATCATCAATAAGAAATGCTACTTTGGGATAATGCACATTTGCTTTGTAACTGGAATGAAACCAACGACAACGTAGCTATTTCTTGTGGGTAGTAACCCATCTCATGTTTATACAGAAGTCAACTAAGCCACGTAAGTGAAACTTGGCAAACACTCTGTTTGATTGGCGATGGTCAAAAAACCTTGGAACAGGAGAGGACCGCATCCAGGAGGAGCAGTTTCTCACCATTTCTTTGCTACATTTGACAGTATATATCTCATTCCATGATAAACCTCGGATTTTTGCAAAACTTATCCAAGGCTTGAAAAGGTCAAAGATTTTGCAACATATGTTCTGCCAACCATAGAAGAAGACGTGGAAGAAAGTTATGGAACAATTGAACAAACGCCAGCCCAACGTTATTACAGAACTTTTTTAAATTTTCAACAAATCTCGCCCAGTTTTATTAAATTGTGCCCAATTTTTCTATGTTTTTTCACTAAATTTCCCTCCTTAATACCACGCCTTGTGTGACATCGGGGATGTGGTCAAGAAGTGGCACCAATATATAGGTTAGGTTATTACTAGTAATACTGGTAAGAAGGCCTTCTATTTCATGTCTCAGCTTCATAGAGTGGACACGACATCCTTATAATTGTTTCGCGATCATTCAGCTAATTTGCAACTGGTAACAAATTATTGCATTTCTGAGGCTCCCACGAAAGTGTAAAGATATGAAATACGAGGGACCTGTGTGGTTCAGTTCGGTCTATATTTCAACTGCGTAAAATATGTTCTTACGAGCAAAGTAAATGTAGAAACTACAAAGTTTCAGAGAAGAGGAAATCTTGCTACGAACTGTCGCATTAATTTTTCCTATCGTTACCTTTCTCCATCAATGCTTGCCTGCTAATGTGAGTAACGTATAAAGGCCTTCCTGCCTTCAACTACGTTGAAACTTGGAACTACGACGTTTGAGGTTTTGAGAAATGGTAATGTTGAAAAATACCAAATGAGAAGATACCTTTTTATAATTAAAACAGTTTGAAAGATATGACAGGTTTTCATTCATATCTTTCACACTAGAGAAAATAAATAAATAAACGCAAGGTATATGAAAGAAGTTTCTTGTGATTAGTAGAGGAAGCACAAAAGAAAACTTTTGTTATGCAGAAGTAGGCAGCATAAGGACTGGCTGAAAAACTGCTTTTAATGTAAATTTTAATTCACTTCTATTTTTTGCATAGATGTTCGATAAGTTGGCCATCTTTCTTCAGAGCTTAATTGGGAGACGTTTCTATTCAAAATCTTGTTCCATAAGCTTGCATAAGCTGCAGTGCATGTTGAGAATTTCACAAGCATCTAGTAAAGAACTTGTTTTACAATTCCATAATTGAAATGAATTGTTCACTGCTTCAGCTATAACCTTTGCGGCTCTCTATCTACTACGGCAAATTGTGGATTGGACTCTAAATGTAAAACGTAGTTCAAACTTGTGTTTCTCTCCATGCTTCAGTTCGAGTCAAAAATATCAATTGGTAGAGAGAAACCAACGTTCCGGCAGCATGCACCACTATCTTTGTCCAGCCAAATCTTTATTTAGAATGGCGAGTGTTGGCAACTAGGACTGTGGAAGAAGCTACAGTCCCAGAAAGCAGTAGTCGATGATTATAAATACAAGAGATAGGAAAAGCACATGCGTCTAATAGGGCGTAAAAGAAGAGAACATGTCAGAACGTTGTCTTTGAAAACGACATCACATAAGTTTCAGAAAAAAACAGACTTTGTTTCATTCATAACATGCTAGATTGCTGCTATTTATTTAAAGAGTTTTACAAAGAGAGGGGTGTGAATGTGAGTTTTAAAGTCCAACACTATATGGTACATTTTTGACCAGGGACCGAATTTCAGGGAGGACATGTCCCCTCAACTTTTGGACAAGGGGTTACACAATATCTTTTGTCACCTCCCAATATTCTGTGATAAACAATGACGTAGTTGTACAAATTTCGTGGTTACATTGCTGTTGAAAGCCCCCGCATAACGCAGGGGAATCAATAAGAAAAATGGACATTAACATTGGATTACCTATAGACACAGTGTACAGATTTGCTATGCAAACTGAATCATCACGATTGTTGATAATTGTGTTGGTTAATTTGAATTAACCTAGTCAGTGTGTACATCATGGGACTGATTCGTGTCGTCGTCTTCTTGTGAGTCGAATTAATAGCAGACATTTTATTTCGGACCTGACCAAATTTGAATTGATTAATTATCGCAATAATTGTGAAGTATTACATGCAACTGCCATAACTTCATGAGCGTAGCCAGGGGTCACTTGGGCCATGGTCCCAAAATATATACTTCCATAATTTTTCTCCGATTTTGCCAATTTTATAAAAGGGTTGTGCTACGGTTGAGTGAACATCATGACGAACGCAAGCAATAATATTATGTTTGTGTGATATGCACTATAACATACATATCACGCAAAGTTTGTCTCGATCCCTACTTCTGGCATATTTATGGCCATGTTCAAGAAGCAAATAATGTTTCGAATTGCGTTTCTTAATATGTTTTTTAAAAATATAATTGCGCATATTATTGCCTTTCATTGTTTCATTCTGTTTTCACCTACGTGATGTTTGTTAGTCTTGACGAAGGATGAAGTTATAAAACGCCCAGTGGTACTTTTATGCTTCAATCTGCCAAGTAAACTTTCATACACTGAATTGATCGTATAGGATGAATTATTACACATGAGCCAAAATTCCATAGGCTTACCCTACGATTTTGAATTTTATCAGTGTCAAAGTGTTTCCTCTAAAATTTCTGGATGCAGTTTTTTGAGGTTGCAATATTCCACCGCGAGTCGAAGCAAGACAGGTTGTCCACATGGAAATTACGTATCTTTTTCTGAGTTTCATGCCATGGTTGATTACTATTCTCTCCTAAAAAGTTTTTGCAAATCTCAATTTTTGCCTAAGTGCTGTAGCTTCCTTCATCAACATAAGATGACTTAACTACGCTACGAAATCCAATGCTTTCACCAGGAATAGCTGTATAGCATGTATCAAAATAAATGAACATTAGTAGCTCACCAAGCAGTTCATCTCTTTTCAGGAAGCTGTGATGCGGAACTTTGGCGGCCAGTTAACACAGTTTTAGGACAACTGAAATGCAGTTAGCAACTTTTTAAAAATATTTTGTAACTTGCACGAATAGCTCAAGGTGTACCTGTTAAGACATCGTTCCCACCCAGACTGATTCACGTCCTCTCACGGAAGATTTGCGTCAGTTAGCGCACAATTGCGACACATTTTGATCAATTTATCTGTAATGACTCTATAAATAAACAGCAGGCATGAACATTTTTGCAGCCCTTTTGGTCCCACACTTTTGCATAATTTTCAGGGATAGGCCACCTAAATTTCAGTTATTTCGTAAAGTATGTGATAACCACGTACATACATCACGTTGTAAGGTCCACACAGCCAGAAAGCATATTCGATAATAGATTAATATTGTGCAAGTGGGTTTGAATGAGCAGGAAATTCTAAACTTTTTAATAAAAGAAAAAATACAAATACAAAAAGTATAATATAGTACAGAGGATTAGGAAGCTGCAATCGCCATCCTGAAAGGCATCGAATTTGATGAATCAGCAAAACAGGTGTGGAAACAACACCTGTTGACATGGATGCTGTTTCTCATCATGGCTGTGTATACAGAAACTATAGGGGTCGGGAAAGGTAGAGGGACCACTAACGAGCGCTCAAGCAAACTTTTCGTCAAAGCTATTTTGCCATTTCACTCCGAACTGGTATAATTAATTAGCACAAAACTGCTGCAATCAAGGTAACAAATATAGACTGATAAGACCACATAAATAAAGCACTGGTACATTTAATGTTTTCATCACTGAATAATGCACTATAGTATTTTTTGCTTATATCAGCATGGTAACGCGAAGTGTTGCATGCAATATATGCTGGACGCAACTGCCGTCTTGAGCAGACTAGCATGAAGCGGTTTTAGAGATGACTCGATAACATTTTATAATTCCTGGATAATTTTGCAGTGCTCTAACTGCAACAACCTAACCAACTGAAATAAAAATTGGATGAGTTTTTGTTTCTATTTGGATGTTGCCACATTAGATAGGTCTAATTATTACTTTGTTGCATCGTTTTGAGATTGCAAGCTTATATCCATCTTAACTACCAAGGTCTTAGGGTTTTGGAAAAACCTGCTCATATCCAAACAGTTTATGTGTAAATGGTGTGCAAGAGGAGAGAAGCATTGTATGCAGTGACGTAACAATAGCGAAACTGATTTCAGCAATGAGGCAACAGCATAGGTGGCGGAACCGGGGGCCGCATGGGCCTAGACCCCCCACTTTTATTTCTGGTGGGGCCTGGCCCCGCTTTTAAATTTCGAATTTTGCCTTAATATCGTAAGTTCAAGTAACACAATTAGCAAGGGCGTACGCAAGGGGGTGGTGATGGGGTTAGCCCCCCTTGAGCTTGATATTTTACAAAAAACTATTACCTACGCAACGGGGATTAATTGTTTTCGCATACTTTATGCTTGTTAATTTGTCGACTTAATGCAAATACCACATAATTAATTTTCATGCAAATTTCAAGGAACATTGTAAATGGGCCAAAAAGTAATGTTTACGTTTTGATGGGAATCTGGGTGATCGTCTGGATCCAGAAACCATCTCACCACTTTTTGCAGACCTTTCGTCCACTACGCATGTTAAAGATTGTGTTCCGCAATAGTTCACTTTATCCAAAAACAATTGTCTTTATTTTGTTTGCTATGGCTGATCAGTGCATGCGCTGACCACATTGGCCACATACCAGTTTCTGTAGCATGATAGAACTGTTGCACGAGCTCAAAAATAGCAGTTGTTAACATAGAAGCATTCAGGCATTTGATAATGTCTCAGCAGGCAAAAACGAAAACTAAAAGTTTGCTGGACTTCTATACATAACCATGGGTGTCGGAAGTTTTTTTTATAGAAAGGGGCCACTAGGAGATTTTTTCTAAATTTTTCCAGGGGGGGGGCAAAAGGGGTGAAATTTGATTTTCCTCCTCAAAACTAAGGAAACAACCTTTTTTGCTAAAAATGTCAAAATCCCAGGGGGAACAAGACCCCCTGCCCCTCCCTTCCAACGCTTGTATACATAACAAAACATTGAAAGTTTTCTTGCGTACTAAATGCGCATTCTCAATTATTGTTTAGTTTAGCAAGATTCGATCTTGCAAACCACAGGGTGTGCTTCAGCCACTCCAGCCGCACACTTTCTATGCTCGACTGCTCGTATTCGACAAGACATAACGCAGCCTCATTTTTCAGTGGCAAATTACTCTGACGCAATGATGAGTGTGTTTTACTCCCTTGTTTTAATGCGCAGCCTGCTATTTTCTATTTTTGCAGTTATGAACTGCTGTGTCGTAGCGTTAAATTTATATTCCTCCGATATCGTAACTTGGAGCGCTGATAGTTTATATTCAGTGCAATGACACATAGAATAAGGCGATGCGTGTAGAAGAGTATGTACATTATGTCAAAAAAACTTCACCAAAACGTTGGTTTGGAAACATACATATGACATCAAATTGTGACGTCACAAACAACACACAATAATTACAAATGACCATCATATGCAACTAAATCAACCCCCCCATGAAAATTTTCTGCGCACGCCACTGACAATTAGTATTGGGTTCAGTGTTAAAGTAAATCGTTTAATGAAAAAAATGTTGCAGAATTTTGGCAGTACTTTGTCGATATTATTTATAATATATTTTGCAATTTGGCAGTGAATTTGGCAGGATTTAATAATTGTTTGGCAGAATACACCGTACATAGTCTGTCTCCCTACTATGGATTGCTTACCGCATTGGTGTTGTTGAACAGTGTTGCCAGGTGGTGTAATACAACACAATTTTTCACAAAAACTGTGTAATTTTACATGCTTGTGTGCATAGGCATCGGAAGGAATTTTTCCAGGGGGGGGGGCGTTAGTGGAAGTTTTTCTAGGGAGGCCAAAAGTGGTGAAATTTGTTTTTCACCACTCGAAACCTTTTGGTGAGATTTTCAAATTCCTGCCCCTCTTCCGACACCCATACTTTTGTGTCGAAAACGTTCGTGCCACACCATTAAAAATTGGGGTAATTTCAAGCATTTTAACACCATTCTAAATAGTGAAATTTTACTGAATCTTATACCCAAAATGAAATATTTGACAGATCAATATACTGTGTGTTTCTGTTTTTGCATCGACAACGCTAAATTGCTCTATTTTAGTTCTGCATTGGCAACAAAGTTGGCATCCTTACAGCAGACAACTTGCTAGTTGCTACGTATGCTTTATCATGTCTTTGTATTCCGGTATCTAATGCAGTTGTAGAATGAGCATTCAGTCATGATACTTTTGTGTTCAAGATGTGGAAAAGTTGTGATTTTGAATGTGTTTTAAGACAGGTATCAACGCTGTGTCATTTTGTCTGATTTTTAAGCTGTGTTCTTGGTGTTTTTAACAACCCAGTGGCTACTCCGGCATATGGGCTTCTCGGGCTTCGCCCGAGTCTTCGATTGCGATTTATATCGGAGAACGCCAGCGTGCTTGCTTTGTATGTTTGTGCCACCACGTACGGTCCCACTTCACTGAGTTGTTAACTCGGACTCTTTTCTTTGGGCCTTTTCACTGTTCATATATTTTCGTTCCATGTCTGGCCGTTTGCGTTCATGTTGCAGGTGACCTGAATAAAACAATATTGTTCGTAGTAGGCGTTCGAACGACTTCGTTTATCGCGCTTTACTCGGGATCATCCATAAGATCCCGAGCTGGCCTATGCAGTTAAGCATTTTTAAAACATAATTCATATCGGAATGAATATTTTTTGAAGCAATGGACTTGTATAGAACATTGGATTAGAAGTTCAATCCAATGGACAGTTCCCATTTCGAGAATAATTTCAAACGAACGATAACTTGTCCAACAACTCGGGCTAATATGAGTGAGCCTAGTAAGCGGAGCAGTCCCGTCGACACGGGGGTGGACTTTGGTGGGCTTAACCCCCCCAAACAAAGCTCTAAGCCCCCCCAAATTGAAACGTGATACACTATAAATAAGTGGAGTTTTGGTCAATTTTATAATGTCAACCCCCCCAAGCAAACGCAAAGCCCCCTGCAGAACTGCAAAGCCCCCCTATTGGAAAATTTCTGGCGACGGTTCTGAAGCGGAGGACTTACTGGCGTTGTCATTGCCCTGTGACGTACATTATTCAACAATGGAGAAGTTTTCATGAGAATTTCTCATTGATTGTTACATAACAAACGTCACAGAGCAACGACATTGCCAGCCAGAATGAAAGCAAATGGAAATTTCAGTGACGCAAGCGTCGAACGGTTTTATTCAGTCAGTCAGAATAAATCGTATGGTGCGCCCTAGTGGCGCTGATGACCTGGGTCACCCCTGTAACAGTCTATTTGAATTTCAGGTGGTTCGCCGATACATTTTCATAGTGGTGTAATCAGGCCCGTCACCAGGGGAGCGCAGGGGAGGAGCATCCCCCTTTGCAAAATTTTTCGCCCACCCTGGAAAATGTGTTGGACATAGTTTAACACTATTGGACATAGTTCCAAAATTTTGGCCCCTCCCAGAAAACTCTTCGCCCCCTCTAGTGTCCCAAGCTGGTTACGGGCGTGAGTGTAATTTTGTCTAAAATATTGTAATTTTGACCTTCATACGGTGTATATGTAATGACGTCATATTTCAATGCTTGTGATGTCACAGTTGCCAATTCAAACCACATAAATTTTTTATAAAATTTTTGAAGACCACTTGTGCCCTCCCACTTTGAGAAAGGTTCCGCCACCCATGGGTAATAGTAATTTAACGCGCAAAATTAGATAACAATATTTGCAAAATTGTTATGCATGGCATCGTTGATTTTATGCGAAGGATTAGTGCAGTGTTTCCCAAACGGGGTGCCGCGGTACCTACGGTGTCATTTACGATGCTCAGGGGTGCCGGGAGCCAATGCCTTCTGCAATATATCATTAAAATACTAGTTTCAAAATGTCATGAAACTTTAAAGCAAATTTGTATGGGGTCTCCACTGGGTGGCGCAAATTATATTTGGCTTCTGTAGAGTGCCGCAAGCCTAAAAACGTTGGGAAACACTGGATTAGTGCGTCGGGAGTTCACACAAGGTGGGAATCACTGCTTTAGGGCATTTTACAAAAACAGCTCCAATCAAACCATGTGACTTGAAAAATCTGGATGCATTTTAAACATTCTCTATATCTAATCAACCAACTAAATAAAAGTTCACCTTAAGGTATATGGGGGATCGCAGCCAGGGTGCACGGAAACTGTACTCCTCTGCTACGAAGATAAACACGAGCATGAAATGTACCGAGCTACGAAAACAAGTAGCTAGTAACCGTTGACCTGCTTAGGGTTACAGTCGATGACTTTTTAACGTTCTTCACTTTCCTTTGACTTTTTTCAGCAACATCATGAGAATTGTGAACGGTTTGCATGTTACTGACTTTAAGTTTTTGAACTTAACCTTTCCATTCCAGATCAGAAATTTTGGCTACGCCGCTGCCGTAGGGCGTAGGTTTCACGCGGTATTAAAAAACAATAACGCACAGTTTACAAAATGTTTCAATACATACCGTGTGCAGGGCCGTCGCCAGAATTTAGCAGCAGGGGGGGCCAAAAACCAGAAGGAGGGGCCAAAAAACAGAAGGGGACCAGATTTTTAAAATACAGTATTGGATGTATGCAGCAACCGGTGGGCCAAACGTGAAATGGGGGGGCACCGATTTCAAATGAGGGGGCCGGGCACCACTGGCCCCCCGCTGGCGACGACCCTGACCGTGTGAATACTTGAACGGAGCTAGGAGGGCACCAGGGGTGTAACATTGTACCACATTTAGCTTGACCCTTCATGAACCCACAAAATTTTTGTTTGACATAACGAAAACTTCTACTTTACTTTGGTTTAATGACACAATTGTCCTCCAGTAGAATAATTGGTTCTTCACAGCACCCTTAAATGAAAATGTCTGGTTTGCCCCTATTCATACGCTACTGTGTCTCAGTTCGACATGTGCAGCTAAAGATGAAGGTGTTCGTTGTTGAATAAAATGAAAATATAACTTTAGTCCTAGTGTCCAATATTTAGCTATTTGCTGATTCGCAGCAGAAGGGACTTGCCATTTTTTGAGCAGGGGAGTTAAACAAACGAGCGTCACTGCTTTTGTACTGTACAGTCTAGTAGCTAGCACAGTGCTCTTCAACCTTTTTGTTAATGTGGAAACCCTGATATATTTTCGCGATTGTCATGGAAAACCCATCAATAAAAATCAAAAAACTCGAATTACTTGTAAGAAAATCAAATTTTCGTTATTAGACACTTCATCGAATAAACAGTTATTACAGAAGTTAAAAAGAACAAATGTAATGACTCGGTTGTTCTTGCATTTCTTGAATGCAGCTGTTACATTCAGAATTTGGTCATCCAGCAAAAAGAACCCGTCTCTCAAATATGTGTCCTCCCATTTTTAACTTTGGCAAATTAATTACATTTGGTCCGCTTCGGAGGAGGAGATTCCTCTTACGATACATTTGAACTACATTGTTCATTGCCGTCCACACCTTCGCTGTTGTTATTATTTCACTTCACGTAAGATAATATGCTACTTGGCTTCATCTGGCTCGACTAGATGGTAAAAAGTTGGGTTTCACACTGTTTTTACTTTATTCCCACAAAGGCTGAACAGCAGCTCTAGTCTGTAGTACTCTCTACTACTTAGTCTACTTTGCTGTGAACGGTACATCGGCAACATCGTATAACTGTGATGCAACATTAACGTCCTTCTTGATTGCACAACAGTGAACAACAAATGACACAACAACTATCAATATTTCTTTTTCGACTATTACTGCTCTCAACCTTCTGTATAACTAACTGGTCTACTTGGATGGGGTCTGAATACGGCACGGTGATATAAAAAAATTTCATGATGACGCATCGACATACTGAAGCAAGAAATTATTTCCCTTAAAAAACGAGAAACCCTCACGGAACCCCTAAGACTAACGGAATCCCACTGCATGTTCTGCGGAACCCCTGTTGAACAACACCGAGGTAGCAGGTTCAGAGCACTAAGCACAATGGCACTGACACTGTGGAAACTAAAAAACGACTTTTTTTATCTCCTTCGGATGCTTATGAACGTAACGTTGCGCGAATGAGGAAGTCTTTCTAGCTATACTTGCTTGCCAAGAGCATTAGGTATATTTACTTACTTTCTTTGAGAAGCTTTCAAACGAGTATACCAGCCTATATTTTGCAATAAATATTAATCAACTTAAAGTGTCCACTCGTTTCTAGAACACTTTCTATAGTCTATGCATACCTCCTCAGGTCGAATCTTTCTGGTTAGGAAAAGTCCATTGCTGTTCATGGGTCACAAACAAGTTGCGCCATCTGACGCTTTAATCGCACGCTTTTAGAATATTAACACCTACACTTTTTTTACCAAAAGACCAGACATTTTTTAAGGTGTTCAATATTTTGGACAATTCTCAACATTCTTAAGAACGCAATTCAACCGTTTTTTGAAAAAAGCTATAGGTTCAGAACTCCTATCACTTTTTACCTACTTTCAGCCTTGGCCGTTGATAAACCTGGCGAAGCACTGCCTTCGTCGTCACTGCCAGTTGAAACAGAGTCTAACTACTTTGTTTTCTGGCTATTGATGTAAACGTGAAAAAATTTTGATCAGCAGGTTTCCTAGCAGCTCAGGTCCGCAAAATGCTCGCAAAACACAAATATATCGCGTAAGATTCAACTTGTATTCCATACAATGTCAGTTACACCTCAATAGAAACATATTGGCATATTTACGTTCAGAAAACACTGCGTTAAAAGTATCTTCGATTTCCAAATTTTTGCATGGAGTAGCGGCATCCAAAATATTTTTTAAACGGTAGCACTCTGACAATTTTTTGCAAAAAAGTCATTTTTACGCCGACGTTTACAACTGGATGCTTATACCTTTGCGTGAGAACAAACCGTGCATTTTTTGACAGAGAACTGCTAAAAGTATGAAACGGTTTGTAAACAAAAGTGAAATAATAAAGTTCAACTGCATTATGTGATGGACTGGTATGTTCCTCATCAGTGATTCAAAGAAATGTATAGCAAGACGGTGGTGGCAGCATGCCTATACAGGTGCAACAGAGTTAAAATTATCCTCAGTTTGGCTTGGTGAGCCATATTCAAAATTTTGTGTTGCGTCTAATCCTTTAAGTCAACGCCAGCTACCTCGAGTGAAATGAGTGGGATGGGCAATAGCATTTACCAAGGTTGGGTTTCCTTTAAATCCGTGTGAATAAGGTGAAGTTGTGCATTGCTTTAGCCTAATGTCTTGCCTTATCACGATATAACATTGCATGCTCTGATAAACAACGTTAACTTTATCTTTTATTTACATTTTCCTACGAACGTTATACTGTACTATGATTTTCGCTTCGTTTTATCGCTTTTCAATGGACAAATACAAAATGTGTAGGTGAGGCTTTCAAACAGCCATGAGAAAAACACTCTACAACATGAACAAAGTTGAACGGCAATGTTTAATTATAAAAAAAACAAGATCCGATTCATTATCATTGCTTTACTACTCTTTATATCCCTTTGGAGTGTCACAAGTGGTCGGCGGCGCCCATATCCGCTTGGTTGCGCCATTTGGCTGCTTTTGTAGTGAATGCTGAATTGGCCAATGGCAGCACAGTGCGTGGACTTTCCTTTGCCTCCCAGTTCACACCGAGTACGAGACTTGACAGACCATCTTTCACGTCTTCGACATGGGAATCGAATCCAGCCTATCCACTTCATTTTATACTGAATGTTTAAGAACTATCTGTTCACTTTACTCAACTGAACATGAGATGGTGCCATAACAATGACAAAACCGGTGACAAGGTCAGATTTGTTACTGTAAGTACTCGATTTGATTTAATAAAATACTACCACAGGCATGCTTTACAGTTTACAGCTTTCACAATTTTTTCAGACTTCACAAGACGACACACTGCGGCCCTCATGCTGCATTTTGCCCACCCATGGGTATTGCATAATTAAACTTTATAAATAATTACATCAGACATCTTTCATTGCAGGCTAGTAGTAGCTATAAAAACTTTTTCAGCATGGCGTGTCCATTGTTTAGTTGCAACAGGTATGGAAACACTTATTTATTAACTCACAGAAAATTAAAGATGAAGCATTTGCACTAAGCAGCCAGAAAATGTTCGTTGATGAAAAAATGTTATTCAGAGTAAATTGTAACCAGTATTCCCTCTAAAAAAATTTCACACTGAGCAAATAATTATTTTAGTGCGCATGCAATTGCGCAACCATCTAGACACATAAACAGTTAAGCGTTTCAAGCGTTACAGGAACTATGCGACATATGTACTGTACAAAATTTGGAATGTTGCAAGTGCGCCAGAATGAGATTTCACTGCACAAATGGTCTGATGGTACTATGCATTTGCGCAGTTGCGCACCTTAGAGGGAACACTGATTGTAGCTGATCATGTGTAATTGAAACAAATGTCAAATTCTTGTTTAGCTAGTTATAGCAAGATTGTGTTTGGGCTATGCATAATGTCAGAAAGTAATGTATGGGGGTGGCAATATAAAATGAATAAGGATTTGTTCAGTCATATGCAACACTTCACACACTCTCACTAACTTGTACTGAGGTCATTGGTCAGGGATATGCACAACAAATTTGGTTGCGTGCGGAGAGCGGACAGAAACCGATAATGACGGTAAAGAGAAATGGACAGATATTTTCTGTCCGCAGTATCTCTATTCGCGACATTTTACCGCCCGCTAGTGGATGATACTTTGACTAGGTTGAAGTTGTGCTGTTTTCAAGGAGTGCTCAAACCTGGCTCACGCTGGAGTAAGATTGCCACTCGCAGGGGTTTCTCCCTATTGTAGGTATTTTTTTACTTTAGTAAGGTATATCAGTATCCCTACATGACTTTTCATAATTTGGGGGGATATTTGTGAGGCATAATGTACAGTAGTTTGTAGGGAATATTTGGATTGGCGCAATATGTCATAAATCTGATCTTTTCAATAGAAATGATGACATTTTCAGTGCATAGCAATAGAACTGCAGTGATCTTGCTGCAGGTACTTATTGGTTAATCAGGAGAAAAGCGCTGTAAAAAAGGAAAAAACGCAAAAGGCTGTTTCGGTAGCGACGTAGTGGCGCGAAGCATACGTAGTCACATGACTCAGCTGGATACGCGCCAATGGTGATGGCACGTGACGTCACGATAGAAGCATGACGGCCTGCTA
>Ga0210059_1002196_pt1 | contig 30274 bp, 18 predicted proteins | sample Ectturendosymbi2_FD_188042 | JGI IMG/M metagenome (GOLD analysis project Ga0210059, IMG submission 188042) | Ecteinascidia turbinata endosymbiont from Florida, USA - Sample 2 (SPAdes) (version 2) | ecosystem: Host-associated > Tunicates > Ascidians > Unclassified | place: Key West, Florida...
GGACATCTTGCAGGCCATTTCCTGAGTGCTGGTGATGTTACAGAACCACAACTTATCCACTTGTCATGAAAATTTCAATGGCGATAATCCGGCACACTGACAGCAGAATGAGCTGGAGCTCCATCTGGTTGAAAATAAAACTCTTATCCCTAAATTGCCGCTTATTCTGTCCATTGTGCTAGCAGTATTTTAGCACCCACGAATTTGTTACAATCCGCTCTTCAAGTGTAAATGGGCTTCTGTCTGCCATAGTACTGACATATTTTTAGATTTCATATACTATATTTTTTTTCTGAAAAACGAAATAATTTACAATACATGAGGTTTCACTAACTATAATATAATAACATATGGATGTGTAAGGATTTATAGTACACCCTGTGTCCTCCCATACGGAGTGTTTCTGAATAAGCTGGAAACAGCAAAAGCAGTTCCTATGTTTAAATAGGTGATAAATGTAGTTCATTTAAGCACCTACACTAATTTTGTTACAATTTCATTTCTCCAAAATTATTGAAAAGCTAATATAACAAAACTGGAAAAACGTTTATCAAAAACGAGATAGTCAGCCCTAAAAATTCAGGATTTCTGTAGCAGCTATTTAACATTATTGGTTTCATTGAAAATGTGTGACAATCTTCTTACCTAAAATGAAAGACGAGAATCATTTTTTATTCTTGTGCAAAATTCTAAACTTGACAACATAGGTGCGGGAGCAGGCAAATTTTTGGGGTTCGAAGAAATTTTGCCTGATTTCTCCCAAACTTTCCCGAAAAATACTTCAAAAAAGTGACCTTCAAAAAAAGCTCTTCATGTCAATTTGGGCGCCATTATTTTCAAATCAAAGCATATTGGACGCCATCTTTGCTCAGATTTTCATGGAGTTTTGGAAGGTTCTCAGAGATTTTGCCCGTATTTTGAAGGATTTCAACCGGATTTTGAAGGATTTGCCTGGATTTTCACCAAATCAAAACTTTTGGGGGTGTGGTTGCACCCCTGCACACAGGTCTCCTAAACAAGTGCCTGACAAAACCATTTGACATTGTCATTTTTGTTGTGTGCTTTTTTCATTGTGTATTGCATTCCGGTGGACTGGAGAGCTGACCTTGCGAAGGTGCTGTTAGTCTGTAGTATTCCCTGTAGGGTGCAGACGAAATAAAAGCTGTGCTTCTGTCCGGCTAATTTGTAGGTAGCTTTTCAGTTAGAACTTGCACCATTTAATAATCAAATTTAAAAACTTGATAGGCTGCTTTGCCTGGTATCCTGTAATGATGATGAGACAGGCCAACCCACCGCCGACGTTCATCAGTATTTCTTTTGCAGGTGGATAGACCAATGAGGTAGGCATACCATTAAGACAAGTTAGCAAGGATGTCACCTTTATTGCGTAAGACAAATTGGAATAGGATTGTCTACTTACACAGGCCGAACAAGCAGACAAGAAAGCAATTACTAATTGTGACTCCTGTCAGATGCAATAAGTCCCATATGCTAGACAGCCTGCCTATACTAGATAAAATTGGATAGCCAGGCCAAGATGGTGAAACAGACCTGTTTAAATGCGTAACATATCGACAGGTCAATTTAAGTGAAGCAGTCTAGTCTAAGACTTAATAGTGTAGGTTAAGATGTGTAGCCCGAATTGGCAGTAGATTAGGTCAATCATTCAACCAGGTTTTGCGATAAACTCTGACAAACAACTCTGGCTAGACTTGTGCCAATGTTTCCAATCACCTTGTAATTACACTTGACAAAACAAACACAGATAACATACCACTTAGATCAAAGCGTGCAGCAGCACAAAGTATTCTTCCGACGTTTTTTGTGTTCAGTATGATGTTTCCTGTGTATACGTAAGTGATCAATTTGTCCATTGTGTCTTCGTCAACGAAGTCAATGTTGAGAACATTTTTGTTCACCTGAAGTGCGGTTCGATTTGATAAATGAATATTGTTCTCTATTTGAACACTAAATGTAGCAAACACATTTTTCATTTATCCGTGCTACTGCTTCCTTCCAAGTGATCCAAGTATTGCGACGATAGTTTAAGTGTAATGGTTCCCAAACTTGTTCGAGCTGTTACCCAAATCAAGGTAGCGATTATGTCTTATTACCCTCAATATTTTGCGTCGTAAAAAGAATAATACAGAACAACACTGTGATTTTGGTTCTGCGTTACCCCCGAAGAATTGCATATTACCCCCAGGGAATAATACCCTAGTTTGGGGACCACTGGTTTAGTGCTAGTAGTAAAGCCAGGACCGCTCGGACATAAGACGTTCCCTTCCCCCAAAATCAGAGTGAGGATCCTTATGTTTCCTAGAAATGTAGCACAGACTAAAAGAATAATAAAAATTTCAAGTTTTAACAATGTTGTTTGGTTGCTATATCTTTTTGGGTGATGTGGAGCCTCCGGTCGGGAGTATGTGAGACGTTTGATGCGGCCCTGGTTAAAAGCAACTAGCTTTTCACTACCATATGTTGTGGTTAATTTGCGGCGCTTGGAAATTTGCGGAAATGTTTCATAGACCTGTTTGCACCATGTTGGTTATCAGTCAAACAACCGGTTTATGTTTTTATAATAAGCATTGTGGATGTCGTAAATAGACAAGTAGTAGGTAAAGTTTTGTTGCAAAGCAAGCAGCTTAAAATTACCACAACTTTATTTCAATAAAATAACACTAAGCTCTAGGCAAAAGATGACGTATTGTTCAATGATTTATAAGTAACCGTTAAGCTGAACATCTCAAAGGCCTAAAATGAAAAAATTAATAGGAAAATATAAAAAAGCATAACCGTTTTACATCATTTTCTTTTGATTTTTTTGTCTCAAACATAAATCTCTCGAAGACGTATGCACGTGTTAATTTTTGCATGTTTAAGATGGCGTGCTTAAACAATCTCCTTACTTCTTTTTGCAATTGATCCTCAAAATATTTTGAGCAAGAGGCGAAAATGTTTTTGTGGATGTTAAACTTCTTTCCATGGCAGCAGATCGTCAGATCAGAATACTTTTTGTGCCTGCGAATGCATGCCACCATCACTAGCGGTGATGACGGAAAGTAGTAAAGATTACGTTAATTTAACCGTTTGCTTAGCAAACGTCTGTTACAAACAAGTAAAATCAAAAATTGTAGTTTACTTCCAGTTGTGAGTTCACATGCTGTTTATCTAGGCAAAATGTAGGCAACCTATTTATTTATATTGCCTTTTGGTGGTCCATAAAATGCTGGGGAACGGCTAACACATAACTGTAAAGCTTCAATCAAGTAACATTATGTTCTAATAGAAAGTGTAATTTAAACGTTTTCGACTTCAATGCTTCGAACAATTTGATATGCAATTGCCCCAAGTGATAAAATAAAGGCACACTCGAACAGGAAGTCATAAGTTTCTTTTAAAGTTTTAAACTCTCAAGCAGCTAAACAAAATCACCCATTGTTTATCAGTGAAACCAACTCAATTTGGGATGTGGATTTTAAACAAACTAGAGTTTAAAACTTTGAGGTTTTGTACAGCACAGTCCTAAACTCTTCAAGCGAAATTAAATGCCTTGTGATGCCAAAACCGTGCAGTTTATTTCGAAAATTGTTTCCGTAGTAGGTCACAGGTTTCACAAATTCTGGAGGATATACAAAATATTCAAACATTTACCTGTAAAGTTCGTGAAGTAAATCAGAAACATGTTCGCAGTCATTGATTTCAGCTTCGTGGGATCCTTCAATAAATGAAAATTCAAACTGTAAAAACTTTAACGTTCGCAATAAGACCTATTTTAATGGACACAGTAGAGCACGGGTTAAGCAGTATGCAAAAATGAAGGGGTTTAAACAAGTCGATGCACTACCAAAGATATTTTGTTTTGAAATTTAACCAGTGAGATCGGTTTACGCTTCCCTTTGCATCTATATTATTACATTATTTGCATCTGTTTGTTTTCACTGCTTGTTGTTTGTATCAAACATTACTGTGTTTTTACTGAGATCTGTGCTGAAAAGAGCCCAGCCAAACTGCTCTTGCCCATGTCAGTAACATTGTATCCAATGGCATATACGCCTTCGTTTTCAGCTTTGATGAAATGTAAGATTTATGCTGTCAGAGTTGATGAAAAGAAAAAACCCAAAGTCCTGATACTTGCATTCTTTTATTCTGGGTATAACATGTTGCTACAGCCTGATACTTTTCTATATGGCCAGTTTCTTTGACTTGCGTGGCTGGACATCGTTTTCTTTCTACTTTTTTGTTTCAGACTCAAGTTCTATAACATATGCCCTAACACACAAGATATAGTAAAATACAAAATATTATGCTTTTGAGGAAATGTCATGGGTGCATACACAAGGGCATTCAGGAAGTTACATATTGATATTGCTGAGCGGGAATACACACGAACAACGGAAAAGACCGCATCAACGACTATGGCGATCTCTTATCATCGCACAGAAGCTCTACATACTAAGAAAAATGAAAGCTTGTAAAAACATTTGCAAGGCGCGAGTTACGAATAAAACCCTTCACCGTTCACTTTGTCGATCAAAGTGACGGTTATCGCTCCATCTCAGTGCTCAGTATAGTTCCCAACCTGGGGTTGCAACGCATAAGGCGGGAGTGTTTCTAGGGTTCATGAAGGTATTTGTTTACGAGTGTAGGGAACCGAATGATCTCGATTATAAGATCTTACTATAAGATCTTGAATATGCCACCCTTTTTATTCCCAAATCTCGAGTTTTAAGCTGGGGACTGTGACTTGTGAATAAATTTCTTAATTAGACCTTACAAACACGGACAGGTCCGTGCTATTTCCTTTTTTATATTGACATGACACGTCGTAACAGAAAGATTGCTGTCATGTAGTAAAGAAACCTATGTGACGTGCCAAGTGCCTTACCATTATCATCAAAGAGTCACTTTGATTACATTCACTGCCATCAACCTGGCTCGATAGTGGCGGCATGTACCAACACGTCAAGACGTGCAGATGTATGTAGTAGACCTAGTCAAGAAATAAACCAGGTGGAATGTTTTTTCTGTAATTTTTGCAATGGGGAAGTGTACATGTTTTGGAGAATATTTAAAATTTGGGTTCACCCGTGTGGCCAACATTGAAAAGTTTCAGTGTGTTTTCTGCAACGCTGTCCTCAGTACTGCATCAATGAAGCCATCAAAATTGAAACGCTATTTATGGACCAAATATCGCTAACATGTCAGAAAGCATTTAGAATTCTTCAGATGTCATGAGGCCGCTTTGAAACATCAGAGACCTAAATTTGGAGTGAGTTTTCACAACGAAAATACAACCCTAACACAAGCATCATCGCGCTGAAAATAACGAAACAAAAGAGCCCCATGAAATTGGAAAAACGCTCGTGAAACCTTGCTTGTTATAAACTGTAAAATTACTTCTTGGGAGACTATAGGGAGGCAAACATGAGAAAAATCTCCCTTTCCAACATCAGAGAAGCTTTTCAGATTTGTCCGAAGATGTGAAGGAGCAAGTGGTAAATGAAACTAAAGCCTTTCCGATCTTTTCCTTCCAAGTGGACCAATCAAATGATGCTAGTTCACTGCCCAATTACTTATTTTCGTGAGGTTCATTCATGAAATTAAGTTATTCTGTGAAATCAAAAGAATTTAATTTTTGCCTCACTTTAACGATGGATTTTGCTTATCAAGCCGATATATTTGAAAAATTAAAAAACTTAAATCTGAAAGGGCCAGCTATTATCCAACTCTATGGCAACCTGATGACATTTGTATCGAAGTACTGGAACTGGCATCGGAAAGTACTCCAAAAACATTGCGATATTTAAAAGGTAGAACGCTCCGAGCATTTGAAGATTTCTCGTGCAGAGCACCTTCAGTACATTTGGACGGAGTTTCAACGGTACTTTCATGAGCTAAAAGAAGAAAGCGGTACTTGCAAGAAACGTATACTGAGTTTCACGAAAAGCTACTTGCTGGTTTTGGTTCGTTTTGCATTAATCGCAACCAATGCAAACAAGCTTCACGAATATTGCTACCCATTGCCACAGCATACGTCTGCGGATGTAGTTTTTCTGCTCTTCGTCATATCATGACGAAGACACAAAACAGAATGAAAGTTAATGATAATATGAGACTAGCTTTGTCGTACACTCCGCCACGAATTTCGAAGTTGATTATCAAATGATAAACCAAACCGTCGCATTAAACAAACAGTTGGCTGGAAATTATATGTAGATTAGGGACGAGGCTGTGCATTTAGAAAAGGGCAGGTAGGTTTCGCATGACGTATAAACTCATTAAAGGGGTCAAAGACGAAAAAACATTTGGGAACCACTGTTCTAACTCAATGGATTAATAACTGTTTGGGTCTTCCAGACAGCTGCAGGTTGGCAAACCAAACAAGTTTAGGTAAAACACTTCACAATAATTTGAGACAAGTTTGTGTTTCGTGCTGCAAAGTTCGCGTGCATCCAATGCCATGCTTTGGAAATAATATACAACGTTTTACTGCTGTTGAACACTGAAAGGGCCCTCTTAGCAGTCGCAGTTTTTTTGTATCGCAGGGATGCTATCACACTGTGGATACCACTGTCAACCAACTTTGAGGTTGAAACCTTGCACTAAAATATTTGACTTGCTCCGTTCAGATGAAACTTCGGTGAAATGGTTTCATCTGAACTTCAAACTTCGTTTCATCTGAAAAACTTCGGTCATTCTATTAGAATTAGAGCTAAAGATGCCTACATCGTAGGCGAAATGTATACTCTGTAAGATCTTAAAGTGTCTGATTCTTTGCTGAGAAAGGATCTCTTTCCATAGACAGTGTTCGGTGAAATGGTTTATTTGTACTTTTGGGTAGACCAACTACAGCAGTCATATTCTCCAGTTGATAGCAATGCATCCTATGCTACACTCATTTCTAACACATGTCAAAAAATATTTTTCCGGGTTCAGAAGCTCACATTTTTCTTAAGAAGTAGAAGTGTTGCACAAATAGGTTTCCACCAGAACAAACAACTTCAGCTAAGATTGTCCTAAATAAGAGTTTTTCAATATGCACAGCATATAAAAAAAAATAAGACTTTAGCTGCACAAAGTAAAGGTACATGCCAATCCAACACGACGTAAAAATGCACCAATATCAAGTTCTAACTGGTACTAATATAGATTGAGATTCCCAATAATTTTCCAGTGCTTACATTTCATTTATGTTTCAATAAACCGACCAAAGCATTTTGCCAGCCCGTTAAATTTGCTCGCGGGGCTTTGAAAACTTTCAAGTACTTTGTTTCAATCTTTGTAAGATGTGATAAAATGTGTTGAAACAAACAACAGTTGAGACATTTTTATTGGGTCTTAAAACCTTTCATAAACTTATTTACATTTTTAAGCATTTAGAATTTCAATTCCATGCATTAGCATTTTTTGTGAGTCAAACGATTTTCACATCAAGCATTTCTTTTTGCCGTATGAATATCATTGCTCTCTTTTGTTTTTTACCGATCCGTCATCCTACACAGTTTTCTTCTGAGAAGCGTGACAGGATTAGTGTTTTAAAAATGAATTTTATGTTTATGCTACTGTTTAGTACACTTCAGCAGATTTTCATGCTTCATTTTCCTTTGATCTTTTGAAAACAATGCTTCACAAATCTTATGCATAAAATGTTAATGCATCGTTTATTACTAGCACAATATTGTTCTTACCTTTATGATCCATACTGCACAGCTTTCAAGTATTTTTAAGCTAAAAAAGCTTCGGAGGGCAAAACCTTTGCTGACTACTAGTTGCACCGCTTTTCAGAGTTATCACATAACTACCAATAAAACTAATGCAAGATCTTCATTTTTTTCAAACAACCTATACCTTGACATTTAGATGCTTGATGTTGTGATTAGTGAATCGAAAATACCAGTATTCGGTACCCTCGATTAAAGCAAAGCTATGGTTAGTAATGGCGTAATGAAAGCGGAGCTGCTTCTACAGCAAATAATTCAAACATGAGTTGGTTATCTTTGGTTAAATTAGAAAGATAAAACTTGACTGTACTGACTCTTTCGGTAAAATGTTTTAAAGAAAAAATTTAAATACATGAAGATTGAACATAAATGTTGTTACAAAGACCTTAAACTAAATGTGAAAAAGTAAATTCAAAAAATCTATAGACTTATAGGTTGAAAGCGTTAAGCAAACTGAAACAATCAACGACGTCTTCGTGGAACTACTGAGAATGTAAAAACTTCATAATCACATTTTTAGGACCTCATTTCCTCCACTCGTTCAGTGGCTTTGAATCAAAAAATCTAAAATTAAAAACAAATCTTTCATCTTTCTATAAGTGGTTTCATAACACCAATCATGGTAGTGTTGCAAACCCCTGGGGTTGCTACGGCCTGAAAATTTAAATGCAAAAAAATGTTCTTTTATAAGTTCGATTGTTTCCTGTTTTATCGTGGACTTCATTCTAATCGTGGACTTCATTCCATTTGCGCACATTGACATTATCACCTTGACAACCAAAAAAGGTTTCTTGCATCCTGCTTTATTGCTCTTATTGTGTTTCATAAAACTGCACTTTTGCTGCAACAAATAAGCCAATGGACTTCTTAATGAAAATAGGGCAAGGTCAAGTGGCTTCGCCAAATATTTGCCAGTAGTCAGAACTTTCTGCTTCGATCACTTCACAGCTGAAAATCAAACTGATGCCAGCGGAATAAAAAGTACGGCGATGCGAACTGCAAAGGCAGGCTATCTTCAGAAAGTTTCTAATCCGAAGCGAACGTTATTAGAAGAGAGCATATGTTATCCATAGCAAGTTTTTCAAGGTTGTGCAAACCTGCAATGCATGTAGGCTCGCCGGAAAGTTTTAGGTCTCATTCGTCAAACGCAGTATGTTCATGTCACAAAGCATTCGCTGGTGTTCGAACCACTTCACGCCGTTGAAAACAACACCTCGAAGCATGGACGTCGGAAGGGGGTTGCAGGGGAGGCAAGGTCCCTGGAGTTTTAAATTTGATATTTTCCCTATTAACTTTTCAGTGGAAAAAAATGCTTTACTCTTAGTTTCGAGGTGGCAAAATGATATTTCACTACTATTGGCTTCCCCCTGGAAAAATACTTTTGGCCACTACCTGGAAAAATCCACTATGGCCCGCGCCCCTGGAAAAAAAGATCCGATGCCCATGTCTCGAAGACAATGCTGCACAGATTGATTCACACACTTGCAGTACTATCAAGAATAAAATTGTAACAAACTGCAATAAATTATGACAGTTTGGTCCAACTGCAGGCCCGCGCGCCACATGTGGCCCGCGGACATAAATTTGATAACCCGCAAGCTTTATCAGTATTGGTTGTTGTGGGTCAAATGTGGTCGGACCACTCTGAATTATGACATATTGTGACCATAGCTGCAATCGATAACATACCAAACCTGAAAGATGGCTACAAGTAGCAGTCCCTAACGATGAAGAACAAAGCGATGTGACACTGGGACAATCCACAAAAACAATTATTCAAAAGGTTTCGGATGCTGCCAATAAGTTGTTCAACGTGAACCAAAAAGAACTAATTGTAGAGGCTAAATTTGTTCTAACGATTTGTTTCAAGGTTAATTTTCAAAAGAAAAATTTCAAGTCTAGTTTGAGTTATCCAACCCTTGAGTTAGTGATTGACCAAGTTTAGTTTGTTTTATTATAGATGAAGCAAAGAAGCATTTTTTCCAAAGGTATTTTCATGCTGAATGACGGCTGAAATTTCATATCGTAAAACTTCGGTGAACAGCAAGTAAAAATGTTTTATGTGTTTTAGCAGGATTTATTTGCCGTATACGCGGAAAATATATATGCTATTATTGCAATTATCATGATTCCAAGAGTGAATAGTGCAGCAAGTTAATTTTAAATCGGATAGGAATCTTGAATCAATCCACTTCGGAGGGTCGGTGAATTATTTTTGATACTGACTGAACTTGACAACGTCAGCAGCTGCAAAAGCTTGAGTCGTATTTCGAATTGATTCGAAAATGCTCAAAGACATCAGGAGCTCAAAGTCATCAGGAGCTATTTCGGAAAGAAACGCAACTAAGACAAACAAATCAGCAATAAGTTGTAGAAACGTGTATTCATCCTAAATGTGATTTCCGCAACTATTTCAAAAATGTTTCAATTCAGTCGTTCAGTTTTATGACCGTATCAAGTTGTTACTATTCTTTGACATCGCCTCTCACTCCGGAGAAAGAGGTGCGAATTTAAAACAGCTCTCAGATAAATGACACGTGATCAACGCTATTTTTTCTTTCCTTTCCTGAAAAAATTTGATGATGTATTGCCGTTTGTTTTATAAGCACATTTCTCACACGACTGAAGCGGTGGTCTACGCTTAAAAGCATTTATGTGGTTACTGCAGATACGGGATTTTTTACATCACCTCAACAGCATTTCTGGAAGAACTTCTACCAATCGAGATATTGAGTGCTGAACTCGGACGATATTTTAAGACGTGTGTTTGACTTCGAATTAAGTCTTCGTTCCACAAAGCGCAATATTTCAATTGGGAGAAATCATCAAATATGTCGAGTCGAGTCCCTAAATTCAACAAGTCCAGGCTGGTGTGACGGAAAACGTCACGTCATCACTTAGAGCTCATTATAACATCACCACAAACAGAAAGCACGTCCAAGATCTTTTGTATACAATAGTAGGGTGAATACAAACTGAACGTGTTGTCTGCTCACTTTCAAAATTCTTGGCGTCTGACAGTGACACTGAGAAACATCATGACATTTTGCCAGTGCAAGTAGTCAAACGGCAGTTACTTTATAAAACATGACCAATGTCTGTGAGTATTTCACCGAAAGGGTCGTTAGCTATGTTTGGATTTTATCCAGGTGTCGGCAACAGGGAAGCCAGAGAACGGGGGCATGGAGCGGGGATTCCACCCCTGACCTTTCAAAAGGGGGAAACGAGGGCAGAGGTGCCTTTTCATAACAGTATCATATGTCAGGGTGGTCTGATTTTTTCAAAAACGTGACAACTCGCGGGCCACTGCCAAGAATATGATGTATAAAACAACAGAATCCAAACATTTGAAACTAAAAATAGGAAAATAAGTGAGACAATCATTGAAGCCATTACACCACAGCAAAAAACACTTACTTACAAATCTCTATCAGTGGGATGCGTGTGGTCGAGGCTGCACACCTCTGTGACTTGGTATTCTTGAAATTGAGTACGTTTTGCAAGTTGAACCTTTTAATCGAAAACATAGGTAGCTCTTGAACTTCAAACGTCATAATATGTTCTCTTTTGTCATTATGTTTTCGAAATGATTGCGACTTGGAAATTGCCACTTTGTCCACAATATGCAGTTACTGAACGCAATTCGAGGCAGACAGGGGACTCCTGTTGCCTTGAAAACAAAATTTAGAAGCACGCTTTACCTGGAAGATGACTTGTTTTGTGCATTGTCATGGACTGAGCCTCGAATATGTATGCTTTCTAACCAGAAACAGGCTCAGTTTTCGCGTTGATTGTAGTGCATGTTGTGTTATAAAAAGTTGTTTTATTTGTTTGTATTTCTGCTCTGTGGATGTATAACAGTTGTCGCATTGAAGTTGTACAGCGGTGGGCCACCGACTATCTGCTTGTTCGTTGATTGGGCCACATGCTTTAAAACAGGGGTTCCCAACCTTTTTCTTACCATGTACCCCTTCAGCATTCCGACAAATGAGCATGTACCCCTACAGCATTTCAACAGATAAGGATGTACCCCTTCAGAATTTTGACAGATGAACATGTGCCCCTAAAACTCCTGATGACAGAATATTTTCTCATGATTTTTCACAGATATATTTAACAATATACATATACTGACTTTTGAAAATAATATTAAGTGATATATGTATAAAGATTTGAAAATAAACAACATGTAAATATATTTTTCCTTCTATTGCTAACCTTAAATGTACCCCTTCGGATAGGCAAATGTACCCCCAGGGGTACATGTACCCCAGGTTGGGAACCCCTGAACTAAAGTATAAAGCATTGCGTTCTATAGCGGTAAGCTTGAGGTTGTTCTTCGTTGTCACTCGCATTATTATTCAATATTAACGACGCATTCACATCAGATTCTTGCGTTCTCGCAGATATTTACCTTTTGTATATGCGATCCGCAGTGGCTACTTGTTTCTTCGCGATAATATCAGTCGACTCAAACATGTCCAACCCAGGGCCAAACGCTACGCAGTTTTGAACTCTTGGTGGGTTTCCACAAGTTGATTTTTCGAAATCGCATTTTGCACCTGAAGCAAACCATTGTTGAAAATATTTTAGCAGTTTGATTGAAGATATCTCCCAACCTCAGTTTTACAGTAATTGCAATCCACAAAAAAGCGAAATTTGAGGCTGAAGAAACTGCAACAGTTTTGCTGATGCGAATTAGGCCTTTGCTTTAACGTCGATAAAGAAACTGTTTAAAGCAGTTGTTCCCAATTCATTTTGCACAAACTACACTTTCAAAGCTTGAACTCCGGCTCCAAAACACTTTTTCGAAAGTAAGTCATTCATGTCTAATGCGTAAACAATTGAATCTCAAAAAGTTTCAATGGAACTCAAAACATAACCGCAGACGGAGATTGCAGACAAGTGGAGTGCGCTTCTCAATCGAAAGGTTGAGTGATCGATCCTCGGTTGCAAAGTGAATGATTCGCGCTCTGTGCATCACTTCGTTAATTCAACGGCTCGGCAAGAAGCAAATTCAGTCAAACACATACATATGCGGCAGTCAGCCGAAGAAGGTAACCATCTATAGACGCAAGTGGACTTTGCAGCCAAGGATCGACCACCCAACCTTTCGATTGAGAAGCGCTCAGAGGAAAGCTTGTTTAATCCAATCAGAGAAAAGTTTTATTAATCAAGAACACTGCACCATTGCAACTGACCTGTATCAATGCAAATAGGACCTTTCGTTCGAGGAGACACGTCGCCGAGATTTGCGGAAGCAAACGCAGCGACGAAGGACTCCTGCAAAAAAGCAGCAGGCGCTTTGGCAATGAGCAACCCCTTCCTATAGATGCTAATTCTTAAGTATTGAGACACAACTTTCAATTGGATGTTAACTATAGGTGGACTCAGCAACTCTATCAGTAGCCTGTTAGAGGTTCCAGATGCTTCCAAAGTTATATTTGATATATTTGAAGGAATTCTTCGTCTTGCTTACTTCTTAATCAGCAGTAGTTTAGCTAAATTAGCAATAATGGTAAAACATCTTTTACACAGTTATGGTTTAAATTGGATTTGAACGTGTTGGTATGAAATGTTTGTATCGGATCAGCAGCGGAGTTTCGTAACTCAGCACTATTCTTTTATTTGCATATTATCACAGTCTGTTCATCTCCACTGCACCTCTACATTAACGCAAACAAAAAACTTCGCTGTGAAACTTTACAACCGAGCTTCCAAGAAAATTTTATCGTGTACACATTTTTTCTATACCTGATTAAACGTACTCCGATACGTAAGCTTGTTCAATCTCTAGATCGAACTGCTTTTGCGTTTCTGTTACCATTAGCAATGACTCGGACAATTTAATGGCTGCTCCATGTTAGTCGGGCTGGATAAAGCTTCTATAATCGTCAGAAAACGAGAAATATTTTCGATTCGTGAATTGTATTACGTCAGATTCGCCGCAGCGTTTTTTCTGACAGTGATTGTCCCGGATGACAGCAGGAATGCTGGACGACATTTTGCGAGGCGTAAAAAGCTGTCGCATTTTATGACAGGCAATTGGCTCTGGTTCACATGCGCCTTATTAAGCCACTGTTTAGCTTTCATGCTTTGTTCTGTGCGAAGGTCTGCTTTATTGTGTAAGTTGTCATTCATTCCGACTGTTGTCAGTTCGCTTGCGAATTGACCTTCCCATTGTATGGGTGGGCCGTTGCAATGGCACGCTGGCAATTCGTCCCAAGCTCATCTGCAATATCCCCCTCTCCCGTGAAAACCATTCAAAACTGTAGTCTGCTACTTAAAAACTAGAGTGGAACTTTAAACAACTGGTTTTGGCAATATTCACCATGGTTACAACACGGGTAAGAAATAGTTTGTGGATACGGACAGGCGGCACATGTCGAGGAGCGAAAAACTTGGGTCTCCGAACGGAAGGCTGACCAAAGCATCTCTGCATTTGGGGAATACCTTCATTTCGCCATTGAAGTGCAAAGAAATTCACCGCCACCTCTGCATTAACACTTACGGTAAGAATTTAAATCACGAACTAATACAAGAAGGTTCTTACTTTGCCGCTCTGCGTTTCCATGGGTTTACGCATCATCCTTTCAAAAAGCGCGGAGGCTCTTCCCCGGTTGTCCGAGCTGATCAACTCGTTGCTAAAGTTCATGCTCGTGCCATGCACCGGATACCACGTAAACATGCCAATCGGTTCGCCTAGAGGCAAGTCAATAAAGCAGAAGGACAGTAAATTTGAAGTTGGAATTAGACTGGCAACACAAGTGTTGTTGCTCTTCAGCAAAATAAATGCAATCGCTGGTCACTTGCAAAAGTCATGTAAAAGCGATGACATGCAAATAGAGTAGAGATGAAAATGGATTGAATTCCGGCGGATGTTCAGCTTTGTGATGGATTTGTTTCTGGATTTTATAAATTCTGCTTAACCGGATTTAAATTGGATTTGATAATCTCGTGTTGACCTCTTCGCAACTTTCCATTCTGTTACGGAGCTGTAGTGTAGAATACTGCAATTAATCTTCAAGTTTGCTTCACAGGAATTTCTCACATTCGTCGAAGTTGTACATCTTGTTTGTATTCGGATCACATACTATCCAGTGGTGCAAGGCACAATACACGCCTGCTCTCTTATGTATCATGTCATCAAAATTAAGGAATTTGTGTGACTTTCATTGATTCCGTCCCTTTTCTTGACCCATTATCGTTATAGTGTTTTATATACGAGTAGCCTAGTGCTAACGAGTCACTTGTGCTGTATTTTGTACAGTGGCCATTTGATCGACTGATTTGCTGTCTTACACTTTATGACTGAGCTTTTCGTTGCATGTGATGCTAATAGTACTTGCCCAGACGTCTTCTACATGTCCACTATTATAGTGCTACGAGCCGAAGATAAGAGCATACATTGACTGCGTTTTTTTCCATGGTATTTTTTAGTATTGTCTTTCTTGCCTCATCAGGCAAATACTACTTTGGATTCATTGATTTATTTATTGTTTCATATGACGCAGCTAATAAACAGAAACAATACAAAGAGCCATCGCGGAATGAGCAAATCTATTATTAGTGAACATTGGAATAAATGAAAACACATGGCAAAATGATTGGTCAATTTATTCTGCCTTTAGCAGAAGACGATCGATAGAATTTTAGATTTAAACCGGATTTGGATTTTGAAACCGTCAATTTATCGGATTTGGAATGGTTTTTAAATATAATTGTCGCATTGGACGTAGATTTGAAAAACTTAAATCCATTCATATCTGAAAGACAGCACACGTGAGCTAACACAGCTATGTTTTGATAAGCTACAATATCCAAAAAGTTATGTCCGATAGGAGAGTATTGGTTGCTCTGCTCAAGAAGTAACCGGCGTTGCTAAAAAATAAAATACGTTTCGCAACTCACCTGACTTTGTCTCAAACTTAAGCAAAGTCATCTCCTGTTCAGTATTGTATTGGTATCTGCCAAAAAAACGAGATGGTAGACACTCGGCAAGAACAAATGTTTTTAGGCAAAAATCTGTCTTAACAACTTTACGACTACGTACTGTGCACGTTCGTTTTCGGGGTTTTTCAGATACGCGCTCGGGCTTCGGTTGATATTTCCATTATCCACAGTGTCTGTTCCCACGTAAAGTCTTCCAGTCGTCATTGAGTCGTGGGCTGTGAATAAATATGTTACACGTGTTACTTTTCACATATCTGGTTGCACAGAATCGACCACACTAGTACCTTAGGTAGTTAAACCAGATACCTCGCGCTCAGGGACGGACTTAGGCAGCGCGGGGCCCTAGGCCATCTTAGTTTTGAGGATCCCGTGCAGGTGTGACCCATTTGGCCGTTTGTCTGAAAAGCATGAAAGTGTGCCCCTCGTATGTGCAGTTCCCCCTCAAAAATCTACCTTTTGCTGTGCCAACTTTGGTCCTACGATTGCCTTAAATCAGGGTCTCCAAACTACGACCCGCGAGCTGAATCCTGCCCGCGATGCCATTTCATCCGGCCCGCGAAGAGATTTTGTCAATAATGAAAAAATAATAAATTTACGAAGAATTTCTTGATTTGACAAAATGTAACATATCGCGAAATAATCACATTACGTAAGATGTCCGGCCTTCGAACTGTTGTGTAATAGCTTATGTGACCATCGGGCAAAAACGTTTGGAGACCCCTGATATAGAGCTTCAACGAGGAATCTGTGTGCGGGAAATCTAGTTAAAAAAAACAAATATAGGATCTAATACTGACATTGCTTTTCATCTGAGTTTTGCAGTGCCCGGCTGTCTTGCGTTGTTGCGAGCTTTTTGTCAGTGAAAAATTGTAAATCAATTAAGTACCGCTTTTTTCTTTTTCATTCTTTTTTGTAACCGCTTTCATACAGACGGCCTGCATCTCTCTCACGCCCAGATGCACTATATTCGCTGCTTTCGTCAGTTTCGTGAAGTTTTTATTATGAAGTCTTGATATAATTTACTCTGTTCATCAGCATATCGTATGCAGACTAAATCAACTAAACGTGATTGAACTGGCTAATGGCGAATAAGCCGAGAATCATTTTCTACAAGGAACAATAAGGCAGCCTAATGAAAAATCTGTGTACTGTTTGCAAGGCATTATTCTAGCCAGCACATAAAATATTTCTTGTTAGTTGTGTTGAAATTTGTGCATTTTAGGTGGGCCAAAACGTCGAACTTTTTTGAAAGGCGGCTAAATATGAAACGTTTTGGAATTACTGCATGAAAAGACAAGCCACTTACCGCAAGTAAAATTTGCGTTACTTTACAAATTTTGCTCTTACAAGCAGATGTTTTGTGCGCCCATTCAACACACTATACCGAATTGCTGACAAAGTTTGAGTGTACAACTCTAACCACGTTAGATCAGCTACGAAAGTAAAACTGCTATGCGCCAGCACACTTGAATACTAATATCGAGAACGTGCAAGCTAACCTTGTTCTATGCTTTTCACGATTCCATCAACAAATGCATCAGTGGACTGTTTCACTGCTCCAAGTGATGTTACTTCTGGAAGCATGGTCTGAAAAAATCCGGCAGGTCCAGAATGACTGTGTGTGCCGGAAATGGCCACATTGCGCTCGGTGAACCTTGCAGCGTAATTCAAATAACACACAATAAATTTCTGATTCGAGCTTTCGCCCAGCAGACATCAGCAGGAAAGCTACGATGAACAAAAATGATTGAACGTAAAAACCGTTGCCGTAACTAATGAATAAAATCAGGGTGTTGACCAATAGCACACAACGCGGCAGCCTGGCTTGGTTATAATCGCATGCTCGCAGCGGCTTACGCCACGCTTGCTAGGTAAGTTGTCTACATTTGATGATCGTTTTTCTTCCTTCGATTGAATTGCAAGGAGAAAAAGTTATAAATCACCTTGCAAAAAAACAGTAAAAAAACGCTACACTTTGGTCATATTTCAAACGTTTTCTTTCAGTCGCACCGCAATCAGCATGTAGCCATTCAAAGGTTCGCGGAACAATCCGCTTGCTCTTGCAGAAGGCTGGTTATCGACGCAACTTAGCAACACTTACATGTTTCCGTATTTCTTTTGCAGTTTTTTCACAACCTCGAGCTTCACTATTTGAGAGGCCATTCCCATGTCAACCGACGCAAACGCGACGCGCGTTTTGTTGCCAGTGTCCGCGACCACGAAGGCGCGGGAATACAGTCGAAGATGAAGTCCTGACGCAGTTTGTACAGGGTTTGCGTAGCCCATCTGGGGTAGAAAAATCATCGTTTTGAAGCCGTAAGAAAGCCTGTGCTGTTTTTCACTGATTAAACTTACCATGTTCACTTGCGCGATTGGACCGGTTACGTCACTTCTACCGACCCCAATGAGGAAGTCGCCCGGTTCAGGTTCGGGCACTGTGTCCGGCTCGCTGTCGATGATGCCAGCTGCGCCAAACCAAAGTCTTTTTGGCCAAGCAAGTTTTAATTTTCAAGCGATTCTTCTGAGTAGGTATTAGGCAGTGTTTTAAGATTATACAATAATCTTTAAAAAGTTCCAATCTTCGGGGCTTGCAGTAGCAGAACCGAACTTTAAAAAGTTCCAACCTTCGGGGCTTGCAGTAGCAGAACCGAACTTTAAAAAGTTCCAACCTTCGGGGCTTGCAGTAGCAGAACCGAACTTTAAAAAGTTCCAACCTTCGGGGCTTGCAGTTGCAGATTAAGGTATGAGCAAACATGGCATGGGTTCCGTTTAAAGCATAGACGAAAGATTGAACGCTTATACCAGAGGCCTCCAAACTTTTTTGTCAGGGGGCCACTTAAGCTATTGCACAACAGTTCGAGGGCAGAACATCTTACGTAACGTTATTGTTTCAAGATAGCTTTCATTCTATCAAATCCATAGGCACAAATATTTCGTAAATATATTGATTTTTCATTATTGACAAAATGTCTTCGTAAGCAAAATTTGGCCAGCAGGCCGTAGTTTGAAGTCTCCTGGTTTATACGAATAAAACATATTTCAAAACTGAAATAATTTTGCAGATTTGAGCTTGTTTACGTTGGTTTGAATTAATTCGATTTTCTGATGTTTTTTTAACATCATTAAAAATTATTTGCACCCACATGCTTTCGTGATGCATATCTAGAGTATCTAAGATCAGCAATAAAAAGTCTGTAAATCTAATACTCTCAGAAAGTTACAAATTTCACTCTTTCTGCAAAAACAAAAACTCTCCCAGGAAAACTGGTAATATGTTGAATATTCAGCACCAGTACCGTTTCGTGGTGCCCGAAATACCTTTGCTTAACCAGCAACACCAGGCATCACGCACACCATTCGCTTCAAAATTTTCTTCACTGTATCGCTATCGTTGAGGGTGTTTCAAAGCAAGGATGGACTTTGCTCACAAGAACGATGTCGATATTTTCACAACAAAATAAACAATCGCAAAAAACAGCGTGGGTATTGCACTCGAGATATTCATGACTTTTGCGAAGGGCAAGCATGTGCCCGAGATATTTCCATTAGAAACCTAACGAGTCGAATACACTGATGCAGTATTTCGTTTTCTTTTTTTTTAGCAAAATTAAGAAATATCGGCAACATCAGGAATCACTGCAGCTCAACTTGCATCACTGATGAGGCGCAAAATATGAATAACTTGAAAAACTTACACGAGTTGGTCGATATGAATCCCCAGTAATATCCGACCACCACGCACGCAACACCCAGACAGGTAAGTAGCACCAAGCCAATCAACATGCGGCAAGCAAGAAGTTTGAGTGAAATAAACGTTTCCGAATCTTCTTTCTATGCAAGAAAACAAGCATATAAAACATTAAAAATGGAAATGGGTAAAAATGAATTCACACTAAACCAGTGAAAACATCACCGAAATTCATGACGACGAGTGCCATGCTACAAAACATACAAATAGTTAATTGTCTAAATGAAGTTCTGTTGATATAATTCATTTATAAATAAAATAAATATGCTGTATTGTAATTGCACCAAACCTGTTTCTTTTCCATGGCTACAGTGAACAGTGCTTCAGCCCACTGCACGATTAGGCCAGTGATTCAGAGACCTAACTGTTCAGCTTGGAAGTGCGCGAATCTACATAAAAAGATGCTCATGACAAAGTTGCCAAATTGTAAGTGAGAACAATATCACTTTGAATTGAGGTATTGTTTTTTCGTTTAAGTGTTTGGCTCAGACACTTGCATGGTTCATATCATAAGAAACAACTCAAAAATACAAAACGCCTGAGTCGTAGCGCATCGCAGCTCGCAGGGTAGGTGCTGCATCTATCTTGCAATGTCACGCGCTGGCAATACCGACGAGGGACAAACACTGAAACAACGCACCAGAAGCTACTGCATTCGATCACCGTCATACAGAAGTACAACATAATGGGAGAAGGATGGAGATTTGTGAACAGTTTCAAACATATGAACGAGCAGACAAAAAAGTTGGATGAAGATGCTCAATGCTGAATAAAAAAACGCAAATTGTTTCTAACCAAGGGTTCAAACGTCCTGACGAAAAACGTAACTTGATGTGGGCGAACACTTAACGCTGCTGGAAGACGCAGGGTTGTACTACACACACCCGTTTGACAAGCACTGCCTTAGGTGTCTTTGAACAAGGTGATAGTATGGCCACTGCTGTGAGTTGATCACACCGCCACCGAGGATCGTTCGTTCCACGCACAGAATTCTACTTGGCATAGACCAGAGCGACAATTGAAATTGCAGAAGAAATATTTCAGCAATAAGTCTCCATCTCCACAAACGTGACGCAGTCGAATCATTCAGCAATAGTACTGATTGTTAGTCTGCATGTTTCTCATTGTATGTTAGTCTGCATGTTTCTCATTGTATGTTAGTCTGTATGTTTCTTGAACAATCGATGTTAGTCGAATCATGGCAAAGTCGTAAAAGCAGAGCATGCAAATTCCTCGAGGTTTCATTGAATTATTTAGAAGAAGCATACCGACTAACATGGAGTGTTTGAACCAAAATACATGTGTTTCTTCAATTTTGAATGAAGCCACACAATCTTCTTTCTTTAGTCTCTCGGTGACAACTGATAAGAGTTTACCTAACTTCTCTTACTCATCACTGATTCTCAGGCGCCTACTAACATTACTCCATCACACACTCAGTTACAGAAAGAAACTACGCCGAACGACCGAGCGAAGCTGTTGTCAGGGCTGCTTTTCTGTATCTGCAAACAGCCTTTGCAACAGACTGAAACTCAGCAGCAGAAGATACAACGAAGAAAGAAGCAATGATCATGACTTAATTTTAATCATTTGTTAATGCGTTTCCGTTTCTTGCCAACACCCTGATATCCCAACCACTCACAAAAGATCGTGGGTTTGCAAGGACTAACATGAAAAGCAATAACTGTTTTCTGTTTTTTTCGAGCCCATTTCAGCAGCTGGCTCGAGCCAACCATTTTGATGCTAGGATTAGTTGGGTGATTTTAACAGTTTTCACGTTAATGTAGTGGTGTCTGTTTTGCTGTCTGTAGCTCTAAAATCATTACTCTGCTGGTAGAGCTCGCTGAAACACAATGCCAATATTTATACGCAAACCGTTTCTCTTACCAACACAGCATCCCATGAGCAACAGATAAAACACATCAGACGCTACAGCTTCTCTGCTTTTTGCTAAACCCTGGCGTAGTCACGTGTTTAAGTTGCTGAATCATTTCACGCATCAACGCATCAATTGATTGACAATCATTGCAGTGACGCAACTCTTGTTCCACCTGGTGGTGTTGCTGAAAACTTGTAAGCGCAGCAAAAGCAAACCTTGAAGGATTGTATTACACTTGAAAGATTGGTTTTAGTAGTGTTTTTAAGCCGTTTTTGGGTGTCAAACAGTGGCAATTCTAGAATGAAAAAAGTGGGAGGGCCACTGCAGGACCAAGGAAAAAATAGGGGGGCAACATAAATATCTAACTTGCATGGTGATTTTTCATTGTTTTGAAGATTAAGTTGCTATGATTAACCCTATCAAACCCAACATAGGCTTGTGAATATCATTAAAAAGATGAACTAACATTATTAATCACTAAAGACACCTAAACGCCACTGTAGATGAAATCACACACGTATACTGCTGTGTCAAAAATTCTGTGCTAACCACGCAACTTCCACAGCACTGCACATGTAAATCGAAATAGCGTTTTCTGTACACAATTGTGCTGGCCTCATGAACGAAAGCAGCTTTAGAAAGTGAACACAATTCACATGAAAGCTAAATGGTTCAAACCACGAATTCCATCATGACACAGAGACAAGTAGGCTGTTGATAGCCAACTACTTTCAAAATATTCTTATTACAAAGTACATAAAATTAAACCATCTTCCAACGGTTTGGTGACTACTGGCTAATCTGTTTTTGTGGTAGCTTATGGACATTTTGTGATTGTGGTGCAACCATAACAATGTTATGCAACTGCTATTGCGAGTGTGTAGCGCAGATAGGATGAGGACTATTCAATGCAGTATGCCATGGGTGGGCAAATAGCGGCCCGCGGGACAAATGTGACCCGACACAGCGTTTTCAGTGGCCTGCAGAAGCATCCAGGAAAATCTTCAAATCTGAAAGTTCCTTCAATTCTCATAGTGAATATTGGTGCTGAGGCTATAAACAGAGTCTTGCTTCTACCCTCATGAGAAGCCACAACCCTCCGCTAAATGCGGCCTTGTCAAGGTGGCCCCTGAGCAGCAAAATAATTGCCCACCCCTGCAGTTCAACAGCATCGAGGTTTCAGCACCAGTTGCATCGAAGTAGCATACCAGCGCCGCAGATAGGTGTGCATTGGCGTGTACATGATAGCAAGATGCAACCGCAGGCAGAAACTTATTTTGCAGAATATTCCCAACAAAGTCGTTCATTTTATTATTCACACTGACTTTTCCTCTAATCCTCAAAAGCTGACTTTTCAACCCTGCGTTGATTTATGAATGACTGTCTTGTCATATGTGAAACATACACTAGCTCTAAACCAAAAAAGATTCAGACAAATAGACAATGAGCAACATAATTCTGACACACAGATCCCTGCACAGGCTACGTTAGAATTTTATATAATTATCAACTCAGTGTAACTTAATCCTTCGATTGTCATGTCAACTGTCAAATTCATCAATGAAATCATCTAAATCTATTTTTTCAGTTCATACCCTTTCAACTGAAAGTAGATCAACCAGTGGCATAGGGGCGCCCATGGCAAAATTTAAATGTACACCCTTTCTAATAATTTAAAAATAAGATGTAGGCACAGTTTTTACGAAAGATAAACCATGAAGAAAACAAATTTTTTAAAACAGAAAATATTTGCATTTATTTTTGCTTTAAATTTTTCAGCAAATAAAATATAAATAATCCATAACGTCTACAACATACTTCTATACTCATTTATTCTTGTTATGTTGAATATCAAAACATTTAAACAACATCAAAACATTTAAATAATATCAAAACATTTAAATAATAACGTTATCTTAGCTTATAGGTCTACATAGTGTTGCCTGACAAAATTGTATATCTTACAAAATAATCAAACAGCATATTGCAACTACAAGCAACAATTTTTTTAAATCGAACACATTTAATTTGAATTATAAAATAAATTATTTAATGCAAGTCATATATCACTTGTGTTCGAATAACACACTTCCAATGAAACAAATATCCAACCTTTTCCAGTTAAATTACACAAAAATGGTAATTCAAACAACACTTTCCATGCCTTGATCGAAGTAAAGTTGTTTATTATTCCATCAAAGTAAGCTTTCGCTGTTTATTCTCTTTTTGTTCTCATCATCAAAGCTAGATCACACCACCTGCCCTGACTTATTGCTAATTAATGAGGCCCGGAGGTACGAAGGATCAGTTTCAGTTTACTGAAAGATTGTTCGCAGCTTTCAATACATATAACTGCCATCGTCAGCATTATTTGCAAAGCAATTCAAAGAATGTCAGCACTTCAGTATGCGATAATTTTAAGTTACATGACTTGAAACCAGCATTTTGCAATGTAGAATCTTCTCGCATAATTGCTAGCCATCTACATCTGAACTGTACACAGCTCCTAATCGGTCACACGTAGGTTTTAGTTTTTCACGGTCAGAACCCTTTTACAAGACCTTGAACAGAAAGCCATATCTGGACAGAAAAAGCTAGCTCTGAACAAAACTAGCAAATCTCTTGCATGAGTTAACATTTTTTGCTCAACTGGTACGGCAACGATACTAACTGCTAATTTCTCGACTAACTAATGTTTTCAACCAGTTCACCAAACCAAAGGTTTAGGCTGTGTTGTAAATTGCGTTGTAAATTGTAACTAAAGTGATTAGTATTGCTTTCACTGCTCTGTCTGTTCTGCAAATACTGACTTTCTATTCATAAACACCTGCCTCCTTCATCTGTTTCTATCATCACCTGAATAAGTTCGAACTGGTTGGCTTCTGCTGGTCTTCTGATCTGCAATACATCTCAACTGGCATGCGGCTGAGAAGCATGGCTGCTCCTGCAACCAAAGTTGATGTCAAAAACATCAATGGCAAACTAGACAAGATGTCGAAAACTCTTGTCAAGAACAGCAGCACCCTTGTCCAGCTGATAGAGGAGATGAGGGAGATTCGAAAGAGTCAGCAGTTCTTGTCTGACCAGTGTGAAGAGATGAAGAAACATCTACACTCTACAGATGAGGAGGTGAAGACCCTGCGCATTGAGAACCAGGACCTTAAAGATCATGTCTGCAAGTTTGAGGATGAGTCTGGCCAAATGCAAGAGGATATTAACAACCTTGAGCAGTATGGCTGCCGTGAATGCCTTGAGTTTCAAGGACTGTCCTGGGAAGAAAGTGAGAACACTGATCAACTGGTGATACGTGTTTCCAAGATTTTGCAGGTAGACCTATCTGCCAAAGATATTAGTGTCTTGCACAGACTGTCTCCAGCCTCTGAGAGTAACCGGCAACCCACCATCATTGCACGGTTTTGCTCAAGGAGAATCAGATATTCAGTCTTCAACCATCGACATCAGTTGCGTGCTCATAACAAGGACCATGCTAAAGCACACTTATTTATTAACAAAAGCCTCACCAAAACCAACCATCATCGCTTCAACCAATGCTTACGGTTCAAAAAGGAAAACAACTTCAAGTTCATATGGACAAAGAATGGAATAACATACTTATGGAAGGATGAAGGAACCACAGCTTTCGCAATCAAAACTGAAACAGATTTGGTAAGACATGGTATTGTTGCTTCTTAGTTTTTCTACATAATTTTTTATATAACTAAGTAAACCACATTTCGATATGGATAATTGCCCAGAGTGTGGAAAACTAATTGATAAAGAAACAAAAACTATCTATTGTAGTATCTGTAAGAGTTGGCTACACAAAATATGTTCCAATGCAACTGATGAGCAATATGCTGAAGTAACTTCAAGCCCAGAACCATTTTACTGCCACATCTGTATATCTGAGAGTTTGCCTACAAACTTTGTGGGCTTAAGAGATGAAAGTGTTAGTGAAGAGTCACCATCAGAAATTGCCACAGATTGTTTGGAGATTAACAGCAATTATCATGATCTTAACTCTTTTAATTCAACTGTGAGAAATAGAAAGCCAAACAACATTTGCATCTTTCATATAAGCATTAGAAGTTTGAGGAAAAATATTGATAAACTGTCCAACATGCTATCAACCATGCAGAAACTGACACATATAGTAGCAGTAAGCGAAACAAAAATTAACAAAAAAGATGGTTTGTCATTTCCAAATAATATAACTGGCTATAACTTTTTACATTCAGATTCTGAAAACAAATCAGGTGGAGTAGGAATTTATATAGATAGCAGTATATCATATCAAATTCAAACTGATATACCTAATGCACTTGATGATTCTGAAAGTCTCTGGATTGAAATTAATCTTCACAAGAAACCTTGCATAATTGGGGTAATATATCGACACCCAAGATATGACATTAGTGCATTTACTGAAAATATATGTGAAATTCTTCACAATCTCAGTGACAAAAAGCTACCATTTATCATATGTGGGGACATCAACATAAACTTGATGCAACAGACTGCAATACCTCAGGTAAGAAACTATGTTAATGCATACAAAAGTTACAACTGTTTACAACTTATAACCAAACCTACTAGAATAACCCCAACTAGCTCTACCTTAATTGATCATATTTATACCACCTTGCCATTATATAAAGTAACCCCTGGAATATTAATCAATGACCTTTCTGACCATCTTCCTATTTTTGTCTCGATCAAATCAGCTCATGTTGAAAAACTAGATACAAAAGCCCAGTTTAAGCATGATTTTTCTAATTTTAATGCAGAAGAGTTTATGGATGAAATAAAGGAAACACTAAATGGTATGATTATCAATTCAAACAACCCAGCAGCAGCCTTGGATGATGCAACTGGTGCAATTAAAAAGGTCCTTGATTATCATGCACCATTAAAAAAAATGTCTAGAACTCAAAGGAGATTATCCTAAAAACCTTGGATAACATCAGACCTTTACAAATTAATCAAAACCAAAAATAGGTTGTATAGAGCACTAATTCGTTGTAAATTTCGTAATGAGCAAGAACATAGAAGATACAAAAAATAAGGAATAAGGTAAATCACCAACAAAAAATATTATCAATCTCAGTTTCTTGGATGTGGAAATGACTCTGCAAAAGTGTGGAAGCTAATTAATACCTTAACCAAATCCCACGTCAAAATCCATTCTTATCCAAACAAATTACTTAATCCCATAAATTCACAACACACAGGAAATCCAGAAAAGATGGCTAAAATATTTATTGACTACTTTGTGACAGTGGGAAAGCACATTGCAAACAGCATTCCACCTCTCCTCAACAATAAATATCCTGTAGCCTATAATGGCCCAGATCAATCTTTTGTATTGCATGAAACTTTTCCTGAAGAGGTTGAAGCTGTCATTAACAGCCTGTTAGAGTGCAAGAGTGTTAGAATGAATGACATCCCAATACATATACTAAAATTGTGTAAAAGTGGCTTATTCCCATTTCTAGCCCCAATCTTTAACCTTTGCATACGAAAGGGTACCTACCCCAAAAGTTTAAAATGTGCACAAGTAGTTCCTATTCACAAAGGGGGGCAAAAATACTTTTGCAACAACTATAGGCCAATATCACTTCTCTCACCCATAAACAAAATATTTGAAAAATTACTTCATAGTCGCCTGTATCCCCATATTGAACAACACAATATGCTTTCTGAACACCGTCACCAGTACGGTTTTAGAAGTGGATTGTCAACATCCTTGGCTATATATGACATACATGAAAACTTTCTGCAAAACACAGAGAAAGCGCTTACTACTTGTGCTGTGTTTGTGATTTGTCTAAGGCCTTTGATACCCTTGATCATGAGATGCTTCTATGGAAGTTGGAACATTTTTATGGGATTAAAGGATTACCACACAAACTTCTTACTGGTTATTTGCAAGACAGACAGCAGTATACTGTTGTTGGGGGGTATAGGTCAACTACCCAGGGGGTAAGTCTAGGGGTCACCAGGGTTCATCGCTAGGGCCCCTGTTATTTGCCTTATATGTGAATGACCTCCCACAAGCATTAAATTTAACTCCTACACTCTTTGCTGATGACACATAGCTTGTGCCAATTCCACCAACCTGCAAAATGGAGTGAATAATGAACTGCAAAAAGTTGATGAATGGATGAGATATAGGCCTAATAAGTTGTCTTTAAATTACTCAAAAACTACCTACATGCTTCTCAATAGCAACTTAAGCCAATCTTGTAATTTTAATGTAAAAATCAATGACAATAAAATAAAACACACAACTTCTTGCACCATATTCTACGTTCATTTGTTTTTTGCTTTTGTTTTCCTTTTCATAACGCTTATTTGATGTCCAACTGTTGTTTCTCAACACTCATTAAAAAGTGATAAATGGGGTTGGTTGACTAGATGACCGCCACGGTCTTTCGCCAATCCTATACGACACAGCGCCCCTCTTTGTTTACACTGATCAGCTATTGTGCCATTGTGTTTTCATTTGCTCCAATTTTCGCTAATGGTTGGTTTACTGTACGCGATGGCTTTTATGGTACTTCCGCTTGTTGGCTGAGTCGTATGAAACAATAAACCATTACCATTACCAAGTATCTTGGGTGTATAGCGACCAACATCTTTCCTGGACAGACCACATATATAACCTTGAAATAAAACTCTCCCGAAGTGTTGCAATGCTTTATAGGATACGATATTACCTAAGTAATAATGCATTGAGATCAGTTTACTACAGTTTAACTTATAGTCATCTCCAATATGCAGTTGGTGTCTGGGGTGGAGCTGGAAAAACAGCTTTGAACCGACTGAATGTTTTACATAACAAAGTATTAAGAGCAATGACCTATAGCTTTTACAAGTGGAGAGTCTCACCATTGTATAAAAACTTAAACCTTCTTAAAATTAATGATATATACATTCTTGAAATAGGCAAGTTCATGCATAATTTGCACTGGGGTAGAATACCTGTTAACTTCGATCATTTGTTTACTTCTGTACATCAGGCCCACTCCCATGCAACCTGTGCTGCCACACAAGGTTGATACAATTGGCAACTGGTTTCGACAGTCAAAGGCAAACGATCTCTAAAACACCTTGGCCCAAGAATCTGGGACTCCATTGATCCTTCTTTATTATGATATTTCACCACCTGCCTTCAAAAGGCAGTTAAAAAACAAACTGGTTAATGAAAATAGTGACTATCCTATGCGATAATATTATGAAACTACGCTAAGGTTAGGGCTGTACACCTGGGATTTTCCGATCTCTGCCTGTTTGTAATGTACCATTGATATTAGCTAAACACACAGGTATATACTGTGAGTGCAACATTAGTATTAGATTCTAGTGTGTTTTTCGTGTATGAATTGACTGTTTATTGCTGTTTCGTTTTCTGTTGTATTTGTTGCCGTTTTCTCTTTTTTTGCTGCCGCAGTCTCTTTCTTTTGCAAGGAAAATGCGCCAAGAAGGTTGTTCTACATCACATGCAGCAGGCCAGCGCCTTGGAGTTTCTTGACCATCATGAAATGCTTCTGCACAACTTCAACTTGTGAAGCTTTGTACACCACAGGGCGCATGGCTCCTCAAGCGGCTGGCGTTTCCAGAAGGAAGTGGGAGAATTGACCTCCTCTTGGCACAAAAATATGAACTGCTACAGAACAACAGTCGTCTGCTTGGATGCGAAAAGGTTATGGAAACCCGGGCAAAGTTTCATTTTAACTGGATTTACACTTTCTCTGCCACGCTCAGCTCCTTGCGGAACTGAGCAAACAACGATAGATACCGGTTGCGATCCAGCACTCCCGCGCAACTGTTGATCATCCAACAGACTGCAACCTCTTCAAAACTTCAACCTTATTAAATTCACAATAATTCAGCCATCAACTTTAAACCACGATAGAAATTTATGAAACTTTCGAGGGGCGCCCGACGAGACAACCTGTTTTGCAGGTTTTTTTTCGGTGTCCTAGCGCCTTAATTTTATTTTTGCATGAAATTGTTTAATGTTTGTGCCAATAAACTCTCTCTCTCTCTCTCTCAACCTTAGTTTATGGACTGGGGCATTGTATTCAGCCTATTTATCACTAGTGGCCATCGAAGAAGTTCCATAAAGTCGGAGTGGGCCGCAGCTGTTCAACTCGAGTAATCTCTAAATCTGTACGGCCTCAACAGCAATTATTTGCTTAACAGTCAGATTCCCACAGCCACGGACTTAAAACTCATCTCAACCAGATTCTGACCTAGATCTACTTGCCTGAAATGCAGCAGTACGGACTAACTTATCCTTTCTTATAGCGTGAGTAGGACGAGGCCTCGTGGACATGGCAAGCGAGCGTTCTTGTTCTGTCGCAATCTCTGACCCTTGTGTTATGTCACAATACCGTAATTTTGTCATAATGCTTGGTGGTGCTTGCTCAACACGCCCGACGTAATGCTTTTGGTGAGGACGCGGCGTTGATGCAGCTTTGCCGTTTATGGATGCTTGGGGCGCAAAATAGAGGTCAAAGAAACTGTAAATAAAGATTTTAATTTTGCCAAGCAGTTTTTGAGCCCTCCGTCAAAGTGGCGTCTATGGCATGTGCCATGCCTGCCATACCCTAGATACGCCACTGAGATCAACGTTGCCCAATCTTTCACTGGTCATGGGAATTTCTGGGAAATTTTTTCACTAATTTCATTTTTGAAAAACTTCTCTCGCATGAAGCGCTGGTGATGGGAAGAGTTACAGCTACCAGTAACAAACAAACGCAGCTTTTTAAGTAGCTATAAAAGATAAAAATTGTTTGAGCGATATAGGCAGCTTCGACTCCTTCCGAAGCAAATTCTGTTGTGGTTAAAAATAACCCCAACATGTTAACACATGAAAGACAATAATGTTTGGAAGGAAAAATACTCCCCTGACACTTTGACAAGCAGAGAAATAATTGCTCGAATTTTCAATCAAAATGACAA
>Ga0210059_1002197_pt1 | contig 30273 bp, 12 predicted proteins | sample Ectturendosymbi2_FD_188042 | JGI IMG/M metagenome (GOLD analysis project Ga0210059, IMG submission 188042) | Ecteinascidia turbinata endosymbiont from Florida, USA - Sample 2 (SPAdes) (version 2) | ecosystem: Host-associated > Tunicates > Ascidians > Unclassified | place: Key West, Florida...
GGATTCACCCCCCGCACCAGACCTAAAGAGGTGTTGACATGACCCTTGATATCATTGAAAATCATCGCAAAAATTTTTTTGTACTGCACATTACTTAATCGGTAAAGATGCTAAAAATTAACTTATGCTAACAATTAGTCAAAAGCGTTTCTTCGTTTCATCAGATGAGGTGCCTTGTTTGTGGAAACCGGTATAAAATAGTCAATGATCGCGTGGGCGTCCGCAGGGGGGCGCGCCTCCCGGTTAAGAACCACTGGTATAGTATATCAAAAGAAGGAAAGCGTCGCAGGAATTGAACAGCAGACCAAAATGTTTCGTCTGTCTAAAAGTTCTGGCAACGGAATCACTGAGGTAAAATAAGCTTAATGAGATTTGGAGACAAATTATCCAGGCTGTGTCAGTAAGCCGGTTCAGCTTTTTTTAGCGTAATTTATAGTCCATTACCGCGCAGCAAACTGCTATGAAGCATTCCCGGAAGTAAGTAAATCAGCTGTGTGCTCTTCATGTGTTGCCCCTAACCACGCTCATACAACTAGAGAAAGCTGATCATTATGAAGAAAGTTGTAAAAAATGATTGGTGAAAAACAGAGTGAAACATTACACTCAGTCTCATACACAACACAGTAAACGATGCGTTGTCGAAACGTCAGATGGTGTTCTTGAACAGATTATAAATCAAACAAGAATCTTCATTTTAAAAATGCAGTTGGTGAATATACAGGTATTGCCAGTCAACCATACCTTTTTGTGTTCATTCGATATGTATAATGCCATGAAAACTTCTTCAGCGATCATTCTATTCCTGAGGAAAAGTGTGCAGGGATTTTCACCGATGGTGTAGCAGCATGTACTGGTAAAACATCAGGAGTAGTCAAATTGGTCCAAGACTAAGCGTCCAATGCAAAGTGGACGACGCATTGTTTTCTCCATGCAGAAGTACTGTCGGTAGCAGCAAATAATTTATGAGAGGCACTGCATGACACACTGAATTCTGTTGCAAAATGTGCAAACTATATCCAACACGGTTGCTTAATCAGCGTTTGTGTTCTTGTTTGTGTGGGGAGGTGGATGCCAATAACTCAGGTTTATTAACCTCGCACTGAAGTGCGATGGTTGTCAAGCGGTCGTGTTCTGAAGCGTATTTACGAGCTGCGAGAAGAAATTGTTGTCTTCCTGGCCAGCAGAAAAGGACTTGCAGACCCAGACCATCCGCCATTGGTAACAGAAACATATGTTCTTACCTGAACAGTTTAGTAAGAAAAAGTTTATTGCAGATGTTGCCTACGTAATTGAATATTTGATTCTCTGGACTGTCTGTGTCGATCTATGCAAAGTCCGGCTTTTACAGTCATTTAATCATCCTGCGAAAATCATCGCATACCACAAAGAAACTTTTTTTGTGGAAAAATTACGTGAATCGAGACGAGTATCACAGGTTCACTAAATTAAGAAACTAAATTGCCGACAAGAACGTAGACGTCAAGAAACCATAACTGAGCATATTGAGCAGTAGCTTGTCAAAACGTTTGAGCACTGGGTAGTGACACCCTGACGCCTGCTGCAGAAAATGATTGGATACAATCGATCCAGGTACAATCGATCCACATGCAGTCACAAATCTTCCGGAAGTACCTCTTTAGGTTGTAGAAGAATTTCTGGATATGACGGCCGAAGCAGCAAATCGAATGGCTTTTGTATCGTTCGAAGAAATTTACCACAAACGTTTCAGCAAACAACCTTTTGTGTTTCTATATATTCAACTTATCCGACTGTATCCAAGCATGTCATTCAACGGCTGATTCCATTTTGTGACAACTCGACTTTGTGAATCAAGATTTAGTGTAATGAGTGCACTGCAAACGAAGTATCGAAATCGGATGGACATTGAACATGAAATGCGATTGTGTTTAAAGTAAGATGACAGCGCGATTTCAAAAGCTTGTGAACAACATGAGAGCGCAGTCTCATTATTATTAGTCATTGCAGATATTTTCGGAGGAATCAAAATGAATGTAACTTGTTGTTGTACCTAACAAATAAACACGTTTTTGAAAATTTCGGGGGGGGTAATTGTCTGGTTTCTTTCCGTGTTTGCGAGCCTGAGTCATTGAAAAGTGTTTATGAAGATATTTTTATTGCATACCTTCTCATGATCTCATGATTTGATGTTTGGTTTACAGACGGTTATGTATAAAATGCCTTCAGCTTTAAAGCTGTGTGTATGATGGGACTGCCAGTGCTTGCACAATTTTATTGTTTCAAATCTTGGATAACTTTAAAACGTTTGTGAAACACTGGTTTAATGTATGATAACATGATAACCCGTGTAATAAATAAACAAACAAACCAATTATGCTCAAGTTTATTTTTTGTCCTAGGCCAACCACATTACATTAACCATTGGACAAGCATTTGAACTCGCTTACTACAGGTACCTGAAATCTGAAAAAGGGATGGCAACCTCAAAACAGGTATTTAGCTCTTATTCCAAAAATGATTACACAATTGTTTTAAAAATACCGACAGATTCTGGTTGGTGCTGGCGTTTTACTTGTTTGCAACTTGTTACTGTGGAATATTTGATGCTTGGGAGATTTTCAATGCGAACGCCTTGGTGTATGAGATATTTTTGAACAAATTTTAGGGACCCGCGCAATTCGTGTAATGTAAAGAAATCTTGCGGCATCCCAAATAAACAATTGAGATTCTCAAACAAAGAGATCCAAACAGTGTTCTGCACACTGAATTAGAAAATGAGATGAGTCATATCGATGATTTTTATGTGAAAATCAACAGATCATGAAGAACAGTCTTTGAAAATTTTTGTAATACAGTTTTTCTTTGTTTACCTTTGGCAAAAATATATTCATTAAGACGCATTTACTATATCTCTGTTAAAAAATAATTTTGACAGGAAACCCTTGGTTGTTGTGGGGTTTATATTTTGCAGCTCACGCTTGTTCAACGTTGTGTTGATACCGTTTGCCAGCGACGAAATATTTCAAGAAGCGCTACTTGACGGCTAGCATTTTTTCAGAAATTTGTCTTTAATGTTTCAGCTGCACAACTCACCTGAGACTTGACGTCACTTGCCCACCTCTGGAAACATTATATTTATGGGATCGAATGGAAAAAGCAATTTTAGCAAAAATGGGTTCTTGCAAATGCAATGCATCGAACAGTTTGGCTAGCAGACAAAAACATTTGGCATCTGTTTTTTTTTTCGTTGAAATATTTCGGCCATTTTTTGCAGAGACATTTTGGTCACTGAAACATTTCGATCATTTGTCTCACAGCTGTATTAAAACCTGCCATAACAGTGTTTTTTAGCTTATATTTTCAAACATTCTAACCGAAATGACTTAACTGTTTTCGGTTATTTCTGAAACGTTTCGGTCTATGACCGACAAATTACCGAAAAACAACACTTTGAAATGTCACGGGCTGGGAAAATATTTCGGATAAAAGTCGTGATTTCAGGCAGATACATTTTTTCTGGCTAAGTTGTTCAAAAATGTTCTTTCATTCCGTATTTGAAAAGATGCACGTGATGGAAACCTAGTTTTTCACTCGTAAATTACATTAGTTGAGCTGGGTGTCTGAAAAATATTTCCTTTTACTCAGGGACGTAGTGCTAACAAAAAAGGTGTGGGAACGCACTCAAAAATAGCCATTTTGAAAAGCTTCGAACTCAGTTTAAACCAAAACGTGAAAAAGGTGTGGGAACGCCGTACTGACGCGTTCCCGCCTCACTACACCCCTGCTTTTACTATACCAAGATACTGTGTCCAGTCGTGCAGCAAAATCACGTAAACAATCTGTGTATACATCTTAACACGCATCACGTTAATCACCGAGATATATTCTTACGCCTGTACTTACAAGCGCTTGGATAGTGGAGGTAGTCATGGAAACGAGTCTATTCTGGGGATGATTTCATTAAAAACGATATTGAAGTATCCGACAAAGTGAGACGGCGGAGCTGTGACCTCTACACAAAGTCTCTGTCAGCAATCCGCAGAATCTATATGCGCACTCACCGACGAGGCTTTTCATTATGGATTGCTGCTACGTCTGTTGCGACATTTAAAACCTTTGTGATGGCAGTCAGTCTTTCCAGTCAATAACCCATTGGTGTAACTGTGAAAATGGTTCAAGTAAAATTTTGCGGCTAGCACGCAACATGCTGTTATAAAGGTGCAGCTGTTATTCCAAGTGAAAGCAGGTAAAATATATTTTAAGCAGCTCGTTTCTCCATCGTTCAAACATTACCTGCATTCTATTTTATTTGCCAGGAACCCATGAGCACGTTAAAACAAGCTGTTGTGCAACAGACAGAACCGCTTGCCAAGGACAGAAACGGTTCAGATCGTTAATTTGCCTGTGAGACCAGTAGGGCTTCAATATAACGCCAGAAAATACCTTCGGTATTGTAAAAACTCCGTTGGGCCACTTTAGAGCAGACGATTCATGAAGTTGAATACAAGAAAATCTTACTTTGTTGCGCACGTTTCAGCTTTTGACTGAAGGCTTAAAATTCTATCCCGTAGTATTGGAAATTAAACAAAAACGATTTTTTAAACTATAAAAAGTAGTTAAAGGTTCTGGTAAATTCAAAGCTCATAAGTTTGTTTTGTTCAAAGGTGCTGGCATTGAACAAAAGAATACAAGAGCTGGAAGACGAAAATGAGAAACTGAAAAATCATATCGTTTCGCTGGAGAGTGGAAAAGTTTCACCTCTGTCTCCTGGAAGAAATTTGAAAACAACGAAGAGTCTGAAGCTTGCCGTGGTGAGTGCATGGTATGGTGATATTAAGCAAAATCCCCACTTTCTGACGCAGTGAAGAAACTCAAAACAGTGATGTTCTGAGAACTGTAGCAAACTCACTCCTTTTTCGTAAACATGAAGTGTAACCATCTGATTGTTATGCCATTTTGTGGTTGTTTAGTGTCAGAAATGTGTCAGTGTAAGAAACTCCACAGTCATGCCGGTTCCACTTGCCTCTTTTGTCTGAGGCCACGGTAGAAGCTGTGCTTGAAATATTGAGGTTTAATGCCAGGCCTTTGACAAGAATCATGAAAAGCATCTGGAAATATACATGTTCTAGTGAGGAATTTTTGTGTTTTTTGGTCCGTTCATGATCATGAACACGAAAATGAGTGAATGATATTCCACTGCAACAAAAGTTGCAATGATGAGCTTTACTGCTCGTTCCTATAATGGTGCAGTCACTCTTTGTTAATTATGATTTGCAGACCGCTGATTTTAAGTCAATTTATTAAGCTGTCTATTGTTTCATAAGCTCCATTATCAAAAGAAAGTAGTAGAAACAGTATGGATGAAAAGGTGATTACGTTTTATACTTAAACGTTTTAAGCACTCAAAAAAGCGGAAAAACTTAGTACTTTACACAGGGGGATTGTTTCGGGATATGTCACATTCTGCCCAATCAACGCGTATTCCAATACATTATTTTTTTTGACAAAATGTGTTCGCGGGCCGGATGAAATGGCTTCGCTGGCCGAATTTGGCCCTTGGGCCGTAGTTTGGAGACCCCTGCTTTACATCATCGACTGATTTAGTAAAGTGTACGCCTTGCCGCATCGGAAGAGTAAACGTAAATGAAGAGCTGACTGGTACTGACTACGCATTTCCGCAACTATTAAAGCGAAAAGAAATTAATCAAAAGTATGCCCTGCAACGGTTTGAAACGCTGCTGGCTATGTTTGCTCTTTTAAACAAAATCTAGAGTAGACAAAATTTAGAGTAGAAAGCTTCCTTTAACTTCATGTCAACAGTTGTTGTTTGGTTAGTGATATCCAAATTCCTGTATTCAAAAATCAACTGAACTTCCTACTCAATACGTATATTATGACGCAGTAGTAGAAGGGAACTACACCTAATTTTGCAGTCACGAGATATTTTAGAATTTAGACGCTTAATTTGTAACTGCCGCAAGACCTAACCTCACAGCAAAAGTTGTCTACACTCTTGAAAAAAATTGTTAAACGCATTGTATGTTGTGTCCAAATTATTCACTTTTACTTGCTTTGAATCCCATGAAACATTGACGACAAGAGAAGATTGCTAAACAATAAGGTTTTCCTTTATGGGTAAGACAGAGTTCATTTTTAGGATTAGCTTTTTTTCATAAAGTAGTTGCTCTTGCTTCAAACAAGAAACTGCACCAATCTGTAAATAGGTCGATGCTGCTATTTTCGTATTTGTCAATTGGCATTGCTCTATTGATGACTTACTGCATTTCAAAGCTGTGCAGTTCACTCATGGATAGAAACATATTACAAATAATAAAATATATGTTTTTGTAGTTACACAGTGAACCACTGTATTGTAGCCATCATTGACAAAAACACAGCAAGGGGACAAACATGTAGTTACTTCTATTCTGAAATTCGTAAGAAATCGTAGGCTTTGTCCATGCTTTGAAACCTTTGAAGATTTTGGTGAAATTTTCAAGGTTGTCTTTTAAACGAAGGGTTTTGTTACATTCCCGAAAAAATAATTTCACACTTATTTGGTCTTTTGGTTTGTTGCTCCCCGGATCACCAAAAACTGTCGCAAAGTCTCAATCTACTTTTCGATATTTCAACTTGTGTGTTCAATCGATAAAGATTCCAATAATGTTACTTGCTAATTTACTTGTTGCTGAGGTCTAACTTGCGGTTTGCTGCTTTTTTGTTTTCATGCTTTCTCGTTCTTTTCCTTCTACTCTCTTCCTTTGTCAATGCACCTGCAACATAAGGAACCTTCCATTGTGGCGACTGAGGCTAAAAGTGGCGCATTTCTTGAGGCTAACCCATGCCTCGTGTCTACAGCGTCTACGTCAAGATCAAGTTCTTACCAGGAGCGCCAGTCGACAGCATCCAGTCATAGCCCGGGCAGTTGCAATGCTGGTAACACATTGAAAGACGACGTGGAGTCCGTGCTATCTATTCTTCAAGAGCCCTCTGTTTCTCACTCCCCTTCCAACAAACGTTACTTGGAATCAAAACTGAGTGGAACAGACGGTAGACGAAAGCAAGCTTACATCGATCAAACTTTGGCCTCGGTTGAACGCGCCAAGGCTTCTTTAAAAAATTTAAAAGATTTTGTGCAGCAGCGAAAATTAAGAAAAAAGAATTCTATTGCGCCAAACTTGTCAGAACAAAAGCTTCCTCAAGAGCCAACTGTTGATGAAGACCGGAACTACGCCAAGATAGCGGATATTAATGAAAGTGCTCAACGATATCACTCCCAGGGGAACCTCAATATTTTAAAACCACCTCACACGCTTGACGAACGAATGGCTGCATACGATTGTGGGTATAACTCTCTACCAGCGGCTTTGATAAAGCGGCCGGGCCGATCTCTTAAGGAAGCCAATGCACGTAGGGATAGTGCTACAAGCTTGTATGCCAGTTTTAATGAAGTAATGAATACCTTGCAGTCAATGATGCAAGACACATCTAACACAAATCGCCACGCGGTTGATGAGCAATCCGGAACAAGCACTGCACGCATCGAAGCAGACGCTGCGGCCAACGCATGCGTGGACACAACTGAGCTGCCTGAAACCGTTATCGGCGACATGCCATTTGCATCAAGCAACTATGTGAACGTCAGTCACGCGGAAGTCCAAAATAAGTACGGGCACCTGATCACCGCCGAGATGTTGGACGATTTGGCCAAAGTGCTTGAAGAAGCACCGCCCCCACTGCCTCCGCGAGAAGCGCCTGTAATTCCTCCCAAACCGAAACGTTTTCAATTCGAAAATGTCAGCAGCGAAGCCACCTCTGTGACAAATGGGTCTTCGTATTCTGCTGTAAGCAGCGGCAGGAGCTCGATGGATATTAACGCCGTTCACACATATAACTTTGAAGCACCGAAAGAAAGCATTTACGTGAATAGAGATTCTCTTATCGCTTTGCCGAGTAAGGTCAGAGAAGAAGGTCTTTCCTTGGGCGTACGTTCAAAACGCCGAATCGATGGAAGCCCTGTTCACCCTGCAATCAGCCCCGAAAACAGCAAAACCACAATCTTGAGAAAACAAGACCCTGCTTGCGTCTCAGAAGGGACAGGAAGTCAGTTTTCGTGCAAGTTTTCCCAGGAAGGATCAGACTGTAGTTCCGCTTCCAGCAGCAGGACCAGTTCCAGACGCCGTGGCTTAGTGCGGCAACAAGCAACCGATTCAGACGACACACCCCCGTCTATTAGCGCGACCTTGCAGAGGTTCGCCGGTGAAGCGGGTTACTTGAAATTGCAAAGCATCAGAAAGATTGCAGCTCAGGCTATGACCGAGTCTACCGAAAACATGGACACCACTTACGACAACGTGCACGTTTTGATGGAGAGCATACGTAACGACGCGAGGAACGTTCACTGGCTTAACCAAGTCCAGAGTAAATATGAATTGAAATCAAGTGGAACAAGCAGACAAATCAGCGACTCTCCTCTAAGTGCACGCGATCTAATCGAGGTTCTGCGACAGGAAGATTCGCACGTCCGTGGCGCATCTAATGACATTGATTCTTTTGAAAACAAGCGACAAAACGTACGCGCAACATCAGACCCTCAACAATTTGCTGGAATGCGTGGACGGAGTTCTCTGCTGGAGTCGGAACTGGAAACGGTAATGCATTATATTATTTTAAGACTTTCAAAACTCTTTCCTTGCTTGCATTATTCAGTAGGCGCGTTTTCTGTGGGCTGTTCATTTTTTCGTATGCATTTCACTGTTATGCTTTTTGCGGTTTCATCGTACGGCTCAAGCTTGCTGTTGCGAGGGTTCCATTTGCTGAGTGAGAGTTATCTTGTGCTCTTCAAATCATGCAGTGAATTGCGTCGTCTCTAGTTGCTTGAGTTGCTCCACGCTGGGGCTCCAGATGCCTGCTGGCGGGTTTCTACTCATTTATTTCTTAACACTGCGCGGCTTTAATAGTCACGCTTTCGTTTCAATGGCTGTGTTTGACTTGGCTTGCCAACTGCACCCTGCATGAACTCTTGCTTCGGGGAGCTAAGAGATAGCTTCCGTTTGTTACTCCGGTAAATCCATATGAGCTGAAGTTTAGTAATAAACTAAGTGTAAGTTGGAACATGTTGCTATAGCAATGTGGAAAGAAAAATCTCTTTTTCACACTTTTGTCTTCTTGCTTCACCGTCATGTAGTTGGTGTGTAAATTTTCCTACGACTTTTTAAAAATCCTTTAACTTTTTATGAATTTAAGTACCGATTAAAATCGGCCTGAGAAAAGGTTTGTTGTCCTTGCATAATGAAAGCTTGAGTAATAACCATGTCGTAGCTTTTTCGCAATTCCTGCTCAATTTAAAATAGTTTTTTTTTTTAATTTGTTATTCATTGCAAGGCAAGGATCAAGTCTTCCGCGGGTTTCTTAAGTGAGTCTTGCTTGAGAACACAAATGTTTCATGAAAGATAAAGCTCATATTTTTCTGTAAACTATAATACATTTTTTCTGTAACTCCAAGACAGTACCGATTGAAGCATCATTCTGTTGGTTTTTGGAGCTTCAACAAGAAAGTGGTTTTGTGCTTAGTTTTCAGTTTTATCAAAGGGGGAGGTTATAAGACAGACGGTAACGAAACATCCTTTTCAAGTGCGATGCCTGCTGCACATCCGCTAACGCGTTAGATGCAATAAGAGATCTCTCCTACACAAAGGTGCCCATGTTTCCGCCTATCACCGCAAAAGTTACTGCGCAAATGGTGCGGCCGGTTGTACAACGCTATAAATTTCGAAATTACTAACAAGAAATTCAACAGACCAATAATGTCGTGTATTGGTCGTCGTGCACGTCTGGCTTTAGGTAAAGACGCCCGTTCGAAAACTTTCCGATAGTCATCCCCACCAGCTATCCACAAGTGGAGACCCCACTTTGTACCCACTACTCATATGGGGAGGCCAATTGGAGCAACTCAGAGAGAGTGCTTCTACTCTGGGGGACCCAAAAGGCACACGTAAACAGTAATCTTGCCATCAGCTGGTTATCGGAAACCGGAATATCACCTAACTCACAGGGAAAGAGCACTGACTGGCTTGAAGTGGCCTAACGGTATTGCCTGGATATTGTTAGCATCTCTTCGAATAAGCGTCATGACTCTAACATTGTGGAGATTAGTGATGAGCTGAAACTCTTCTTCTCCGGCACTGAACCATTAATGTCTGTCCAGGCTGGAGTGGGGATACTCGTAAGTCCCAACCTGGCAGGCTGTGTTGATCAATGGATCCCGTTGAGGCGAAGGGTGTGTATATTGAGGCTGCAGTTGATTGATCGCCCCCTGTGCTTCAAATATATGTACTCTCCAAACCCCATATGCAAATTACCCCAAGTTCGTGGAAGACACTAACGATGACCTGCAAAGGGATAAAGCCAAGGAATATGCGATTTCGTTATGTGACTTCAGTGTAGGGCTTGGAAATGACGTTAATTTTGGAGGGTTTGATCGGTCGTTATGGTGATGCAATCCTAAATGATAAACGAAAGCCTATCCTGACCGCAGTAACGCACTTTGCATTTTGAACGCATTTTTTCCACCACAGAGATTTGCGCAAATACACCTGGTACAAAGGTTTTTAGGACAACGGACACTGATTGATTTCGTTTCAGCTGTCGTGTTCCAATTAGTATGGGACGTTCGCGCCAAAAAGGGTGCAGGACTATCGACCGATCACCACCGAGTGTTCTGTATATTACGTTTAGGAAATCCAAGGCGAACGTGCTTAACTTTCACTAAGAGGTTCAGCAAAATAAACAGGAAGGCCCTGTTGGACAAGGATGTACCGTAAAAATGACCTTCGCAAACAGGATGAACAGTGTATTGTCCTTATTCAAAGAGCTTTCAGATTGCAGAGCGGGCGTAGAAGAGTGGGAATTGTTCAAAACACATGTCATTTCATGAGCTGTTCACGTAGATGTACTATGTTAGGTAACAATTCGGCATGACGATAGTTGGCAAAAATGTAATCCCGTGGTGGAACCAGGACGTGAAAGATGTTATCCGCGGAAAAAATATAATCTGTCTACAAGGCTTTGCTTCCGAACAAACATTTCCAAAGCGGCGTAAATTTCTTTTCGTGGCTGGGAGATGGACATAAGCGCAGCACAAGAGTCAAACTAGTTTGAAAGTATTGAAACTGCGGAGGCGTTTTGGGCCGTTTTAGGTAACTAGTTACTATAGTAACTGCCGGAGGTACAGACACTCCGCTTCCGTTACGTAATCAGCAGTTGTCAACAGCAATTGTAGTTGGAACGTGCATGGGAGGTAGAAACACTCCGCTTCTGTTGCGAAAGAAACAGTTGCGGTCACATACGTCAAACGTTTTGTTGGCTGCAGTCAGGATGCCATGACAACGGCACAAATAATGGTTTTAGACCAAGAGTTCTCAACCTTTACAAGCATATGACCCAATTATTAAACAAACAGAGGGTCGGAGGCGCACCGGCTGCGCAACGTTTCCAATGAGACAATTGTTGCACAGGACAGAAATAAACACAACTTTTAACACCCCTATGTGCGCTACGATAAATGCGAAGGCTGAGTTTGTTGTTAGAAAGCATGGATGTTAAACGCCCAATATATGATAATGGACAGATCAAGTCATCTTCAACATTAAGCTTGCTTCTAGCTTTCGTTTTCATGTTAACAAGAGTCGCCTGTCTGCCTCAACATCCCTTCAGCAACTGCATATTGTGCACAACCTGGCAGGCTACGTGAAAATTTCCATGTGGTAATAATTTCTGGCCTGATTGTTAGTTTCCATCAGAAACAACATTACTGTTTTTTCAAACTGTTTACTCATATGGAATATCTCCAGCCCAGGGTAATTTTCCAGATGCTGCTCCAGCCTTTTGTGAAACAATAGCACGCCATTAAACATTGCATAAACATGTTCCCTCTGGGAAACCACTCAGCACCAGAAATCGTTCTTCTCCACGCTCATGAAAGAAGTTATCATTATGTAACAGGTAAAGTTCTTGAATTGTACCTTCCAGCCGCGCATGACGGAGTTCATTAACGCTTGCATATGGGATGAACAAATTTGCCTGTAAATGAAGCATCGGTAAAGCATTATTTCAGGTGGTTTCAGTCAACATTAACGGGCGCCAGCGGCCCGGTGAAATCTAACCGTTGAAAATATCGTTAGCGACCCACTCGTTCAATCTCACCGGCCCTCCCAAAAACCAGACCATCAGCGGCACGTGCCATCTCTACTTGGTACAAACTGGTATCAGACAAATCCATGGGGATGAGCGCATATAATATCCCTCTCTTGCTAAAAAGTGGAGGGTTGTTTTTACACCCCTGTTCACGATACACTAAAGGCCGAAAGTCCACAGCTCAAACGGTAAAAGTCCAAAATGCAGTCTTCAGAGTATTTTGGAGATAGAGTAGATTCCAATCACCGGCAAGTCAATAAATGGTTCTGTTACACCAGAGGTTTCCAACCTTACTCTGAGCATGTACCCTTTCAGCATTTCGATAGATGAGCAATTTCTTATGACAAAATATTTCATCGTGACTAATCATAGATATATTTAACAAAAAACATATAATGATTTTTGAAAATGTTATTAAGCGGTATATGTATAAACATGTGGAAATATACAATATATAAATGTATTTTTTCCTTATATTGCTGACCTCAATGTACCCATTTAGATAGGCAAATGCACCCCTAGCGGTACATGCACCCCAGGTTGGGAACCCTGTGTTAGACTATCCGGCGACTCCGAAGGAAACAACTTAATACTGCAAGACCCATTTTAAACCATAAAGGTGTCCTACTCAACAATAAGGAAGACACCTTGACAGATGGAGAGAGTATTTCAAAGATCTTTTAAACTTATTCACTCTAGCGTCATCAGACACACTGGAGATGAAAACGTCATCACAGTGACCGACGTCATATACGCTGTAAAGACATTGAAAGCTGGGAAAGCTGTAAGAAAATTAAACATGAATCGCTTAAACGTAAAGTCTTGAACAGAGAATAAATTATCTCACTAAATGGTGCGTGTCAAGTAGCCGGGCGATCTGGAACGGCACCACAAGATTGGCAAACTGGAGTGATCATTTCCATGTACAAGAGGAAAGACTGGAGGGCATGCACCAACCGCTGGGACATTTCATTTCATGGCCTCGTTGGAAAAGTGCATGTTAAGTGCCCTGAAAACAGATGTCTCGAAATCTCCTGAACTTAAAACTGGAGATTATCCTGTGCCGTTTTCTGTCCTGGCCATAGCATAGCACAGACCAGATGCTCACTCTCCAATAACATTTTTAAGAAGAACTAAAGATGTGCATGGTTGTTTCGTCGACCTCGAAAAAGCATACCATCGGGTCCACCCACACAAAGAGATTTGCAAAAATGCGGCGTTGGCCTTCACCTGCTATAAGCCATACAGTCATTAATATCCTCAGCAGCTTGCGTTCGTGCCAAAAGTATGAAGTCAAAACCGTTCACTGTGCGTGTTGGAATTTTGAAATTGTGGGTACTGTAGCCACTCTTCATAGTCTATGTGTTTTGGGTAGACAGTCACACCCGTGTCAATGAATGTGTCTTTGTTTCAAGCTGCAAGTGCAGCTTTTTCATCTTTGCAGGCGATATGGCGTCTTTTGCATCTTCTGAATAGGGTCTTCAACATGTATTTGTCCGGTTTGCAGCTGCATACGCTCAAACTGGAGTTAAAATCAACGCTAAGACACCGAGCTATTGTGTCTCTCCACGAACCAATGTCAGTGTTCTGCGCACTAAGAGGCAGTTAACTGCAGTAGGTCGGGAAGTTTAGGTACCTTGGGGTGGCATTCACGAGGGTTGGAAGGCAGAACAAAATGATTCCCACGTGAATTGATAAAGCAAACGCTGTATTGGGTGAAATTCAACGTACTGTGGTCACAAAGCGAGAGCTTACAAACCCCACTAAACTTTTAGATTTTGAACCAGTCTTTTCTATGGGCGGCGGAACAGGGAGTTGGGGTGTGTGAATCACCTCCTATTCTTCGAATAGGATCTGAGATACAAGGGACCCCCAGTACTTCACTGTTTTTTTACTTTCTCTTATAAAACACATCGTATTCAAATTTTTTTGTGCCTGACCTTGTCGATTACCTAAGCTGTTTTCCATCTGAGGCTATATTTGTATCGTTATACACATCACTCCTGCTTTAAATGATGGCCTGATACAAAACACGTAGCATGCACCGACTCAAAGTTCTCATACATTTTAGGTTTTTCGATTGCATTCAGTGTAACGCAACTTCCTTGTCTGCTGTTGTTTGCACATTCGGAATTCGCAATATGGTAATATTCTTAATTCTCTGTGTGGTTGTGGCGGATACATTCGCTGTACAACACCTTTTTATGTGCTTTCAGCTTTAATACTAAAAGATTTTCATGGTATGCTCCCAATCTGCGATAACTTTATGTGAAATTGCAATAATTAAGTAAAAGGGAAAGCGAAAGGCTTATCCCAGAAGGTTGAAGCTTTTTACCTCTCAACGAAAATTTTCCTAAATAGGTTCTCGCAGTAGCAACTATTGTAGTGGCGTTGAAACTTTATTTTTGAACGTTGCTGAACGCAGCCTGCCATTGTGGAAAAGGAAAGTGTTCCTGTAGTAATCTGAGGCAGGTTTATGTGGAATTGTTTTGTATAATCTCTTTCACATCCACACTCAGCGGAGTAGACTTACCAAATATGGCACTAACAAGGGACACGTAGATACATGGAAGAACACGAACACAGATATGTGGCGGTAAAAGCATATACGTAGGTGGCGCTAGCACGGTTACTTTATTTGAATATGGACTGAGGAGGCGTAATTTTGCGTGAAATCGATTTCCTATTAAAAATTTGCTGATCGATTCCTTGCTTACACCCATCGTGGAAAGTACATACTTGAAGCACAGATATGGTGGCCCATGCGTGATACACAGATATGTGGCATTAGTAAAGAGCACGCACATGGATGGCGGCAACACAAGGCCTATTTATATCAGTGGTTCCCAAACGTTTTCTTATCGCGTACCATTTGTGGGACCCGTACTGTCACCATGTACCACCTTGCTCCAGGAAAACTCCATCTACCTAATATCATTCGGTCAAAAGTTTGGAAAACCGGAATTGACACAAATGCGACATGAAGATAATGGCTGTGAGAAATCATAATGGTCATTTTTACAATCCAACAAGGAAAGTGCGCAAAAATTCAGGAATTAACAGAACCTAATAAGTAAACACCATAGCTATGAATAATTTTTTGCGAAAATAAACAGAAAATGGAAGGCCTATTCGTGTACCACCTTGAAGGCCTTCGCGTACCACAGTTTGGGAACCGCTGATTTGCATGGTCGTGCTGGTAAGTGCGGTCGAAGGGAGTTTTGACGTCAATCAAGAGAGCTCAGTGCAATTGAACCGAAACGAGAACGTTGGAGCTGCGTCTGCGTGTTTACATGGCGCTTCAGAACGACTGGATTGGGTGGTTCTGCGCAGGATTGCCACTGCTGGATTTTTTCACTAGATCTGGGATTTTTCTGTTTCATCTGGAGTTCTGGGATTTTTATTGAAAATCTGTTTTTTTTACACCGGTCAAATTTTAGAAATGAATGTTGTGTTACTGTATTTTCTATTCAAGAATGCAGTAGTTTCACAGGGGCAATGTGAATGTGCAGAATCAGAAGCCAGTTCAGCTGAGTCGGGCTAGGCTTAACCAAACTGTTTGAAATCTAATGTTTTACAGATTAAGCACTGACTAGGCTGGTAGGCATAGGTCAGCACTCTAACCTATCGCTGATATGTCAAGGGCTGCTTGTGCATAATATTGGAATGCATTTATCGTTTTGAAAATGCTGCGGTTGAGAATCTGTTCATTGTTGTACAGGCGCATTGTGATAGGTATGAATGTAAAATTTTGAATGTTAATTAAATATTGTAATGATTAGGGTGAAAAAAAAAACTGTAACACCTTGAATGTATCATGTACATGTTTCAATATGTGCGTTTAAGTGAAAGTAAACGAAAATATTAAACGCTTTTTAGAGAAGATCTAACTAACTTTTTTTATGTTACTTCATGCATTTGATTTGCTGCTAGCCTACTTGTAAATTATAAGTATGTTTAAAAATGGACTTGAACTTGTTAAACATTTGATGCAAATAATGCATATCACCTTAATTTTTATGTGCAAGTACCGGTAGCGTGCATTTCAAGTTTGGTTTTGACTTATTATTAACATTTTGTATGTCTGTTTTTTTTTAATTATTTTCTGTTCTTTTTCCAAGGTAAATTCTGGTGTTTTTCTTCATAAGAGAGTGGTTCTGCGCTGCGGCCCTTAGGCTAGCGGCACCAGCTTCACGAGTAAACTAATTCTTATGGTCGGTGTGGAGCTGTAGATTTTCTAGATACAAATGACAAACGATAAACAGTTTTCTGCGACAGCACTTAAGTGACACAGTAGTCATTACTTTGCACAAAACCCAGCTTGTTTAAGGATGATGAAAGGCAAAAACAGATTACCCCAGGATTACAAATCATTTCTTGCACAGACTACTGCAACATTTCACTTCAGCATGTGTCTGACAAAACAAAGCGATTATCACAGCCCTGCAAATACCTATTACAACACCCAATTTCTGCAGTTGAAACACGATTAGATTGCTTTCCAGCAAACGGTCCTACAGTACTGTTTGGGGGCAAACCACCATCCGTTATTAGCCTATGTAGGCTACTAACCGTTAATTTTGTATGCAAATTGCAACAGCATTTTCCAGTAGACAATAATAATGACATTCACTACGGGGGCTCCGAAAAGTTCCAACAATGTCGCAAGCACTTTCTTCAGTACAGTAAATCTACTTCCGAAAGAGCTCAGGGTCAAATGTGGGGGCGCCAAACTTCCTCCTTGCCCCGGGAGCCATCTAACCTCGTGACGCCCCTGGTCGTTATTACTGCAATATGGATTGCAAAACTACGGTAAGTCAAAACGAACACGTTATACCATTTCAAAACAGCAAACGTGATTTAAATTCACTCTTGTATCATCCAACCAATGCAGGTGTTAAGGCAACTGCTAAACCTAAGGCGCCTTCTTCGCGAACGCACTTTAACCAGGGAGCTCACTTACGAACCACGCAACTGCGAGCGTGCTGTGCTCACTTTTGTAGCAGCGCGGTGGCTGCTACATGCGACGCGCTACGCGTAACAACCCTAGTAGCACGAAAGCTACGGGGAGCTTCCTTTAGCCCAGTGCGTAAGTGCGCAGGCAAGCCGCTTCTTCACTTTCCCGAAAGCTCATTCGATCACCCAAGCATCTGGTGATTCAGCAGTAATCGTGTAACGTGACCAGATAAGTGAGCTAATGAGCACTCAAAGCGTCATGTGAAAAGCCCTAAACTGTTGCCATGACGTTTAGCACCGCTACATAGTGCTGTGATATGAACCACGTAGACGGATTCATAAAATGTATAGGGGGTGGGAAGCTGCAAAGGACCGGTGGTCATTTTGGCTGCAGAGTGCAGACCAGACCTCCCGAGAGAAAAGATACTTATAGTGCAAAGCAGGCCCGTAACCAGCTTGGGACACCAGGTGGGGCGAAGAGTTTTCTAAAAGGGGCCTAATTTTTTTAAAATATGTCCAATAGTTTTAAACTATGTCCAACACTTTTTCTATGGGGGCCGAAAAAATTTTAGGGGGGTTCGCCCCCCTGCGCACCCCCTGGTTACGGGCCCGGTGCAAAGGAACAGTTGGTTAATAGAAATAGTTAAAGTCTATTGCTCTGAATATAAGGTTTTGTGGGCGCAATGCATTTACATGATTGATGGAGGCGAAAGGCAATGCAGGCAACTTTAAACCGCTAGAAGAATTTGTTTTAACTTTGCCACATAAAATGTTTGGAGTTTCCACCTATATTGTAAACATTCGTGCTAGCAAAAGATGGAATTGTGTCAGAACAGTTATGGACTGGTGCAACATTGCAATGGTGTCACCAAAATTTAAGAAGGCTGAGAGCGAGGCGTCCAATCATGCGTTTCGGAAATGCAGTTTCAGCCAATGTGATGATTCATGTGTGGAAACGGATATTCGTTTAATGCTCGTTCGATGCATAATTTGCAAATGCCATTGGAGACTGAAGGCATCCCATACATTATGCTTGAGTCAAAATCCACCAGTTTTAGTGAACGCAACAAAAGGAAAACTAAGTACCGTAAGAGATGACAGCAATACTTCGTGAACTACTTTTGTAGTAACAGCATTATTGAATCAATGCGCTTGGTTAATACACACCAACAAAAAAGGGGAATACCCACAATGCTTCCAGTACTCGAGTGGCATTTTTCGTACTCCGCACGCACTATAAAAAGTGTCAAACACGGTTTATTTTTTATTTGTAAAGGTGTTTGTGTCAGATTTCTATTGCACTGCACTCCAGCATATTCTGACCTAAGTTTGAACGTGGTTTTGATAATGCAAATGCCGAGTTTTAGTTTGTCTCGTATTATACGGATGAACATCTGTGATGAGTTTGAAATAATCGTTGTGTAGCCAGCAGCTTACATTTATTGTATTTATACATGATTTTATCCACTTCCAGACTGTAATTATCTTTTAATTGAAGGATGTTCTGTGTTTTATAAATGCTGGTAACTTAAGAGTCGCAATTTGAGATTTATTCAAACATATCATCGCGCTATTCAAAAATACTGAAATTGGCTGTAGATGACATGAAGTTGCTCCCTCTCAGGCCATAATACCGTTTTGTTCCCATGAGTTTATTGGGTTATGATGCAACATACTAAGTGCTTGTACTCACATAATTTTTAACTTTTTACATTACATCAACATACTTTATTTAGATATAGTACGACAAAATCGTTTGTAATTGGAACTTTGCAGTCACGCCATTATGTTTAACAGCGGGGCAAAAATCTTTCATTACGCTAACAGCGGTTTTTGCTGTGCGCAATACATGTCTTGAATTGTATTTTCAGGGTAGAGCAAAAATGAATTAAAAGTTCTTAACACTTAAGGTAATTGACGAAGTAAAATAAGCTATTTTTGAAAATTGATGTCAGTGTTATTTGCGAAAGTTGAGGGCGAGTATAAGTATGTTTTCGCAATTCAATCTTTATAGAAATTGTGCAGAAAGTGTAAAGTTTCAAGTTTTAATGGCCGCCGATGATGTCTTACAATCAATCAATCACAACGGCCCACATCAGACCCCTCTATAAAGTTTGTTCCACCATCCCTAGGTATTTGTTCCGATCCCCATCTACGCGCATGAATATTGGGAAATGACCGAAACAGTGACGTAGCCACCCCAAAGGTTTTTGGGGAGAAAAATTGAGGGGGCTAAAATGTTTGCTTTTAGGCGAATAAGGCTATTTTGTTTGGGGCGCCGCTTCCCAAAGCACAAAGTGACTATAAATACAAAAATTGGAAGCGGCCGTAGCCCCCCCTGGCTACGCCTATGGACCGTAATAATGTTATCACAAATGCAATCAGCAGATATTTCCGGAGAGTTCCTGGTATAGGAAACTTCACGAGAAAGTGCGCATCTGTGAAATTTGTAAAGGCCTGAATATCGCCACTTTTCCTCCGACCAGCAAGGTGCAGCTGTGATGATTTGGCCACGAGGCCAGAATACACTAAAATATTTGGCAAGGCGAATGCTGTTGGTTATACCCACAGAAATGCGCCCAGGAGGCTTTCTGAGGTCCAGGTGCTGGCGTAGTTACATCTCCAACCTGGTTCGGACGCGCTTTCATGTGAAGTGGCAGAATCGTCAGAAAGGTTTCTCAAAACTATGGGCATTTCGAGGTCTCTTAGAGCTGCTATTCCCGCAACCTTTTCAAGAGGAAATGCGGATTTGAAAATAAATGAAATAAGCTTTTGCTATACGTCTTCACTTGTGTGCATTTCTGTGAAAAGCCTATGCTTAGCAATATATTGGAATCTCAGATTATTTTATGCCAAATATTTCTCCCACATTGGCAGAATATTTTCTGTCGACAAACAAGCACGCTTTTCATCACTTCAAGCCTCGCGCGTTTCTAGTGGGCATGTTCTAAGACACTTGGTCGTTTGGGACCAGTTTTTGTTCGATCTATTGTGCTTCGCGCGGCATGACGATAATTGCTTATTTCTTCGGAATTGTCCAGGGCGATGCCAGTATTCCTCAAAGGAAAGACGTATTCGATATGCAACCCTTTGTGGAACCGTCCCCCGCTTCACTTGCCCCAGTAGTGAGATTGCCTTCACCCAGTGAGGTCCATCCAAACAACGTGTCGCGAAAAAGAGGTGCTACAAAGCAGAAAGGTGTGATGAAAAGCATTTTTTATTTTTCAGGAATTGCTTGCGTTTGTTTCATATTTCCTCTTCATTCATGTCTTTTTTGTAGGCGCACCAAATTCAAAACTTGTTGTTAGATAATCACCAATTTCAAGCACGAAATGTTTGTTACTTTTACTTAGCGTAAAAATTTAAGGCCATTTCCCTCAAATGCTATTTTAAAAAAATAATTGGAAAACCATTCAACTTTCGGGATTATTTCAAACTAGTGCTCAAGTTATATCGAAATAATTTTCAAAACTCTGTAACTTTTGATATCGCTATTAGTTCTTCATAAGTGCTTTTGCCATACACACGTTCTTGCAGACTTTACGCAAGCTCTGTTTGAAGCTCAAGTCTCTCAACCTTCGACTTTCGATCCGTATTTGTGCAAAGTAGAGGTTGGTTGTTTCACTTTTTTTTAATTAACACAATCTACATTATATAAAGGACATCTTATTTTTTCTGTTTTTCTCAACGTGCAAACGTTGTATTATATTACTCCTTTATAAATAGCGCATTTGAGAAATTAACAAGTGTTTTCTCGGTATGGATAGAGTTTACATGGAGTTTGTTGTTTGCTTGAGTTGTTGTTACAGTACATACATTAGTGTATCTACGTATAGTTTATCAAAGTTTCTCTGGGCAATTACTTACTAGATAACGTGGACCTAGCAGGCCCAGATCATAACGGTTGTTGACTTAAACTGCCTATCAACATTTTTCAACAAACAAAAGGTGATGCCTGTTAGAATTCAACGTTATTTCAAATGCAAACTTCATGAAATGCTTTTTTTAACGTTTTCCGAATAAGCTGCCTGGTGCTCTAAGGTGACCCAAATAGAGCAACATTTTAGATATTCCCTAGGCTTAGGTCGTCAACTAACGTTTGTGTTAAGGAAGGCGAAAGTTATGTAACTTAAGTGATCGAGTTAATTTCGTTTGTTTTTCAAGTTACGAGAATTAGAAGATCAGCTTCTCCACAGTATGTATCTTTTGATAATTGTAGTTGCAAACTAACTACTTAGGAACAACTTCTTTAGTGTTGTTCCATGTCCCATTCAAGACCTTAGGGAGTTTTCAGTTTTTACTATTTGCTTTGTTTCACTCATGTACAAACATGTTCACAAAAGAAAACGTTGGTAAAAATAGAGTAGATTTTCGGGAAGCTGCACGAAAACCTCTCCGAACATTCGCGGATTCTGAATGTAGTGCCATTATCGAGGCCTGGATATCCGATTTTCGTCATTTAAGTTTCGGTGCGTGGATGAAGAGTTAAATTAATATTTCAGTTAAATCCCCATCAACCACTCGTTTCCTAGTTATACTGTACATACATATTGTGAAATTTTTCCTTTCCCAGCCGATAGCCTATCGATATTATTTCACTCCTTTCGTTGAGTCTTGATGGTCCACGAAGCAAAGTTACTCACTAACTTTGATGACACAATTTACTTGACATGAATTTTCCCTTGTTTGCAGTCACAGATAAGTCAATGCGCAGCAATTACCGGCACAACAGTGAAGTTGGGCTGGTCATCCTCATGCTAACTGTTCATTTGCACTAAGTCAGAAAATCTTGAGAGGTTCGAAACAACCAGGTTGTTTGAAGCCGAAGTACTGTCTTTTATTTGTTAAGTTTCATTGTCTTTTGTAAGTTGGAAGGATAAAAGTTAATCAATTAAATGTGCTCATGCTGTTGCTGATTCAGTTTACAAAAAATTTCTCGCAATGGCATTTGTGAGAAGGGTAATGGGCTCAGGTAATCTGTGTACGCCTGAGACAGGGTTCCCACGCGGTATTGAAAGTATTGAAAAAGTATTGAATTTCAAAATTGGTTTTCAAGACCTTGAAAAAGTATTGAGTTTGGCCAAAATGTACGCTAGGTATTGAAAAAGTATGGAAATTCTAAATCGAAAAGAAATCTTGAATATCTTAGCAGAATTTTACTGACGGCAAAGCACTTACGCAGTGTTATGTGATGTGAAAAATTGAGTTTCATAATCAAGAATTTTGAAATATTAAGGGAAGTGATGGTATTGAATTTTTTAAATTTAGTATTGAAAAGGTATTGAAAAAGTATGGAAAATGATTTTTAAAAATGTGTGGGAACCCTGCTGAGAGGATCAACAAGAGGATCAATCTGTGTACGCCTGAGAGATAGAATCGAAAGCATCAAGCTTTCGATTCTAAAACAAAGCAAAAATTGATTGTAAATATTTTTTTCAAAGATCTATTACGGTGCAACGAAAAAAACTTATTTGAAAAATCAGTGTGTACCAAAAATCATGGAAATGTATAAGAAAGTTTTACCAAAAATCATTTGTCGTTTTTGATAAGCTGCAACATCTCCATTTTTTTGGTTTACTCCATGCTTTTTTCTCATATACCTGAAAATACCCCAAGTGGGGTCTATTAAATGCACACAAGTGCGTTTTAACCAAGTCGCCGTGTTTGAGCAATCTTGTTCTTTTTCTTGCTGCCTTACTGTTGATCCGCTCAAACTTGTCATTTCAAGTGTTTTCTTTATTATTACATTTGGAACAGTAATTTTTCAGACGGAAGTTTTGAATCTTAACATAGCTTTTGGCCTCTTTTCTTCAAAACGCGAATATTAACACTTAAAGAAAATAGCTACTTTGTAGGGATGAGCATTTACATCATCATCTTGAAATCATGGTGCTTTTATATTCATTGGAGAATTTCTTCATTTACAAAAAAAAACAAATATTGTGTGCACTGACACTGCTTGGCATTTGAAAACCCTGATCGAGGTGCTCTAAATGCTGATGCCGTTGGTACATTGTGCAAGGCCGCAAAAGAACTACGCAAGTGACAATTTCAATAGTCGCGGTGGTTGCTACAGGCTGTAACTGCCTGCACATGAAAAATCACTTTTTTCAGGAGGTCAGCTCAGGAGCATCAGATTATGCAAACATTTTGTGAAAGACGACGTCAGCTTTTTCACGAGTGGTGGCGCTAAAGCTGCAATTCCACATTTTCACTTCCTAACTCTTTATCCAAGTTGTTTTGAAAGCTTTGTTATGCTTTTTCGTGACTTTAGCTGGCAGCTATTTTATGTTGCCACATTTAGTTCATAAAAGGCAAGGTTTCAAATGAGTTACAGCAGCCTGATTATGCCTGTCGGGTGGATTTTCTAAATAGACCACTTTGATCGAAAATCAGCATGAAATTTACTCATCCCAGCGTCAACGTCGTATTTGTGACGTAAGATTATTTTGAATTATCTACTTCAGGAGGGAATCAGTAAAAGTCTGACGATGAAGGAAGCAGATATCTCACTTGATGCTTTCGATCCGTTGAAAAATTGAAAAGAATTGCGTCGCTTCCTGCGTAATTCAAGCGGTCGGCTCTTTATCACAGCCTGGAGCAGCATCACCACCAAGCTGCCACTATATACATTCATCTGTATTTTTTATAGTTAATTTTGTAAGGCATTTCAACTTCGGTGAAAAAACTGTTGTTTTCTGTGAGTGTTAGGCAACGGCGAATGGTAGTTATTCGTCATATTGTGTATTGGTAAAATCGTACTTTTTCTAACAGCCATGAACTTGGTTATTTTGTTTATCTCTGTTAAATATCTGTTGCACACAACACCGATCTGATTATCATGTATGTGGATTTTTGCTGAGAACTTTGAAAGCGAAATGACATCAGGTGCTCAGTGAACTGCAATGTGCAATTTTCAAATCTTCACTTCCACACACCGTGCATGCAAAAAGAATGAAGTTTGAGTTACAGAATTTCATATGAATTGAATACGTGAAACGGCGTTGCTGGTCAATGTGAGACATGGTGTTTGCATCTGAGAATCATGGTTTGAGTTTGAAATGTGATCTATGCGAATGGAGAAAGATGTAAAATGCTTTAGCACGTAGTGCAACGTCAATTGCGTCATGCATTTTAACGATTTTTTTAATGTTATGGGTTGGGTTTTTCTTCCTGATGTATTTACTTGGAAGGTCTGCGATCAGCCAGGCCGCATGTGTTGCGTTTCCTTGCCCCATGGGACCAGAACAACAAAATAAATTCACGTTGAAAATCGAAAAAGTTTGTCAAAATCGATTATGGTGGTGTCACTGCTCCAACATATTGCTTCATTGAGAAAAACGTAGCCAGCTACCAGCAACGGGGTGATAAAAGTGCAATAGAACAATGAACGAGAATGAAGGTGGGCTCGGTTTGCACTCAGGCGTCTTGGGCCATACGGCCCTGTAGTTATAAGTCTTGTTTTTTGCGTGTGTAGGCTGTACAAATATTGGATGGCAGCGCCGCATATTAGTTTTTTGAAGGATTTTGTAAAGACTTGTCGTTACGAAGGGATTAGAGGCTAAGATCCTCTGATGAAAATTCAAAAAAGTTTTACGCTAAAGTGTTAAAAGTTAATTGAATAATCTTGCCTAAACTCTGACTGGAGATTCTTAATCACTTCGCTTAGCTCAAAAAGACCTTAGCTAGTGGCAACAAGCCTGGTTTGTTTTTCGTTTTGACAACTGGGACATTGTTTAGACTACGTGGAGTCAATAACCACAGTAAAATGATTCATAGCCCCAATAGTAAAATGATTCATAGCCCCAATAGAAAGCCCACCGTTTGCTTTCTGTTTCGAAAGACCTGCAAAACGTAGAGCTGCAGGTGGAGCATATATGTTTGACTGCAGGTAAAAGTGAATCCAATGCTCCGTGTGTGTGTGTTTTCTTTAGCTGTAGTTAACTGTAAATAGATCTGATTTGTTTTGGTATTGCAGAAAATACTTGTATTTTCTCCTGGCCGCCTGTATTTACCCAAATCCTTATGCTTTCTAGCATTGTCTAGGGGTGCACAACATAACAGTTACGTGGTACATTTACATGAAGCTTAATGGTTATGCTAAAGCCAATTAAATGTTTTTTCTTGCCAGGTCATTTTAACAATGCGGCAAAACGCTGATGCCTAAACTGATTTGTGGATGGTTTCTGTAAAAACCCTATGATTCGCCGAAACGTCTCTCAGAAAAATACACGAAATTGTGCCTTCGTTTGAACTAACGAAATACCTGTATTTACTGCAGTCATTGCAGTCAGACGTTGCTAAGATTGTGGCAGAGTTTTAAAATTTAATGTTAAGAATTCAACTGATAGCGTTGTTGCATGGCAGTAACATGTCCTAGGTAAGTTTTTATTATGGATGAACATTTTTATGAAACTTGATTCGAATTTAAGGGTATATCTTGTTTCGACAAAGTTCGTGTATATTTTTTGTTATAACGCAAGCATATGGTCTGGCGTATCATTTTTACCGACCCATTTGTTGTCCTAATATTGCTTTGATTAAGACGGAGGCTAATCTTCCCAAAAAGTTATCAAGCAATGCATTCTTCAATTTTAATAAAGTGTTGCATTTAACGATTTGACCTTCCTTCGGGTGTTCCTAGTTAGACGTTACTGTCTGATTGTTTCTCACCTAATGCTTGTATTGTCTTGTTGTCTTTCAATTATTTTCTGTCAAGCATTGTTTTCTTTTGTATACGATATGGAACATTGTTGTCAAATACACTTTTTTGATTTGTCCTGTTATGGAAGCAAATGTGTTTTTATCATTCATGTTTGTGTGGCAAAAACGTGCTGTGTAATACTCTATGTCTTAACACTAACAGACCCAAATTAGCAATTTTCAAGCACAAGCAATTCATGGCTCAATTTGTGACAAACTGGCTATGTACCTCTTACGCGTTTTGATAAGTCGATGAACACAAGAAATTCCGCGGAGGTAGAGCGCTGCCATGCTGGCGAGCCTGATTGCAAGAGTCGGCTTGCTTTTTTGTTTCTAAAGTAAAACATTTCTGAGGGTCCACTAAAATTAGGAAAAAAAACAGTGTCCGATTGATTTGCCACTTGTCGGACACAACTGGTGGAATCAAGAAAATTTATCGTATTTTTTTCCGAATTTTAGGTCATCTGGCAACCTTGGCTGTAACAGATGTAGCCTACAATGAGAATAAGCATTATGTCATCACGTAAACTGCTCTATCTCGAGTCCTCGATGTACTTGACTACCACCTGCGTTTGGTCGGATCGTTGTTGTGTGCCACATTGGTTATCGGTTCGGTGCAGTATTTCCTGAAATCAACTAGTTAAAGTTTGCCAGGATTTATTACTCCGGCAGCTTCAAAACGAATCTTTTTCGTGGTCTTGTTTTCTCGTAAATCTACGTGCGCAAAAGAGTGATTTACGTTAGAGTTGGATGGTCTTGTGAACCTTTTAAGTTCATCGCCATATTCATAGGAGATAGGGGTTCAAGGAGTGCCGTCGCACCCTCACTTTACAGGTTTGCGAAAAATCGGGCAAAATTTAGTAAAAATCGTTCAAAGTTCTTGAAACAAAAAGAAGTTCTCTTATAAATCTGACAGATTAACATAACTATTTTTTTTAATTTTTTGAAAAAATGTAAAAACTTGAAATTGCCGTTACTGCATACGGTTCGTGAAAGTGCATGCAGCAGTATTTCCCAACTTGTATTGCTCAGTTTAAAACATTTGATTTGTGATGCCGGCCGGATTGAACTTTTGTCTCAGGTAAACTCCGAAAAATCGGGCAAAATTCGCATTCTTAAACGTTTTTTGTTCCCTACGGCTATGTTTATCAAAAATTGACGGTGTACCCCCAACAAACTAGTTTGCGTCCGCTACTGTTTGCAGGGTTGTCTGCAATATCACTGACTGTTAAACCAGATTATGAACTGCTGATGATTGAATGAAGTGAATAAAGGTCAATGAAGGCTATGTCAAGCAAGGATGAAAAGGGTATAGAGACTTATACAGACACTGTTGCTGACCTTCTCTTAAGGTTGCTTAATATAGATCTGCACAAGAATGTTAACTCAAGGACAACATTGATCAGGCGATTCTAGAATACTACGATGAGGATAAAATTTATGCAACACAAGAGAGACTACATAAAAAGCGGAATATGGCAGGTCACCCTCTGGAAAAATGCGAAAGAGACAAAAGAGGCACAGTAGAATCTTTAAGGCACATGAACACTATTTGACTTAAAGGTTCTCACAAGTTAAAATTAGCACCGGCAACAGATAACACAACATTCCCGCCACTACATACAACTGATATTATCACCGCTGCCACTTATGGAAATCTGAAACAGTTTAAGTAGAAACAAAAAAGCTGAAAACCAACAAGGAGAATACAGAAGTACTGGAAAACTTCAAAACAAAAAATGAAAACGGTTTAAATACTTCAAGAGCGTCTAGTATCGGTAGCAGCTAATGCCATTGAGCTTAAACACCTTTCACCATCTTCGTCTCGAGTCACGCCAAGCTCATACGTCCGCTCCAATGTTCCACGCACAATCTTGCACTGGGGGCCAGAACAGCAAGGTTCACATTTGCACGATGTTGATAGCAGGGGACAGGAAATAAGATGGGTGATTGTTTGTGCCGCCACACAGAAGCAGCTGGTATCAACGTCCGTTTTGCAATCCCACTTAACCAGATTGGCTTTGCAGAGGCCCATCGCAGTTCTCGGGCAGCAGGCCCAGAAAGGCCATATTTCGTTGGAGCCAGGGAGGAGATTCCTGTGGGATGATGGCCAGCTTGTTTGGTTTTTCTGCGAGATGTTCTTGTCACATGGATAGACGCTGGCTGTGAGCTTGGTTGTTGAATGCGTTAACGCACTTGAGAAAGCTGTGCCTAGATTTCAATCTTTTACTTGGTATTACTGTACATGGTTGAAGAGTGGATGTAGCAGATCGCTTTCCTGCTTCAGTTTCTCTTGTTGGGATGCCATGGTTCTTTTGATGTACGGAGTAGCTATGCCACACAGCAAGCAGAGATTCTCAGAATGAATTGGTAGGTTTTAGGCAGCCAGTGACAGCACGGCATGCGCTATTCAGGGCTTGGTCAGTAGCGGACACAGGCTAATTTGATGGGGGCGATGCGATATCGATTTGCAATGAACCCAATGCTTCACAGGACCATATTGCGTAAATCAATCACTTTCGCATACGTACATTTACGAGGAAACAAGTTTAAGCTTGGTTTAGAAGCTTGAGTGATAAAACTGGTCAAACTTTTACACTGCACCGCTACGGAACCAACAAGCAATGTGGCACATAGCATCGGTCTGACGTAGTCACTGGCGTCGGCGCAGGTACATGGAGGACTCGAGATAAGCAGTTAATGTGACAACATAATACGTATTCTCATTGTAGGTTACGTTTGTTACATCACAATTACCGGTGGCAGTAGCCAGCATAGTGTAGTAGTGCTGTTTGACTTGTATGTTGCAGCAAGTGAGCGTAGTCACTTGGATGCGGCTTAGATCAGTGCTCTTCAAATGGGGAACCTTGCAGTTTGGAGTAGTCTGCAACACCCATTGTGATTTCAGAACCGCCGTCAGGAAGTCTTCACTAGGGAGGCTTTACGTTTGTGCCGGGGGGGCTTGATACTAAAAAGTAATAAAACCTCCAATGATTTATAGTGTTTCATATTTCAATTTGGGGGGCTTAGTACTTTGTTTGGGGGAGCTAAGCCCAACAAAGCCTCCCGTAGCGACGGGACTGAGTAATTTGTGTATAACATATGTTATTGCAGGTAATTTTGATGAAATAATGACAAGAAGCGGGTTGATTCTGTGGATTTTGAAACTGAAATTAAGAGAACGGAAAGAAACAAATAATTCGTAATGCGTGAAAGCACGAAAGTAACGAAAAACCAAAAGCGAGAAAGCACGATTATTCATGGGCGTCCGCAGAAATTTTTCCAGGGCGCAAGGTCAACATTTTGTTTATCATTTTCAAATTGCTGATCAGCGTTTCCTCTAAGATAATTTTACACTGAGTAAATATTTGTTTTAGTAAGCATGATTATTTTAGGACTGAGTAAGTGGAGTTTTCAATGAATTACAGACTTTGTGAATTATATGATAAATATACATGATCTTTAAAGAAAAAAGCATTGGATTGCCATGGTTTTCAACTAACCAAAAATTATTACTCTTTACTTAGCAAGCAAGGGCGCACCCAGCTGATATATTCAACTGCGCATGTTTTTGAAAATTTCGGGGGGAATTGCCCGATTGCTCTCCCCCTAATTGCGGGATCAGCTGGCAAGACTTGTCAGCATAACTTAGAAACAAGAACTGCAAACGTCTGGGATCTCGTCCAAAGCGATCAATAAAACCTTGCTACGCAAACTGGACAATTAAGTAGACCTGTAGGTTGACACGACTACGGACAAACTTACTAGACATAAAACACCACGCAGGTTTTGCAAAATTGACCTGATGTATTATGAAAACTTGCCACAGCCAATATGACTTTGTACTCAGTATCCACTCAGATGTCAGAATTAATCATTGACGATAAAGACGTATCCCCACAAGCCTGCATAGACGTATTCTAACAAGCCACGTAATTTTGTACTGCATGTAAAGAAACTTGCATAAGTGTAATTTGACACTCAGGCACATTGGTCAGACCCGCACTAATAATGGAATTTTCAAACTTGTGGAAGCATTGACATAGACTCACTATTGCTTCTTTTCACAAAGTACAAATGTACGTGGCTTACCACAATCAGCGTGTCACTGTCTCGCTGCACTACCTGCCAAGATTTGTACGTTAAACAGCAGGGCCGGTCCTAGCAAGTGCGGGCCCAATGCAAGACCTAGGCGCGGGGGCCATCTGGACTTGGACAGAAGTGTTACTGCGTCATCATGCTCAGTCAACCGCGCTATGACTTTTTTGATGAAGGTATTTTAGCAAAATAACTATATCAATGTAAAAAAAGACGGTAATTTATTGGACTTGATCTGTATGTAGGCTACATGAAAACACAATAGTTTCTTTTATGGGGGGTGGGCATAGCTCATGTGTCCCCCAGCTACGGTCATGTTTATGACTAATAGCATAGTACTGT
>Ga0210059_1002198_pt1 | contig 30273 bp, 20 predicted proteins | sample Ectturendosymbi2_FD_188042 | JGI IMG/M metagenome (GOLD analysis project Ga0210059, IMG submission 188042) | Ecteinascidia turbinata endosymbiont from Florida, USA - Sample 2 (SPAdes) (version 2) | ecosystem: Host-associated > Tunicates > Ascidians > Unclassified | place: Key West, Florida...
TTTGACGGCGCGAGTTGGTGGCCGCGGGAGTTGTTGGTTGGTCGTCATGCACGAATCGCTTGAAGTGACAATCGCAAAAGCTGACACCGCGTTGGTTTTGTGGGGATGAAAGAAAATAAAAAAAAAACAACGGAAAGAATCAGTTTACGATGAAGTTGAAGCAAACTCATGTCGGATTTCAAATTATTTTCGTCCATCTTTGCAGGGCCGTCTTGAAACACAACCAGCGAAGTCTTTTTCTTAAATGCCGTAAATGAATTTTTGCGACTTGACGTTGAATTGTGGTGCAATGCAAGATCGCAGGTGTTTCGCGTGTTTCACTCCCTGACTAACTTCACATCGCTCCGTGCAGGTCCACGTGTCGTTCTCGATGCAGAACCAGTCTGGGGATGACAAAAACGAGGGCGGGGCAGCGGGCGTGGTCACCTTGCCGTTCAGTGCCCTGTCAGTTGTGTTACAGTCGGTCGGCGTCACCCTATCTGACATTGACGACGTCGTTTTCAAGTAAGTGTGAGAGCGGGTTGCCTGGATCTAGTGTAGTTTTTGTCAGCGGTGTTTTTAATCGTGGATATATTGTTTCTTGATCTACGAGAACGTGAAAGTGTCTTATTGTGTGAACTGTCGATTCGAACTTCTCGGCAGACAACCACTGCGTGCGCCTCCAGCAAGAGTTTTTTGAAATACAGTTAGTACATAAGCTTACAGACAGTTCCAAGTTCTGCGACCTTCAACTTTGACCTTCAGTACGACTCAGATGAAGTGGCAAAATTAAAATGCACCGCGTGACACTTCGAGCCTGCGAAAAAACATTCGATACCAATTGTACTAAAAAGCAAGATGATGTCCGCAACTTTCATCTTTCAACTTAGACAAGATCACAAAACCCGGATGTTCATCGTGGGACGGCATCACGATGAACATCCGGGTTTCGTGGCTGCGGCAGCCGTTGTAAAGGAGATACAAATAAAATCGTTCCAAGGATCATAGATCAACGTCCTTGAGCGGAGACCGCCGTTGTAATAAATTCCCTCTTCCGACGTTTTTTAAGGAATGGTCAGGATCTGATTTTCTTTGCCATAATTTACCCCAGCTTTCGAAAACCAAACAGGCAGGTCGATCCATCGTAATTCGTGCTTCACGTTCAGGTTGGCATATTTCGAGCGCAAGTTCCAGTTCCTCAGCGGCGCGGACCTGCAGCGCAACGCAACAGTCCACTACGCGGGCCAGGCCATCAAGCAGCTCTACGTGCTCGTGCTGGGCCTCGACGTCATCGGGAACCCGTACGGCCTCGTTATGGGTGAGGGTGCCCGGCAGGGTGTGACTTGCACGTGCATTATAGACCCCCGTTAGGTCGCACGTAAGCGGAAAGTTATGATTTGCTTTGCAGGTATTGCTGAAGGCGTCACCAGCCTGTTTTACGAGCCCTACCAGGGGATCATCCAAGGCCCTGGCGAGTTCTTCGAAGGCCTGGGCCTCGGAGCCCTGAGTTTGCTCGGGCACACAGTTGGTAGGTTCCCTTTTTCCATCTGAGGACAGTGTGGCTCGTATCTTTGTGCGTTTTGCGCATTGATAAGCAACTGGTGGAGCAACTGAAAAGGACACACGTTATTCCAGGTGGGGCTGCTGGGGCTGTGTCAAAGGTCACAGGCGCCCTTGGTAAAGGCATCGCCACGATGACAATGGACGACGAGTATCAGAAGAAGAGACTCGAAGCAAAGAACAAGCAACCGGCTGACGTCACCGAGGGATTGGCGCGGGGAGGCAAAGGCCTGGTCATGGTAGGGTTGGTTCGACATTGCAAGCTTGGTTGCATTACCGCGTGTTTGTTTGCCCCGTCCACACACCTCCCTACCTCAGCAAATACCTTTTTTGTTTGTTGTCGAGCGCAGACTGTCTCATTCGGTAGGTTTGATGGCGCTAAACTCTTTTTGGCAAAACGATAATTGTTGTTATTTATGATTAGTTTTCGTCGTTTTTGCTTTTTGTGTGGCTGTGGGCAAAGGTTTGAAGAAACACCATTGTTCTGTGAATTACCGGAAACCACTAGAACCGCGTAGAAAGTCCATTTTTGATGTTACTTTGTACAGGTCAGTACGATAGATGGTGGCGTGACATTCTGTACAGTATTAGCTACAAGCGCCTGCAACCGAAAACATTCTTATTGCTTGTTTGAACTTATATGATTTAGAAAACTGAAGTTGTTAACCATTTTGTCACTACAGTTACAAGTAATTTGTCCATGATTTGCGTCTCGCAAGCTGTGAAATGAACGTAAACAACTATTTCGATGCTGTTCGCGTCAGGAAAGCTCTAGAAACCGGATGTGCCCAACTCCCCCCTTTTGATGTCACAGGGCGTTTTCAGTGGCGTCACCGGAATTGTGACGAAACCTGTGGAAGGGGCGAAAAAAGAAGGCGCGGCCGGCTTCTTCAAGGGTGTCGGAAAGGGTCTAATCGGAGTGGTTACACGGCCGGTCAGCGGCGTGGTAGACCTTGCAAGTAGCACGTTCGAAGGAATACAAAAGTAAGACCTGTGTTCTTGTCTCGCCAGTTGGTCAAATCGAAATAACAATTGTGCGTGTCTGATGGCTGCAGCGAACAAGTTCAGTGTGGTGGCGCTAATATCACTAGCGAGGGTCCTTGAAGCAAATTTGTGAAGGTTGGCACGGGTTCTCGACACTACAAAAACAGCTCTCCATCTCTTGGTTTGGAGCACTTGTCGAAAAGGATTTAAAACGGCAAGTATCGTTATGGAAGTACTGTTTTGCTGAGAAGCTGCCGGAATGTGTGGCAGTAAGTTGGGAAAAAAACAGCGGCTTGTTCATTTCACGACTCGAGCGCTCCAAATCAAAATGGAAACACGAAAACGCTTCTCCGCCCCTCTCGAAAGCAGCTCGCCGATGAGTCGCGAACGAACTCCGCCAACAATCGAGCGCATCACATTCCGTTCTCTTTCTGTTGTTGCCAGGGTCGCAGATATGAGCGAGGACGTGCGCAGGATGCGGCCCGCGCGATGGATCGATCCCAGAACGGGCATCATTCAACCTTACTCGCTGAGGCCGGCGCAGGGCGCGGCCATTCTGCAGGTGATTGTTTCGTGTGCACAGAGCTTGGTAGCTCCCTGCCCGTTATGTGCCTCGTGAAGACACCGCGCTCGTGATCGGTTCAACTGAAACGCGGGAGGGGGGTAAATGGCGCCCGGGGCAAGAAACAAGTTTGGCGTACCCATGTTCGAACCCAAGGTCTTTTGGGAGTAACCGTACTGTATTGAAGAAAGTACTTGTGACATTGTTGGGACTTTTCGGCGCCCTGGGGATTGTGCACCCCTTGTCCCTCGCGTTACGCCCCTGCTGAAACGTAAGGCAGCTCCACGCGCGCTTTACAGATTAAAGGTTTAACCTGGTAGTGATGAGTTACAGATTAAAGGTTTAACCTGGTAGTGATGGTAGTGATGTGTTGTGCACCGTGTAATAATGTGCTGTGCAAAGTTGTGGTGTGCTGTGCACCGGGTGTTTGGCGTCGGTCATGGGCACACAGCAACTACAGCGGAATGCTTTTCCGTCGTTTTCTTCTTATTCTGTTGTTTTGTCGGACCTGTTGCCATGCAGACGCGTGAACCGACAAAGCCGTGACTTGGTTGAGAGTCGTCGGTTTGCTGCTGTTGGTATTTCAGGCGACGCAATTACAAACAATTGTCGATATGCGGTTTAACGGCCAATGTCGATTGCTCGACAGGACGTTGATCGCGGAAACCTCGCGTCCAGCAACCAGTATGTTGACCACGTACCGTTGAAACCGGATCGAAAGACTGTCTTGATGCTCACTGACAAGTACGTTGCGCTTTCAAAGCTTACTGGCAGTGTTGACTTATTTTGCCTGCTCGAGTGCATTATTCCGAATCAGGCTTAAGCTGTTAAGTGTCTAGTGTTCGGTGAAAACGTTCACTTCGGTACATTGATTTTTGTGTGGCATCTCTGTGTTTTTGAGCAGTTGGAAGTAAACACAACGGTAAGGTTATCTGTAAACCGACAGCAAATTTAACTTTAGTTTGTTGGGCTTTTTGTCGATCAATGTCATTTGTACTCACTTCTTAGTTTCCAAAACGGCGGGTAAATAGTTTTGCTTGCGATTGTTGTTTCCGATTTATGTTCAGCTTACAATCAAACTGTGTTGGCTGGAGCCCAAATATCGAATAAAATTATTTGTTTTGCTTTGAATTTTGGCAAATGTTGCTCCGCTGTTGACTGACGCAATTGTGCGTTGGAAGCTGTGACGCATAGCCAGCGGAGAAAGAAATTTTTTCAGTCGTTTGCTTAGGGGGTCACTGCCCAGATGCATTTTTACGTGTACAGCGCAGCTTTGTATGTAGTAGTAGTCCAGTTTTGATCCGATTTTGTCACCGTTGGACGGGGGTGACCGAATTTACCTATTTTCTGCCATGAATTGACTTTGCACCATTTCTCCATATTGTTCAATTAACGCTGTCCTAACTCAATACCTCCAATGATCCCTTCTTCTACTTGCCTCCTCCATGTTTTCCTTGTCGTCCCCGTCTTCTCTGACCCTCCATCTTGAAACTCAGCGCCGTTCTTAGTGGATCTTCGTCCTTATCTCTCCTCAAACCATGTCCGTACCAACGCACCCTACTTTTGCCAGACATTCCACAGTTCCTCGTGAAACCCAGCATGTCGTATATACCGTTGAAAAAGAACGCCCACTTTTCACTTGACAGAATGATCGTGCACGCGCACACGGGCGACATCCTCGGGCAGTGGAAGAGCGACTGGAAGTGCTTTTACACTGAGCTGACCGACGATCCACAACGAGTCGAAGACAAAGCGCTCAAAATCTTTATCAAGGTCGGTTGGGCCAGTCTGCTTGGTCGGTGCGCTGTAGTCGTTTATGGTACTTTGCTTTGCAGCAGTGGAATCATGTCATGTAATTCATCGCTAGGTGTCGTTCGAGCTCGTCTGGTGTTACGGCGCACACTAGTGGCGCTTTTCTCTCCAATGAAACTGTTTATATTTAAATAGTTCTTGCATGATTGCGGTCAATTGTGTATATTTCTTTTCTTAGGAAGACGCTTCTAGCGTTTTGATAATATCCTTCGAAGTTTGCCCGTAGTCGGTTGCTGTTTTGGATTTATAGCCCAAGAAATCAGATCCAGAGCTTTTTAACGTCGCTCAGTCATAACTGACATGACGAAACCACATCACTTGTTGCTAGGACACCGTGCTCGTCCGAGAGCGCCAGGAGCAGTCAGTTCGTAAACGTCAGTACACGTCGTATGTTGATGACTCGGGATTTGTGAAATAACCCACGCGTTGAATTTTGCCGCCGACTGTCCACCCTGCTTTGTGGTGGAAATTTAGCGCTGAGTGTTCACGTCAGCGGAGCGTCATTGCAGTTCGGTAAAATGCGACTTTAACGAGAAACTGTCTTGAAGCTGCATCACGTGACTGAATCACTCAAGCGAGGAGACACGCTGACGTTGTGGCTTGCGAGGTCTGCAAATCTTCGCACCACGCAGTTGGGAGATGGCGTGGTTGGTTGCTATGGCCTGTAAAGCCAAGGGGGTTTCACATCGGCGAGCGCTGACCTTTTGACTTGTGTCGTTTGCTTGACATGGACTGTGGGACAAGCAATACAAGCACCGACACGATTATGCGAACAGGCTTTTCTTGAGTTGATGATAGATTGCTAGAGGCGTACAACATAACGGGTGGAGAACCTTGTTTTTTAGCAAAGGACGCTTGTTGAAAAACATTACCAAGGTGACACACACGGCTGCTTAGTTGTATGTATACAGTAACACGACTTAATTAACACAAACTTGGTGTACCGTGGAAAATAAGTGATATTATGCCGAAAAGGTAGAATTTTGCGAGCTAACAAGCAGTGAACTGTTTTAATTTTCGCAAAAAGTCACATTTTTCGCTGTTATTCGAGTCATCTTCACTATAATGCAGTTCAACTTCACGTTGCACCACCCCGATGTGAATATTTTGTCTCAAAGTCTTCCCCAAACTTGCAAAAGTTCGACCACCCCCTACATAGAAGTTGCTGACCCGTTCTTCCACCATATCTTAAGTACATCAAATATCTGATAACGAGGAAAAAATTGACACATTACAATTGTTCGCAGAAGCGCAGACCTAAGTCGTCCATTAAACGAGTGAAGGTATTTGTCAAAACGTCTGCCCGGACTGGCGGTGGCAACATGCGTCTGCTGTGACGTGATGCGCGCGTGCATGGTCCGCTGCGTGTTGCGACGTCATCGACACAGCATGCGACTGTCTTGAGTTTTGCTGTCTTGTGCATCTTCGGTGTTCAAGCTTCAGGAAATGAATCACTTGCTTTGGTTGTTTGTTCTGTTTATACTGATTGTTCGTTTCTTTTGTGATTCGACGATTCGAAAGATTTTTATTTTTATTTGTACCGAAACCAAGGAAAGCGAAATAATCATCTACGCGCTGGCGAAGTGCCGCGATTATGGACGTGATTATTTGCAGTCGTGAACGATGAGAAATGTTTTGGCAAAAACTAGTAGTTTTGTGTCACAATTGCCTGAGAAAGAAGTTCACCACATTGACACTTTATATGTAGATTTTAAGTAATTGCGAAAATTTTCTTTAATTTGATATTATTTCAAAAACTGTTGAAAACAATCCAGTTTCTTCATATTTTTAAATAATGTTGGAGTTTTTGGGCAAATCTTTTCAAACATCTGTATGACGATTAAAAGGTCACCTTTAGATAGGTCTAGGTTCTTGCCATCACTACCGAAATAAATTGCGCGTGAAACTAAAACCAGAAGCAACATATTCGACGGCAACCATGGGTCTACGGCTGGAACACGAGGTCGGTCCGGCGGGCAATGGTTAAAAGCGACCAAAAGATGGCGGGAAAGGCGCTTTGTAACAGGCAGTGAACATAGGCTTAGCAGTGCGGTTACTGTTGCAGTTACCTGAAATTTCCGAAGACCGTTTCACAGTAGGTGCGCAAACATTACCATTAACAGTTAAAATGATGTCAGTAAGCTCTCTGGCCAACGTGTTCAGGGATTGTGAAACCCTGCACTTTCACCTCCGATCGTGGCCGTTTTGTCATGACGTAAACATCTCGGGTCACGTGACCGTGCTACAGGACGCGTCGCAACTGACGAGACAGGCGAGCATCGGCATGGAAACCGCGCCGGCGGCAACGCAGGACTTCAATCCGTTCGCACGTCTGGCGTCACTGGCCACGCGGATCACGTCCGACAACCCGACCCCGACGAGGCCCGCCACCCTCGCCAGTGGCTTCGGCCGCTGGTTGTCGCGGGGGAGCCTGGTGTCGAGGACCCCTGCGGCGCAAGAACCCACTGTGCAGTACTCGGGCAGTAAGACCCGGCTGTTGCGCGCGCAGAAGAGTGAAGACAACCGTGCCGCCGAAAACCAGGTTCCTTGAGTGTTGGCTGGCTGGCATGTTTGGAACTCTTCTTTCCCTCACGATTTCTTGCGCTTGACACCCGCGTGGAGTGCAGTAATTAGCTGTAGTGGCTCAAGCAGCGTTAATTCCTTTAGTTGTTTGTGGCGGTTTTCCGCTGGAAACTTTGTTCGTTCGTAGGAACAAATTTCGAAGGAACTTATTTTTTTAAGGAACTCGTTAATTCGGGTCCCTGACAAATGCTGCCCACAAGTTGGGTGCAGATGTACAAAAAAATAGCTTGGTAAGGTGCGTCAAACGCTTTCAATCTTGCCGCCCGACTCAAACCACATAGCAGATATGAACATTGGGCTGGATCCGGACTATAACAAATTTTTTGTTGAATTTAGACCGGATCTGGACTATCAATCTCTACAAAATTTAGGGACCGGACCGGATTTGGAATGAGTTAATGGAAAGAAACGCGGCAGTTTAGTTGTGAAAATGCTGCATTTTAAAATTTTTTCGGTCTTTGGACTTGGACTTCACATTTGGAAAAATTGTTTGACTGTGGTTGGACTTGGACTGAGTTTTAAAAAATCAGGACTGGATCTGGATCGCAAAATTTGACAGTCCGCTATCTCTGCCACATAGATCATCGCTGGGTAGTTTTCCCATGGTACTCAAAAATCATGAATACACGACTTCTGGAGCTTTTTTCTAAGAAGCACTTAGATGTGCACAGACTTCGCGAAACGTCAACAGTAAGTTATCTATAGTTAAAATAACTTAGTATTTACACGCTGATCAGCTGGTCTGGGAGTGACAGCTCTATTACGGAGGACTTAACATGCATGTGGTGATTTGTGGGTTTTCAGATGACTAGGACAGATTGCAACTTATACGCAAGTGTGTTCGCGTGCATGACATTATCTCACAGGCGTAGCTTCATGGTGTGCAAACCAATCTCACTTGCTCGCGGTGCCATTGGCGATCGCTGTGAGCTGTATCGGTTTTGATTTGCTGCCGATAAATTTCGCTAAAACGGCGAAATCCCGGCTAGCCTGCTGCCGTAATTGGTGCTACGATGGGCATGCCGCTGTTTTCGTGATTGAAAATATGCATGGATCATGCGTGTGCAGTTCTGTTGTTTTTTTGTACTGTACGTTTAGCTAGATTCTGCTTCAGCAACTGAGATATCTAGCTGAAAGTTGTTTTTTTTTCGTTGTTTGCGTTTTAAAGCGTGTTTGAAAAGTGGCTGGTACTTCGTTTGTTCGGAGAAAACGAGAAATCACGCGCGTCAATGTGAAGAGTTCGCCAGTGCGAAGTGCATCTTTTGAAATACGTTTTTGAAATGAGTATTTGAACTCTGAGAATGGTCTGATTAAGACGTTCAGCGATGTCTTCTTTTTTGATGGGACATTCTTATCGCAGAGCAAGACAAAGAGCCTGTTCACTGGAAAGACAACACACCACACGGTTCCCTTCCACGACGCTAAATGTGTAGAGGTGAGTGCGGTGAGGTTGCTTGAAAGATCTCGTGAACGTAAATGGTTTCAGTGAAATCAGCGAATGGGCTCAGGCTACTGCGTCAAACAATTCGCCTTGTTTCGTCATAATGTTACAGTCCTTCATGATTACCGGCTCACTGCAATCAGCAGTTGTTGAAATTGCCTGCTCATGCTCGCTATCGTGCAGGGCAGGTGTACACTAACACCGTCGTTAGTGATGGAGGGTTCTTGTGATTGCGTTCAATCGTTCACCGCTGTGTTTCCATTGTCAATTTTCAGTACATCTTGCCGAAGTTGCTCGCCCAGTGGAAGATCGCCGTGAAAGGCCCGGATGCGAGCTTCGTGACGAGCAGCGGCTCAACTTCGTCGCAGTGATCGCTTTTCTACTCGTTGCACACCTATCGCCATGACATGACATCACACGAAAAGACAAGAGCCATGACATGACATCACATGAAAAGACAAGAGCCACGACAAGACAATCTGTGAAATGACGTTGCCAACCCTGTGACGTGACATATCCGTTTGCAATTCCACTAATTTTCTCATTATCCTGTACTCTTCGCCGCCATGTCATCGCACCATGAAAAGAACTTCTGAAGTGTTTTCTAACGCTGGAAACGTGCGATGTTATCGTTTACTGCGCTTGCCGTACTTTAATGATGTTCCCTGCCGGCAGACCGTTGCTTAGCTGCGAGATTTCACTGACGTCATTCAGCGCTCCGAAGCCGACCCTGCGCCGAACAGCATAATCGTGCCGAATAACGACAACCATCGTTCGTTGTCCGATCGCTTCTTCGCTCGCAGAGCCGATTAGTTCATTTAATTTATCGCATGTTGCTGCAAGTGTTGAAAATAATCAGGAGCGCGCGAAAAAGTGTTTGTTTTCTTTTTGTTCCTCCTCCAAGCGTCGCAACAAGCGACACCGGCCGCCGCCTCTCTGCGTCACATGAACATCTTCACTTTGCTGCTGTTGCTGATGCGCGACATGTTGACCGACTTGGAGGCCTGGTTGGCCGAGAGGCGTCCGCGCCGCTCGTGTACTGCAGCCTGAAACAGAAAACTTGTCGCTTTAAAACTAACGCATCTTAACGCCGAGATAGAAAGTTGGAAAGAAGGGGGGCAGGGCACTTCACGATGAAACAAATATCGACGGAATTCATCCCGTGATGTATGATCCTTTTACGTAGGATGTGTCAAAATCATTTGAACAACTTGGTTGTTTGGTAAATGAAAGCACGCAACAGTGGTGAAATGTTCCTGAGTAACATTGAAATGCTTGTAAGTTTAAGTTGTCATTGATTTAAGAGCTGTTGCTGGTCGCAGTATTAAGCAGTGCGTGAAGGTAAAATAAGTTGCAAACATGCTGTTGTAGAGGGAGACGAACCATGAAAGGTGCTGGAAATGAGGCAGACATGAAGTTTTTGACTTACTTGGTTGTATTGACCGTGAATTGTCTCGTAGCTTAATTTAATGGCAACTCTGCTAAGTGAAAGGCAGCCAGCTTTCAAAAAGTTCGCCTTGGTAAGGTGGAGACTCCAGTCAAAGGACACTTTATTTTGTGTTGAGTCACGTGGTTTTTACGTCGGACCGTCAACCCAGGCTCGCATAACATGGTTGCTTCATTTCAAGGACGTTAATCCAGGGCCGTCGCCAGCGGTGCCCTGCCCCCCATTTCACGTTTGGCCCCTCGGTTGCTGCATACATCCAAAACTGTATTTAAAAAATGTGGCCCCTCCTTCTGGTTTTTGGCCCCCCATTGCTGCTAAATCCAGGCGACGGGCCTGCGTTAATCGCTCACTGAGAGTGGTAGGGAAGATTTTCTGATTTCGAAACTTTTGATCAAACGTAGTTGTGCTTTTGGGGAAACTCAGTCCGCCCTAATCTTGATTAGGAGCCCATGGAATCCTAACTTCCAAAATCTTGCTTTCGGAGGCGAAGTTGATGCGACTTTTCAAGCTGCACATCTATTCACAGATCAGGATATTGTCTCTTCGCAGTCAGTGCCCGGGAAGACGTGACAAAGAATAAATCGATCAATCATATACTTTGTACAGTTTGTACACTGTCACAAATAATTATCGCATTGATTCGTAACAGGTGATTTTGCGATCGCAAATCGTGGTGTTTGCGCCATCTTAAAATTCGCAGTCATAAAGTTGTTTACAATGATTCTCGCGTTCCGCGTCCATGACGTAATAATTGATCATATGACCTATTGCAGTTGGAGTGTTCGCGCGATTTGCAAAGACCATCAGTGGTTGCCTTGGGTTGAGGCGACGCTTTGCAATTTATGAAACCACGCCAGCTTCTTTTCGTAGACTCTATTAACATAGGTTTCTGAATACATAACAGAACAACTATTTTGAGCAGTTCATCAGTTTCAAGATCATGAGCGCTAAAATTGTTGCTCGGTATAGTTATCATACTTAGCAGATTACAATCAACACATTGAAAATCATTTTTGATGCTCACAGGAGAGTTCATGCGTAAATGCCAGGTGAAGTCGGTTGGAGTTGGATATTAGCGCTGTTGTGAGAAAGACATGCTTTGGTACGAACAAGACGTTGGGATTTTTTCGGGGAAATTTCACTGACGGAGGAAACGATGTAACGTCAGTACGTTGTGCCATTAACGAAATGCTGTTACCCGCTGTTTGGATTTAGTGCAGTGGTTCTTAACCGGGGGTACACGTGCCCCTTGCGGGTACGAAGCACTAAAACAAGGGGTACACGCCCCGAAAATAAAAAAAATTGTGTTTTCGACTGTTCTGAGTGCAGTAAACTTTATCAGAGGCCAAGCCTTGAATCACCGTTTGTACGAAGTTTTTTTGTAACGAAGTTGGGGATCAACACAATGTTCTTTTCCAAACAGAAATGAGGTGGCTATCCCGTGTTTGAGCTGTACAAAGAAATCGAGCAGTTTCTGAGACACCGAGGTAGTGGCATAGCAGGGCACTTTGAAAACGAGGAATTTGTTGTGTCCTTGGCATGCCTTCCAGATATATTCAGCCATCCGAACGACTTGAACACTTCCATTCGGGTAACAACGATGTACATGATTACAGCTAGGGAAAGCATATCTGCCTGCACTAACAAACTTTCAATCTGTATTAGTTGCACCTCTGCTGATTTTCCACAACTTGGTGAAGTTTCCAAGCTAAAAATATCCTTACTCATTGTCACTGAAATATAAAAGCATTTGCAGATGTTACGGCAGTCCGTCTAGGGATACTTTCAGGCTTCAGCCAGGAGAGATTTCTGTTTCACAGGGTTGGATGCAGGACAGGACCCGTTTATTTTTAACCTAAAATTTATGGATGGCAATGATGTTATGAAGGAAGATCTAGTTGAAATAAAAACGAGTAGAAATATTAAAATAAAGTTCTATTCAATGTAGTGAGGTACCTTCTGGTGCACGCAACTCAACACTTTCTCGCAGTTAACAAAAACATCTTCGGAAGTCTGTGCCATTGTCAACAACCTACTTACGTGAAAGCAGTTTCTCAACTCGCTTGCACATCAAAACTAAGGCCAGGAATCTATAAGAGCTCGATGATGACATGCAAGTGGCTATCTCAAACGAAGGGCCATGCTACAGCATGATTACTGAAAAACAACAACAAAAAAACATTACCTGTGTCTGATTTTTGGTGTACTTTGTAAGTACATCGTATCGTTATATTCGTTGCGATGAAATTGTGTTACTACCAATTACTCTTGATTGCAGACAAGGGGTACGAGAAAATTTTATGAAAGGTCAGGGGGTACGAGTGCGTATAAAGGTTAAGAACCACTGTATTAGAACAATGCCAAATTCTTGCATTGAAAAACATTTTCGGTTTTATCATGAACAGTATGCCATTGCCTGTTTTGTTTATGGTACTGCAGTGTACATTGTTAGTTACTACCAATGTTCAGCTACTTAAATATCCGTGATATTGCTCAGCCATGTGAAACCATTTGAAATTTTCCTTGATGTATAGGTTAATTTTACATGAAACGTGTTCATTCTACCGTGATTTTGTTGCCGCAGTTATTGCACTGTTGGTTAAGCATGTTAATTTTTACTTAACCCTGTAACGAGCAATTCTACTCATTGAGGTGACCCTTGGAAGAGCAAACCATGTACATTTGAATTTATCCTACACAAATCCATTTCTTTTTTTATTTGGAAAATTTATACTTCTGCCTTCGGATAATTTTTTGAACAAACTTTTAATGTGTCGCTGTATACGGCAAGTAAAATTGTCAGTGACTGGCACACACTGCTCATGGAGAATGTCGAAGCGAGAATGTGTGTGAGTCATATTGCAGAACCAGCTCGCAAAATCTTTAACCCAGTAAAAAATGCAGGTTTTAGTGGATCTTGACGACGGCAACATCGTCTCCGAAGATTTGCTTGCACTACCTTTTACAATTTCTTGACTGAGTTGGCCTACCTAGAAGCATAATGCCTTCGCTTTAGTTCACTATGAGATTTTACGGAAGACTGTTGCTGCACTCATCAATGCATCGAGTCTACTTGTAGACAGTGTTGCCATTTCAGCTGGTTTGCTGCTAAATCTAACAGGTTTTTCTCACTTTTAGCTGTAAAATTTTCAATCTAGTAGTTAGCTGATTTTCTAACAGCATTTTAAAAACCGTTTGGCAGGTTCAGCAAGAAACAAATACCTGGCAAAATATTTGTTGCAACAATTTTTAGATATGAAAACTTTTACATCTTGTTCATCAAAAAATTCTTTACCTTCTTTCTGACGCTTTATGTTGGGCAACATAAGGACCACCAAGCACAATTAGCCGCGTTTGATCATTTGGATGTATTGTGACGCAGTGTCACAATACGGATTAATTTATTGGAGTTTGTCAAGCTTTTATTCTTAAAAGTGATGCAATTATGCAAACCAATCCGTGCAGCGCGGACTTGGAGATGTAGTTTTGAACGCATGAACTTATGCAAACCACAGCGAAAGCTTTGCGATATGAAGACATTGCGCTTGACGAATGATCTGTGACGTAAAACTTTCCGGCAGGCCTATACCTGCATCGCAGCTTTGCAGAACCCTAAAAACATTTGCTATGTAAACTATACTTTCTTCCGATAACGCACGTTTCGAGTAAGGGACTCTCTGCAGATCGAATCGCCATGCTTTTCATACTGGGATCAATCTTATTTTCAACTATGAAGTCATCAAATACAGAAAGTTCTGACCGGTGATAGTATTTCGCAAGGCCGCTTGGCACTTGGCTATTGACGTTAGGAAGTTCATTGGCTCATTCGCTGCAGCAAAAGTACAGCTTTAAGACTCATAATAAGAACAGTAAAGCACGATGCAAGAAACATTTCTTAGTCGTTAAGATGACAATTTCAATATGTGTGAGTAGAAAGCTCCTTGGAATGAAGTCGACGACAAATAAGGAAAGTAATCGAACTTTGAAAAGAACATTTTTTTCTCATTTATATGTTCGGACCCTAGCCCCGGGGTCTGCAACTGATACATGAATAAACCATTGCTATTACCATTGGACCTTCTATTATGACGCAGAGAAGCTGCTTCAAGAAGATAATTGCATCATAATAACAAGCAAGCAGATGGCTTTGTGAAGCCTAAAATGATTTGCTTCTGTGCGTAGTGAGCGCATTGGTTTTAAGAAACTACATTGGCAGAATATGTTTTTATCCCACGACACATATGATTTTTGCAGGTGGTTCAGTTACGCCAGGAAGCCGTAGGCCTGTCTGGTCCATTGATACTGAGTGCAAGAGCAAAAATTGATACATAGCTTTACAAGTTTATTTTAAACACCTCAAAAATAGCAGCTATTTAGCAGAATTTCACTATTTTCAACAGATTTTAGCTGAAAATTTGTGACAAGGTTTTCAGCAAGATCAAGCAGTGTTTCGTGACACCATTTAGCAGGTTTAGGTAACAACCATCTGGCAACACTGCCTGTAGATCGTGAAAGAAAATGTTGTATGTTCGTTGTTATTGGGCCTCCCCGTGTATAGCACGTTAAAAAAATCTTAAGTGAATGTAACATAACTTTCTGCACGAGCAAAAAAAACGAATCTACTTTTGATAACTGGTTTTTCACTTCGTGCGCCACAACTCTGAGCAACATCTGAAATCTATCTGACTCATCGTTCAGCTCGCATTCGCATTTAGGAAATGTTTTATTGTGCGTTCGTGCAAAAATCAACTGGATGTTTTTGTTTCCTCGTAGCGTTTGGGGTGTACTTTAGGACAACGCTGTGAACTGATAAAACGCCGGGCAGTGACAGACGTTTGGAAGTATTCCCCTGATTGGCTCGCTTTTCCAAAAGCCGTCAAGCAGGTGGGTATTAATCATTGGTTTTCAAGCTTTGAACTTTTAAACTGCTTCTAGTCGCGCGGAGTGCATTTCCTTGACGCATCACTGCAAGTGTTGCGGTTTGCAGCAACACGACTGGCAGAAGAGTTTGTGGAGTTCAATTCCGACAATAACAAGGCACTAAAAAGATTGCAAAACATTGATCACTTTGTCTCGTTCTTAAACGTCAGCAAAAGTCTACAACTTAAAAAACCTAATCGCGATTTTATAATATTAGTGGACCAGTTACCCATTTCCCACTGGTTAGAAAGATGGCAATGATTTTATTGTTTGCATTGTAAAGGTCTCTTTCAGCTATCTCCAAACCATGAGTTGCATGAACCCAATCGAAGGTTTCGTGCGGCTCACTTGAAGGTTTTCGTTGTTGTGTATGTGCAATATTAATGGCAACCTGTCCTTATTTTGATAATCTTAAATCTGATATTTTGGAAGCAGTGGTACCAATTTACCACGTCGGTACTCTGTAGTGGCAAATTTCGATGTGTCCAATGGCATCTCTGTGCAAAATTGGTTTCTAGTTTTCTGATTTCCTCCTAAGAATTTCACTGATTTCTACTCTTATTGCTCCATTGGCACCAAGCTTGCCTATGACACCGCAGTTACGGAGTGATGAGAAGCCGTCAAACAGTTATCACTGCAATTACGATTCGAACGCATTCGGTAGCTTGAGGTAAATCTCAGTTTGCTAAGAACAAAATGAGTCAGTCACTGTGCGATCTTTACTAAGATAGTGACATAATTTTTGGTCCAGTAAGCTATTTCGGTTGGACGAAGTTGGTGTGGTTAAACCTCAAAACAAGAATGTTGATGCCACCTCCACCCGCGAAGCTGTCGAAGCTAGCTGCTGTGAAAGTCGAGTTTGCAAATGTCTTAAATTTGGGAATGTGGTAGATAGTGTTTCGGTCAAATTACCTACTTTTAAAACGCTGTTGCCCTAGCGCAGTCATGGACACACCTGGGCGCGGCTCTGTTCCGTCTGCACCAAAAAACAGGTGTTGACCTTTTCAGAGGTAGCAAACGTGTCTGTAACGCCCGATTTAGTGCTGAGGATGTTACCGGTCAATATAAGAATTTGAAGGAGTGTATCTGCTGCTACGATCGGTTTGGTCTTGGCGTGTAAATTTTCTCATTGTTAGGGGCATTAGAATAAACTGACTCACAGGCTTCATAAACTACACTTGACGCGTCATTTCGTTAATGTAGTTTTAGCTGTCTTTTGACCTTTTATTAAAGTCAGCTGGCGACTGTATTGACTATTGATAGTATTAAAAATATTTTAGTGAAGAACGTAGCAGGTACTTTAAAATAAAAACAATACTTTTGATGGCGATAGTGGAGACATGTTTTACACCGCTAGACGTTTGTTCTCAGCGATCCTTCGGCAATTCCACGGTTACTAGGCAGTACACTATTGTCAACTCCAGCATACTCACATAACAATTTTGCTGTGGAAGCCATGAAAGTTTCACTCCCTGCGGCGCAGAAAAACGTGTTAAACTTAGTTCAAAGCGATACGTTTAACTATACCCTGAAGCAGCCCCTGTTCCTAATGCAGGCTTTAAGCTTCATTTGCTCCTTTCTTCTGCGTCAATTTTAGTTTTGCTTCAATTGTTCTTCTTTAAACAGTTTCCAGGACAAACTAGAATCTGTTTAAATGTTTATCCTAAATGGTTCTTTTTTACGCTGTGTCGTAATAAAGAACCCCAGGCCAGTGACCAGTTTTCAATATATCCATTTACGCCACGAAGAAATAAAAAGTTTGTTTGAAAAATGTGACGTTTTTTTAACTGGTCTGCAAAACAGTTTTACTTTGAGGTAGTTGTTGCAACTGCAAAAAATCATTTAAAATCGATCTTGCCGTGAATTGAATAAATGCAAGTTTTTCGCAGGTTACACATTAACCAATCGCAAAATGATCTCTCCCCAGCCGGCAACTAACGGCAAGCGCGGTGTTTACCTGTGGTACAAGTACTGTACACTGTAAACTTTCTCTTTCATTTTAAGTTCCAAAAATAAATTTGTATAATTTTGTGGATGCTTGGTTTTAAGTCTGTCAATTCCTTATTTTTATCACCGTTGTTTTTATCACCACTTAATCCTCAATAAAACCTTAAAATTTAATGAAACATATGTTAGCTTTTGCACGTACTCTGGAAAGCTTGCGTTGTTATGTTCGGGAATGGTTCTCATAAGTTCAACTGATCTTTGATATTTTCTACTAGTGAAGAACTTGTGTTGCGAGAATGCAGTGTTTATAAGAGTAGTTGTAGTATTGAAAAATATAGTTATTTTGGTCTTAAAATGTTTATCCCAAATGAGGTCATTTTATGGGTTGATGGTAAAGAGCAATCGCGATGAAATGTTCAACCAAAAACAAACAGAAAACGTTGCGTTACTGACAAGTTCTCAATACAGTTCGTCTGATATTAATGGATTGCTAGTAGACTGCATTGTTGGTGCCATCTAGACTGCATCAGGTAAATGTATTAAACAAGCAGCAATAAAACTGTTATTGCGCAACGAGCACACTTTTTGAAAAAATTTATTTTCATGTGAACCCAGTGGAAGCTTCTTTTAGTTTCACTAAATAATTTCGTTTTGCAGTGACGTCAGGATGAAGTCTGTGGATCTCTTTCTGTTTGCGGTAGTGGTGGGCGCCATCTGTCATGTCAACGCTAACGAAGGTAAGTGGTATATTACTGACTAGTTTTGGGTGCCAACACTCTTGCAAGGAATTTGAGATTGGATACATTCAAGATATATGTGTGTTTTTACCTTGTTTTACTTTCTATGCATCAAAAATGTATGGCAAATGTGGTTTGTCAAAAGTTGTCAGGTTGACCTCTGCTTGTTATTTGTGCAAATTACCACACCAGTGTGAAAGCTCAATTTCAGCAGCCCTTATTTGCATGGTGAGTCCCAAGCTCCTTCATGTAATGAAGTGTACGCTTGTCACGTGCTGCGTTCGGGCTGTATTTCTTGCCACTTGTCCGGACTGCTCCAAGAAAAACCTCTGATCTGGCACTTGCGTTACAGCTCTCTTAAGCAGAGCCGCTTTTGCACATCAATAGCACTTTCCAAGTGCAGCTACTTGAGTGCAAGTTATGGTAAAGGCCACTTAGGTGTTTGAAGTGGCAGGTCGACTTTTTTGCGTCGACCAAGCCACTTGAACGTTCGGAGCAAAGTTAAGGCGCTAAGCTGTTGACATTACGGTCAAAGGAGACTTCATAGAGCTGACTTCAACGAAATTGCGCTTTGTTTCCATAGGTTCAGTTTTATAGATTTTTCGATCGGGGCTGGTCGTACCACAAACAATTGTGTACTTTACCATCGCAAAGTCATTACCCTTTAGACGCTGATATCTGAACTTCTGGTATCAAGTCTTGCCAGAAGTTCTCAGGCTTATTCATTTGTATATCCCTCAACTCTTCATGCATTGCTTGTCCACCATCATGTGTGTTTTTTGTGCATTTTCTGTTTTCATTATCTGTTTTATTGTAGCTCTCAGGCAAAGGCAAGCGTTTATAATTACGGCATGCCATAGTTATGCGCATTAACGTGCAAGCTTTATTCACAGGGTTAGGTCAAAGGTATGATGCATTGATAAGTTCTGACTGTTGAAGATGTGGAGATATTTTTGAACCTTATTTAATCAATTGGAGATGTCCATTGCGGCCGTAATGTAATGAGGCAGTCCAGATTTTCACCGTCTTTAGCCGTTTGCGTTATGGATAGGGTGCCCATCAGTCGCTTGTACCTTGCGTTAAGCCTTCTATCGTTTTGATTAGAAAAGTGACTCCGGTTTCTGCACTCCCTCTCAAGCATGTTAAAAAGAGCACACTCATTAAGTTTTGACCACGCTAAAAATGTACAATGAATGAATGGTGCGCTGATTGTGTACTCATTACTTCCGGGTTTATAATATCCAAAAAGCTCACTTCAAGCGAAAATGCCTTTGAAACGAAGTAGAGCTTGCACATTTTAAACTACAAAAAACAACGGTTTCAGTACCTCCGCATTGTTTTTTTGAGAGGGGGGTAAAATTTCTCAAAAAATTTTGCAAAAACTGATGAAATTTTTTTCAGTCAGAAGCGCAGAAAGAAAATGCCTATCCTCGGCTTTGGCTTCCTCTTTTAAAATACAGTATATACGCTCTTGCGGATTCACAAATGTTTCCCGCGTAGGTCCTTTCAGAAAAATGGAGAGAAAACAGGTTCATATGATTTGGTAACACTTGCCACATCGCATCACCCTAAAATAAGAGCAATTACTTGATTTTGATAATTGTAAAGTAAATTCTTAATTGTTACTTTTTGCATTACGTATAACTTTCGCAACCTGTGAAATAAAAACGCCTTATCACTGTTATTTTCAGAAGTTATTTTATAGATAGATAAGTCTAAATGTTTTGTAATTTCACATGTTTGACTTCTTTACATAATTTTTGTTCGAACATTTCGTTTAACCCAACGTTTAAATTTATGAAGAGCACTCCACTTGGCAGAGTTACGCTTGGTATTTCAAAAGTTTCAAATTTAGAGCCCTCCGAAAAACCTCTCCACAATAAAGCACAACATGAGTGCAGTAGCCCGATATTCTTGGCTAGGATAAATTATCACGTAGGGGATGCAAAGCTTGGATGATTGATCGCTGCAGCTTACATATCCAACTGTTTTATGCTTGCAACAACGCACTTCAAGGAGTGTGCGGTTCGTTTAAGCGTTTCGGTTATGCTTGCAAAGTAATAGTATTGCTAATTTGCAATCGCGGAAACTTTACATCCATTTCTGAAGAATTGTGTTGCTTGGAAAGGAAGTAACTATTACTGTGCTTAGAAATATGTTTAACCTTTCCACAAGTGTACCAAGTTTTGTATTTGAAAGACAATTTAGTTGTTCTTTGACACTCGCTTAGCACTTACACCACACCTCTAGCAGTTCGGAGCTGGTTGACTTGAAGTCTGCTTCGTATGCATGGCGTGTCCGTCGAGTACCACGTAGAACATCTGTTATTGGCCATTTAAGCGTTTTGGCGTATCATTTCAACGGTTATCAAGGAACATCTCGTATTGCACTTTTCCAAACACATTTAAGCACTTAGTTTGTTTAAGTGATGCGAAGTAGAGGGCTATACCAAAGCACAAGTGAAACCATTCAGCCCAGTGCAGTGTCCACAGAGCAGAAGTTGCTGTGCGGAACTACATGGCCAATTTTCATCATGCCTACTGTCATGCAAGCAGACAAAACATGCTGAGCGTTTTGAAATGCTTTGGGACTCGAAAGAGATTGCTTTTTAAAGAAACACTTTCATTTTGGCAAATAGCTTGCGCTGTGATTTCATTCGCAAATTGTGTCGTTACTCGACTAAACTGACGAACTGGTCCACTGATCATCCAGTTGCGCGATCGATTTCGTTTGTTTTGGTCCTCATACGACGATGATAGCAATGTTTGCGATGAAGACGCAAGTTTCCTACGTTTCGCGCCCTTGCCACAGTGTAGTCGGTGGGAGCCGCGTACCGGCGTGCACTGAAATTGTGAGTCTCTCACCGCTTCTCCGACGGTTGTGTTCGTCCCCTGCTTTTCCCACACTGAAAACAAAATCGGCCGATCGCGCTGACGTATCTTCCATACCTCTGGAAAGTAGCTTTCGTCTTCCACGTCTCGCCTTCCATTATGAATCGCCTACTGAGTGTTGTTAGTGTAACCCTAGATGGAGTGTAATGATTATACGGAGTGAATAGAGCAACAAAGCATTCATGCAGCGCTTTTCAGCTCACGTTGCCCTCGCGCTGCCACCGAAAACACGACAAGAAAGAAAGACAGCGCTTTCGGACATGTATCTCAAACACTGCCGCTTTTGTGCAGTGAAACTGATTGAACCGCGCCCTTGTCAAACTCGTTCCTCCAATGTGTCCAGAGTCTAGACATTGCACCTATTACGTTCTGGGGTATGCAGCGCACATGGAACTTCGGACATTCACGGCGATGATGTGCAAGTTAACAAGGAACACTTATTTGTGATGAATATAATCGCGAAGCGTGTTCCTGGTACGTTTCTAAGACACCGGTGCAGCAAAGAGTTTAACAGTTACTATTAATTTTTGATGCACATTTGCATAAATATGGGAATCGTTTATGTTGCAACATGAGTATCAGGTGGTCCCTGTGGTAGGGACCCCATGGGTGCAGTTGCAGCGCCTTTGGGGTCCCTACTGTAGCAATGCAGTCGTACGTGTGGGCGGCAGTAAATTGTGTTAAGTTATGTTTTTTAAAAAAACAAGCGTTTTACAAGCTCTTTCACCAGAAGAAAGTCCTTGCAATCTTCCTAATATATGAAAATCTTTTTTACTTACTATACAAATGATTAGAAGATGCATGTGAATTTTAAAGGAAAACGATTTTCATTAGAGCTATGACCAATTAAAAAATGTTCCGAAATTTGTAGCAAAAGCAAACAGCGTACTGAAACAACTTCCTGTACATAGATATCAAACTGCGTTCATAAACTGTGTTGAGCTTTTCTCCAAAGCCTCATCGCAAAACAAACCACCGTGATTAATTTTCAACTTAGGGCAGCATCAGATCGCACGTTTCTTTACGCAATTGAACACAGGGCTTTACTGAAAAAACATCAAAAGACAGTAAATTGTTCATGCAAGTGAACATTGTGGATAAATTGTAAGGCATGGTGTGTGCTTTAAGTTTCAGAGTCATCAGTGTTCGGTGTTGAAACAATGACAACTTTGCGTTTGATTTCGAGTGGGTTTGTAAATCTTTTGGATCTTGCGGAAATTTCGGTCAGGTGTGTCCTTTCCACATCGTAATGAACACTTCACCGAGCAGACATTGAGTCATGACGTGACTGCTACGGACCTTGTGGTTTCTGTTCAAAGATGTAGCGCTCGACGACCAGTCCCTGACGCGCGAGCTGATTATGGTTTAACTCTTGACACATGAAACATACAGTGCCACTTTGTCACTGCCACTCTTTCTGGAACTTCGGCAACGACGGTACGAACTCGCAAGAGTGGTTGTCTCGTCTGCGCGGCAAGTCTTGTTCTCGCCATCTTGAGTGTTTGCTTCCTTGTCGTTGTTTGCTCTGACGGCAGTTACCTTTGCAAAACGAACGGCGTCTTCTGCCTTTGACTATAAGGGCGATCGTCTTAGCGCAGGGGTTCCCAACCTGGGGTACATGTACCCCCAGGGGTACGTTTGCCTATCCAAAGGGGTACATTTAAGGTTAGCAATGCAAGATAGAAATATATTTACATATTGTTCATTTCCAAATATTTATACATATATCAGTTAATATTGTTTTCAAAAGTCATTATGTGCTTATTGCTAAATATATCTATGAATAATCATGAAAAATTTTTTTTCATAAAAAATTTTAGGGGTACATGTACATCTGTCGACATTCTGAAGGCGTACATACTTATCTGTTGAAATGCTGTAGGGGCACATGCTCATCTGTCGGAATGCTGAAGAGGTACATGGTAAGAGAGAGGTTGGGAACCCTTGGCTTAGCGGATGCGACGCAGGCTTCTCAGACCAGGCCTTTGCCCTTAAACCTTGCCCCTTTTGGGATGCACAGAACTAGAACTAAACGTAAGGTTTCAAATATCTGGTAAAAATGTAATTTTAAGAGCAACCAAGGTTTAGCATGGAGACGCGTTCATCAAGCGCTGAGGTCTTATTCTAGTAGTATTCTACATATCGTTATACATCAAATCTAATGATTTTTATGTTTTCTCGGGTGGTGTTAGAATATACGGTTGTGATTTAGGTGCTCGGTCTCCCCAAAATGTTGTTGGGCTACGTCATGTAGCAGGGCTACACACCAAAAGAATCTCATTGAGTTTGAGTTAGCAGTAATTATATCGATGTTTTTGAGACACCAATCTAGATGCTAATCAACAGTCAAGCTTAATTAGATACTGTGAAATAAGATCGCCAGCTTTCGTTTAATTTGAAAGTTCGCAGCACGTCAGTTTTCTCAAGTCTCACACTTTGGCCGTTCTTTCCTGAAAATTAAGCACCACAAAAATATGAAGATATGACATACAGTACATTTATAGCATAGTACGGTTTCTCATAAGCAGTTCCTCATAAATATAAAATACAAGAAGTTGCAAGGAGGGCAGATTCATAAAATATACCGCTAGGCGGGACATGCAGTTACAATTTGTAAAGGGACGGCGGGCCGTAGGTTGCCGACCCTGGTGTAGACATACAGTGCGCATATTGCGCTTGTGTTACTTGTATCACAAACAAAACTACAGTTTTCTGTTCGCAAAGGTACAATCTTTGTGTAGTGTATTGAAACGCGCAAAATTTGGATAAAAAGTTCGTAGTAGCATTAATGGCAACGTTACGAGTTGTACTCCACTGAAAAACTGCAGTAGTGCAACGCGATTCGCGAAGCAGTTTTTGGAATAGTGACATGTAGCGAGAGGTCTGCTTCGAGTTTGTCAATGATATTGTTGGCAGATGGTGGATTGACAGGGCGCGAAATTGTCTAACCACCATATCAATCTGCAAACAATCGCGTGTTGCACTGGTACGGGAAACATTCATCGTCAGCTAGAAGTTTTTAGAAGTATTTCGACACACCATTGACATCAGTTTACGGCACCGCCTCCGTCGCGGACCTTTCCAGTTTTCGTCCACGTCTTTGCACTAACGTATTTTGCTGCTTTGTTTGCCCGCCGTGTCGTAAGTAACAACACGCTGTTTTGTCCCGTCAAACCGTGCCACACGGCCTATATTTCTGCTCTTTTAACTCAACCCTTCGCTCGGGAGTGCTTCAACACTGGCGTGTTTGTGACGCAACAAGCACGGGAAACAAATCTGATTCCATCAGCTCTGCTAATGAATTGCGTCGAAATTTCTCACTTACCACAAACATAAAATCCAATGTATTTTTGTGATATTTTTGTGTTGTTCTAGCCAGGCTGCAAGGGAAAGGTCGAAACAGTGCATGGATTTCAAATTGCTAAAAGCTATTAATGAAAAGTAGCCGCTAATCGCGGTAGCTGATGTTAGCTGAGCAAAAGATTGTTCTTTTTGTTCGTGGGAGAATCTGCAGCGGCTGCACAAGCATTTACTGTAAATCGAAACCGTCCAGCGACTCAAGTGATCGACCGCTGAGCAGCAAGTCGGTGGGTCTGCCACAAAGTGAAATTTATGCAGCGCAAGCTCCACCTCACCCAATGCCATGTGTTGTATTGACTTTTAGAGGTCAGTTTTGATGTCACCAAAATAACATTTTTGCAATCACCCAAAGCACTCTAACCAGTGCAACGGAGTGTTTTGGGTTTAAAAGTTATCTGATGGGACAATAAAACTTACCGACTGGGACTGAAATTACTGACTGGGAGTCGTATTTTACTGATGTTGCTTCACTACAGCTGTTATGTGAGCTGACATCACCAGAACTAGTAAGATGATAAATGTTTGCTAGTTACGTCATGTTATGTTCGAAATGCAGTATAAACTGCGTTGGAATCTTGTGTGAAGTGACAGAGTCCGTCGTGACTGAGGTAATGGATAAGAACTAGGTGAGCAACTGTTATGCCAAATATGCGATTCAAAAAGTGCAAGTTTGATTTGACCTGGTTAGTAAATGTACATTTTAAACATTAGCTAAAGTGTTGATGAAGAAAGTTACGAAGTGATGCCATGCATGCGTTGTTCTGGTTGACAGCATTGGTTGTTTCAAAGTTTTGTTCTATTGAATTCGACCACTTATCTTGCATCCTGAAAAAATTTTATGGGACCTCTGATGGATTCGTGCGTTTTTTACAAACATCGGTTTCCTTGTTGAAAAGAGACCGAACACGATGTGCATTGACCGTTCAGTGAATTCAAACGCAGATTTTGTCAAAAACAGCACAACGTTAGTGTAATCCTATCAACAGTTTCGGTGAAAAATGAGAAAAATTACATTTACATTACATATTTGTTGCAGATTTGCTGAAAATAAACGTTACGGCTTTTTGAAGTGATGTAATAATAGTGCAATATTCCAGTTGAAAAAGGTGAAAAGTATTTTGCTAGATTGATGAAAATATTTGAAAGAATTTGTGTTGAATGGACTGTAGGTTACCTGCTTCACACGTTGATTTTACCAAACTTCAAAAAGGCCTAAATTAAAGACAAGCAAAAATTTCATTTAATCCTACCTTCGTTGTGTCTCGCCAACACTTACCTGCTTATACAAAAACAGTTGTTGCACTAACGGATTGCCGGCTCTTCTGTGCAATCATCTCCTAACAACGCCTCATCTGAACGAACTACTCAGTTTACGAATAGAGCGTGTCTGATAGCGCATGTTAGATATCCCTCGAGGGCCACGGTCGTGAAATCGTTTATTTGGCCCGCATCAATACTGGCAAATCAAGTGTTGGAGTCGCGCGACAGTCTCGTCTTTTGTCCAATTTGTGTTGGTCTTGCAGCGAACCAGACAGAGGGGAGCGCGGTTTCCCAAGCAGTCGGTGAGTTTGTCAACCGCGCTGTCAGAAGTTTCGATGCCGAAACGTACTGCGCTCGCCCGGCACTATTCTGAGTCACTGGATTTTCTCGATGCTTGAAACCGCCTTTGATTATTTGTTGTTTTTGCCGATGCGACGTCTGTCAAGCCCGAATCCCGGTCGAGCTTGTGAAAAATTCCAACTTGCTGATTAGGATCGTGCCCCGTGATACATCATAGACCGTTTACTCTTGCGCAAACACGCGTGGTCTTTACGTCGGTTGTACGACGACAGCGATTTCCTTGCAACAAAACTTTTGTTTAGCCTCTTAAAGTGTAACTTTTGTCAAGCAGGTGTCAGTTAAAGCGCTATGCAACTATGAGCTTGATCGTAACTTTTATCAATGAAACACGTCGTTAAATTGCAGCTTTATTTATCAGAATAGAATAGGTGCAAACATTTCATCACGTTTTCATAAATTCTTATCGTTTTGGAATAAAGGTTTTGCTAATACTGTAGTTGCAATAGAGACGTTGATCTGAAAGCAACCGCAGATTCGACGCATTTCAAACTTGTTGCTGACATCGTGCAGGTGGTTGGCGTAGGTTGAATGACCTTTTACACAAATATTAGTTTTCTACCTCCACGCAATTGTGTTACCTGGCAACAGCTTTGCTGTTTCCCAATCATGTTAGCGTGTTGTGCAAGCAGTCCTACGACTATCTGGTCGAGAAACTGGATCTGGTTCTGGGGCCGTGGTCTAAGTGTTGATTCCGATCATTTTATAAATCCAGATTGACTCATGCATCACATCCATGTTGTGTCGGCTTGAATATATTTGCAAGCTTTTTTCATCAAAGCAGCTAAAAAACAAATTCGGTGAACCTCAACTTCCAGCACCAGGCATTAACGTGAGGCTAGTCATTGTTGATTTTATGTTCATAATTTTCTATGTTTGTAGTGCTGTGTTCTAAACGCCTTAGGCTACAGTAGAAGTGAAGGCGAGCGGAAATGCGCTTTAAAAAATGTGCCAGTGATATGAATTTATCTAAAATAGTGTTGGACAAAAGCGTTTCCAGTTTACGGCATCTCACAGCAATATACGAGACTGTTAAGAACATTTCAAGAAGATTGGTTAAAAACCGTTGTGTGAGATTGACAAACATCTAACTAATGTCAAATTTACGTGCTTGTTGGCCATGGGAAAGATTTATTCCTGGTCCTACAAATATTTATAAATGATGTATTAAATAATAATCAAAAATATGTCTGCTTTCAAGTGAAGAGCAAAAAGTTCTCATCAATTCCGGCAGTAAACACGCCATTACAATATCATTATAATAAATTATTAAAATCGTTTCATTCTTACTACTCTGACTGGCTGACTTTCCTGACTTTTGTATATTATTCCTGCTTGACACGTAAGCGTCAGATACCCGTGGGCTTTGTGCCTATGGACCGTCTGTGCTTATTGATAAATGTGGCCCTGTCTGTGGGTGATCTACATGGCTAATTTGGTGACATATCCGTTCGTGTACTGTACAGTGACGGGACTATTTCATGTCAAACAGATTCAACCTAAATGGCGTCGCGGTTTTGTATTTGTTTCCTTAACATATGCCGCAATGAGCAATGCTGGGTCGATGCGCAAGATAAGGGAAATACTCAAGCAATGATTTGTGTGACATGGCCATGGCACAACTCTTGTAAACACGAAGAATCCACATTTTCAAAAGTATCTTCGTGAGGTTTCTGATCTCTGGTTGCTTTTGCTTTGGATTCAGTTTTCTTGCGAAATTCGTTTGTGCAACTGGCATTGAGGCAAAACCCCGAAAAAAAATCGTTTTACGGGCTACACCCAACCCTGCCCATAATGAAAGGAAAGCTTTCAACTTTTTAAACGTAACCTCTCTGATAAGAGGCTGGAAGGATTAGCAAAGAGCCGTATTTTAAAATACTAAGCCCAGTCTAGTAAGATGACCGTCAGTAGCGATGCTCGATCTAAGCGACAGTAGGCTTTGCTTCGCGAACCCAGCAAAAGTGAAGCGGTTTGCTTCAACGCGTGCAAATTTTGCCCTGCACACCGCAAACTCGTTTTGAGCGAAGATAAAAATCTTCGTGAAAGCCGTTGAAAAACATTCCTTGGTATCGTGCAAAGCGGTACTTCTTGCCTGGGGATATTCTGGCTTTTTTATTCAACAGCTTTGTGCGCGGGCTGTGTATGAAACAGACTTTTGCTTACATGAGCGGAAGTGGTATTCTTCATGCGGCTGATCATCGATCAGAACGAATGAATCGACATCATTTGATGTGGTTTTTAGAAATATGCCAGTAACCTTTTTACCGGCCAGTCAAAGCCGGACATCTTTATCCAATAAAAGCGTGATATATTTAGGAAAGGTGCATTTAGGGAGCGATCTTACATTGTGCTATTGGTCACTTAGCTGGTGTGGAAAACCGCGGCTGAAATGGCTAGGCGCTTGTTGTTGACGTTAATCCAGCTAATGCCTGCAACATCCCCGTGACAATGTAGTTAGTTCAAAGGTCATGCGGCTTACACTGAGCCGGGTACTTTGACCCACAGTAATTCTAAGATAATGGGTATTGTTATCTTGCATTGTGTGTAGAGATCAGTAGTCAATCGGGACAGCGTGGACTTGCTGGATTTCGTGTTGAGTATTTCTTATCTTAATGGAAAACGTGCTGTTTTGATTTACATCCTTGGAAGACCTTGGCTTCCTTTTCCAATGCTACCTGAAAAGCATCCTCATCATCAATATTTACCGTTAGACCGGATGTTCGTTCCGCATCCAGTTTTCACTGAAATGGTAATGGAATAGACGTTCATTTGCTCTCATCCCCAACAATGCTGCGACGCACCATTACCTGAGCCTGTGTCCTTTCTCTGTGTTTTTGTTTGTGTTTGTTTCCCTCATTTAACCCTCAGCAAAACGTGTCTAATTTTTTGCGTGTGTCCTGTGGAAAAGTGCGACAGACGATAGTTGCAATTATATTATCAGTGCCACAATGACTTTGAAAAATAGCATGACCAGAGCTGTCTCTGCTTCGTCGCTAGACGACCGGTAAACAGTCGCATTCACCGCACCGGTCCGTGTTTAAGCTTTTTGAAGTGCGAACCATTCACGTTCCGCTCCAGCGCAAGTCATTAACGTGCATTTCCGCGTTGTAATGGCGAATTTTGGGTCGAGTTTCGACTGCTCAGAAATTACGTCATTATGACCGGGACAGTGGGTCATCCAGAGCGGGTGGTTGTGACGACCATCGGCTATAATGTCACGTGAATAACCTGGTGGCCAGCGCCCTGGACGCGCAAGTTAATCAAAAAGTGATTTGTGGCGATATTTTAGTCAATATTTACCGTTTAGTCATCATCTATTACGGTCAGTGATGGCGTTCAACCCTGGTAGCATGTTTTTAACATAGTCGACCTTGTTATAAGCTACCAGATACAGCATTATATTTGTTTGATCAGACAATCGTGAAGCGGTTGAAGCTTAGTCGGATATCACTTGGTATTCAACGTGCTTTCATCCCGCAGTGACCCTGGCCAATTTACGCAGATAGCTCATTCAAGTGCTGCCAGGCTTATACAGCTAAGCAGTGCCACATCAGGTGGAGATTACGTAAAGTGTAGCTTTATCACTGGGATATTACAACAAGTATGCCTTAAATTTGCAAAACCTTGTGATGTGTGCAGTTTGAAATTTTGAATTATTTTAATTAGACATGAATTAGACTCTTAATTAATATATGAAAATAACCAGCTTGTTTTAAAATACAGGATCGCTCGAAAAGTTTGCGCAAAGCAATTTAGATTAGAGCTGTATTTCCCTATAGCCACACATGGTAAAGGATGAGAAATGGAACCGAATTCTTTTGCTGCATGTTCTGCTTTCAAATTCGTAACATTTAATGTCAAACTTAAAACTTGAAAGAACTAGCTTGAATGCAATAGCTGAATGAATTTCTAGAAAGAATCTAAATTTATTCAAACATATTGTACTAAGTCTGGCTGAATTTATCCCAAAATATGGTAAACATGTCTTCACGCCGCTTTTTGCCCACTTTTCCCGTGTTTCATGAATTTCCGGCCTGCTAGGTGCTATTGCGCTGCTTTGGCATTTCAGAAGTTCAATATTCGTATCCTCAGACACAGCTGTGCTTGGAATTTTTCGGGCATAGACGTTTGGAACAATTTGCGCAGAGCGATTGTGTTGAGAAATTCGCTTCTTTTATGCTGGAAATATTGAGCAACGCAACTCCTTATTTTATTACTAACGTCCGAAAAAAGAAGCCGTATTTTGTCTGTTTATGCCTGGGATACAGCCTATCAGTGAGACGGCGTTACTCCGATGTCCCGCAGCGCTTCGTAATGAAAAAGCTCTGAACTGTCGACAATTCAACTTCGCAACTGTACATGTTATGACCGTAGTGGTAGCGACAATGTGCGTACATAGCTTTCTCGGGATTGCTCAGCAAGTTCTGACTTGA
>Ga0210059_1002199_pt1 | contig 30255 bp, 21 predicted proteins | sample Ectturendosymbi2_FD_188042 | JGI IMG/M metagenome (GOLD analysis project Ga0210059, IMG submission 188042) | Ecteinascidia turbinata endosymbiont from Florida, USA - Sample 2 (SPAdes) (version 2) | ecosystem: Host-associated > Tunicates > Ascidians > Unclassified | place: Key West, Florida...
CACCTCATTGACCCCCCCATCAACGACGTCTTGCGAATTGTGATTGGATGCCTGCGTGCTACACCAGCGGAAAACCTTCCTATTCTCGCAGGCATCGAACCTACTGAGCTTGGAGCTTACACTATCTCTAGTCGCAATGGAGCCCCACTATCTCTAGCACGCCATGCCATGGAGTCTGGACACCTGCTCCACTCTGCGCTCACCTGTCCATCGAGTGCGAATGCACTGCGCCTCAAATCGGGACACCCATTTGTAGCCTACCCGCTGCAAACAACTCACCAGTTCATCTGACAACAACAACAGACGTGCGGCACGGTGGACGGATCATCAATGGAATGCGGAGTGGTCGGACAACACTACGACACTCCGTACTTTCATCCCCGACACTGGCACCCCCCTTCCTGGAATGACCCTCCCAAGAACAGCGTGAGTCTGTCTTAACCGCCTCTGCACCAATGTTGGACGTTTCCGCTCATGCTGGTACAAATTAGGCATGTCCTCTTCTGCGACCTGTGAGTGTGGCGCAGAAGATCAAACCGTGGACCATGTTTTCCTCCAATGTTTAATCCATCCAGCTCCTCATGGACTGCATGGCCTGACGGCTCTCGACGGCGAGGCAATCGAATGTCTGCTCAACACCTGCCCCAAGATCTAGTGCGGCCTAGCAATGGACAGCACCAACTCGCTCAAACGACGAAGATACTATAATTACCTCTGCTTGGTGGCTTCAAACAAGCAGCAAGTTTAACTGGGAAAAAGTCAAAGAATCAATCAGAAAACATGGAATGTACTTGAACATCTAACTAGGCAGGTGTCATTAATGATATTATCGTCCAATAGATAGCCCCACTGTTAATTTCGTGATTGAAAGAGCTAAGTGAAAGAGCCAATGTCAACTTAAAAAAGAAGTACAACACATATAATTAGTAGGTAGCTCAAATATAGTGGAAATTCCTCCCCTGAACTCATGAAATTCCTCCCTGGGGAGGAATTCCCCCCCGATTGGGAACCACTGGTTTAATCCAATACCAGAGTGACAAACTTGCTTCGCTGTGTACTGTGCGTTTTTCATCTATTGTTATGTCCACATTGCTGATTTTGAATTTACAGGATGACTTGGCGTACACTCATGACGTCGACAACTCACTCCCACTCCACGTCCTTCCGCTTTACTCTATGCTGCCACCTAAGAGACAGCGTCAAGTTTTCGAATCACCACCAGAGGGATGCAGGTAAAGGAAGTCTTGATGAGCTTGCCGAAATGGCCACTCCTCCGTCTTTTCTCACTGGTTTGTTCACTTTCGTAAGAAAGTCTGCCATGAGATTTGAACGGAATCTATTCTTGTCTTATCTTGTCTTTTCATCAGTTGAAATGTGTATAAATTTTAGCTTGTTTAGGGCACCTAACATGATGACCATACTGTTTTTTCGGTGTCCTGGCAGACTGTTTACCTTGGAAATGTAAATATATTGTCGTCAATAAAGTTACTTAACTACTTATCAATTACAAAGGCATGGTCATTGTGAAAGCTGCAATAACTTTCGTGCAAACATTATGACGTAACTGAAATGATCCTCTTATCGCTTTCGATGGCAAATTTTTAACGATTTATTTCGCAAACAAGTTTGAGAATTTTTCAAATGCTTTTTCAGTGATATTTCTGTTGCCACTTTTTCGTTGTTTTCTTGCTGTTGTATCTGTGCAATAGAAACATTTTGTGGGGGTAATGCGATTTGTCCAGTAGAGCCCTGCACGGGCTGCAATGTTTGCCCGCGCCCGCCCCGCAGTGTTTTCTGTCCCAGATCTGCACCTTGTCGCCTAAAACCACTAAAAACTAATGCAACTTGTTTCATTGCTAGTGGCTACTTATTCAGTGGTTCATTTCAAAGCCAACAGAAATCCTTGAAAAGCACTGCAAAGTAAAAATGTATAACCTTTCAGTCCACCTGGAAAGCTTCTGTCTTGCTTCAAAAGCACCGTTAAAAAAGAATACGTCGTTCACTGATGAACTCATTGAATTTTCTCTTCTAGCACGCACGACATGAGCACCCATACTGAAACACTCACCCATAAGCACTGTTGGTTGCCATGACACAAAGTATTTCATGCACTGAGAGCTGGAAACTCAGACCTGTGGTCTCGCCACTGCATGTTGATACTCCCTTGCACCCCAAGCTCTCTGCAGCATTGAATTTCTTGCTCATGTCACTTCCACATGCACTGGATCAACATTCAGTTACCCGCACAAATAATTTCTTACCCCGCCCCGCACTAAGTTGAACCCGTACGCAAAGCAGTGCGAGTTCCCGCACCCACCCATGCAGGAAATGCGGGTACCCGCAACCCGAACGGGTTAACCCGCCCCGCGCTGGACTTCGGTGTGTATCCTTCATTTCATCTTGCTACTCGGCAATATGGGAAATAAAAACTAGTTTCTCATTTTTTCGCACGAATGGGGACATCCTTGTATTGCAGCGCTCGTTATTTGCAATAACAGTGCTTTGCACGGAAAGGTCAAAGGTCAATGACCTCAGTTGACCACACGCCACTGTTTATGACTGACCTGTAGTAACCTTTGCAGACTGTGCGTCATAGCTACGAACGTGGCAGAGACCTCATTGACCATTCCTGGCATAAAATATGTCGTCGACACTGGGAAGGTGAAGAGGCGTTTGTATGACAAGGTAAGAGGTGCTTTGTGATGTAACAATCGTTATTGTTATCATAACGACATAACGCCAACCACCCCCTTAACCTAACCCACATTTGATTCATAAACATTGTTCAGAGCGAACCAAGCAGTCAGAAAAAACGATGCAGTGCGCAACTTTTATTCTGTTCGTTGTCATGGCGATAACTGACTGTAAAATTTAATTAACATGTTTACGCAAACACTTATCCTCTAATGGCAGGGGCCCCCAATCTTTTCACGATCTCGTACCACTTGGGCATCCCGTATTGTCAACGCGTACCACTTCTTCCAGAACGACTATACTTGATCGAATCTTAGTTTGTTCAGAAGAATAATATGCATTAACATAACAGTAAAAGACCACAATTAAATTTAATGAGAATTTTGTTTTTGTTTGCCTTCCACCAATTGGTGGAAGTTTTTGTTCCAAGTGGCATAAATTTGCTAACAGCGTATCGAAAGTCATAATGTTACGAAGCAATAGGTACAGCAATTTGCAGGAAAATGTATTTAGAACCAAAGCCAGATACGTAAACTAAAAAGCTGTGAATTCAGGTTTTTGGGAAAAATTGCAAGTTTTCGCGTACCACCTGGAAGACCTTCGCGTACCACAGGTTGGGAATCTCTGCCCTTTGGGAAAAGCTCTCGTGTCATTAATTTCCAACGGGAACATGAAGCTCCCGTAGATGTCCTGTTTCTGACAAAGGTTTTCCGTTAAATCAATGGCACTATTTCGTTCCTTGCCATTGTTGGTGTAAAAGCGAGCAGGAAATTGGGTTGAAAGGACGTCACAGTAGGAACTTTTTCCAGTTTTTTTTTAACAAAATCTTTTTTACCGACACCATTGCTGCCAGTGTATCATGCGCATGCGCATGGAGCCAGTTGTTTCTCTTCAACATTGACGCAAGATTTCATCGGATGTGTACTTCAGATCACTGGCGTGTCAACATTTCGAGTCACGTGGGTGTCGAAGGCCTCAGCCAATCAGAGAGCGGGTCGTGCAGGTCGAACAGAGCCGGGGCACACCTACCGCCTGTATTCATCCGCGGTCTTCCAAGATTTCGAGGACTTCGACCCCCCTGAAATCTCATCCAAACCTGTAGCAGGACTTATTCTACAGGTGATAAATGCATTTGAGAGGTTGTTGGCTTAGTTGGTTTGTTTACTGAGCACTTGCATGAAACAGAGTGGACGGCCGAACAAATTGGTAAAATTTTAATTTCCTGTTGGTTATTTGGCTGCAGAGGAACATTTAACTCGACAACTCAAACGTTTCTGTGCTTACGTAACGAGTCTCATGGACAAGTTTCGTCCAGCTCAGGGTTTCTCAACTGGGGCCCTCGGCCCCCTTGAGGCCACGGAACGGTCCTCCGAGGTTTTACTAAATAGCTCTGCCGTGATTTTGCAAAATCCTATTGAAGAGAAGGGGGTTGAGAACCAATGCTCTAGGTAATGATAATAATTTATCCAAGATGCGTCATTGTGTCCCTTGTATAAGCTCAGCTTTAACGGCGTGGTCCAGAACCGAGTGTCAGTTCTGAGAAATCAATTAATCGAGCAAATGAAATTCGTGAGTCAAGTTGAAGTTTTCCGTTTTATCTTTATTTTAATTTACATTTTTTCATTTGCATCACGCTTTATTGCTATTTTGCATGGTTGAAATCTTGTTAAGCGAAAAGTTGCAAGTTCAGGTTAACAACTAGTTCTATGTCCAATGTTAACAATTAGTTTTATGTCCAAAAATCCTTGCATCCACAATGACGCTCATGATGAAATCATATACACATGCTGCGAGGAGATACCTTCTATAATGATAAATTAGTTTCGCTTTAGAATATTGTGGAGCAACACTGTGACTATAGGTTTTCTTTTTTACTGTATATTTTGCAACTCCCAGGCAAAAAACACGTATATTTATTACGTTTCTGGGTAAAGTGTTGCTGTTTCCGATTTTCAGATGAAATCGATGCGAATCGATCGAGTCGTTCACTTTCCGTTTCCGACCCCCCCACCCCTAGAAGCGTTGGAACGCGCCGAAAACCTCCTGGTGCTCCTGGGGGCAATCGAGCGGCCTGCACTTGGCAGTGGGTCGTTCAAAGACGCTAAGAAAGGTGGGCGTGTTGGTGTTTTTCACTTTACAGTCTTCTAAGCATCACAACATCTCCCCCAGCACTCTGTTGTTGCTTTGACAACAACACCACTTGTGGGTTTCCTACCCGTCGATTGTCGCCCCACACAATGTTGCATCAGGTGAAAAATACATGCACTTGTGAAAATCCCTGTGTGGCCATTGTTTTGTCATAACAGGCGCAGTGGTTTCGAAAGTCACCTGCATTTTATTTTAAAATATGACTCTCGTCTTATGAGAAAAGTTGCGTTGTTTTCACTTTTCCGACATCAACGCTTTGAATTTGCAACAAGCGACCAAGAGATCGTTAAGATCAATCGTGTGTGAAATACGTTTTCCAAGAAATATTCAAATATATTACGTGATGTTTGTTCGTTTCCCTCATATTATTTTTTATTTATTATCCAACTGTTGTTTTCGATACAACGTCACAAACACTATTCAGCAAAGTTCAGTGGCTGCATCACCGACCTCGGACGTCTCGTCGCCTCCTTTCCTGTACACCCGCGTTTTGGTAAAATGATCGCCATGGCAACGAGACACAACGATGACGTGATCGCCTACGTCATAACGATCGTCGCTGCTCTGACAGTTCCCGTGAGTTTAACTTCTAAATCGGTCATATTGTGATTACGCGATGAGATGACAAATTCATCAAGAACCCTTGTAATGATGAAGTCACGTGCAAGTTACGTGGACCAATAGAAGCATGGTCTCGGTTGAGTGATCACCTGACGCTGAATGAAGCTTTGCAATTCTTCATAATCTGTTGTTTGATGAGGTTTTTCGGTGTATGCGCTACGTGTGAAGCATATTTTCCTGGGACAGTCAAGCCGTTCTTTTTATTTCTTTGACGCAAACACTGAGTCTTCGGCCAAGTGCTCAGTTCGCACATCACTGACTGAGCAGCCCAATCGCAAGGTTGTGGGTTCGAAACCCCAACTATTCCTAAGCAAGCATTTTCAGAATCAAATCACTTCAGCGTTTTGGGTTGAGCTTTACAGACTGTTAAGTTTTTCTATTGTCTGGTCCATTGAAAATATCTTCCAAGCCGCAACGACCCCCCAGTGTGTTCAAGTCATTGTTTTATGAAACAGGAACTGTTCATCGAACCAACACAGGAAGAAACCAGTGCAGAGGACAAGGTAATTTCTTTGTTTCATTGTATCTCTAGTTGCTGCGTTATCTGATTGGAGCATTGTTGCTTTATTCAAATTTCCCTCCCAGTCTGCAGTGAGTTATGAACAAAAACAGCGCTGGTTTCATTCGTGTTGTGTTTGTTCCGCTTGGATAGCGTTGTGCATTACCTGGTTTGTTCATAGCGAGTCGCACAATGGACTTGTTTGTCTCACAAAATTGTGACGTAACAATAAAAACTGGATTGTCATCTCATCGTGACCAGACCGAAGAGTCGACGGAGTTGTGGCGTTTGAGAACGAAGAACAATGTTGATTTAGTTCGTTGGAAAGACCGTGGAGGCCACGATCTCACTGAACAAAAAAAATGGGCTGAGCAAAATAAATAAAAGGAGTCATGAGCCCATGTTGGCCTTCCCAGCACCCCTAATAGTGGCTGTAGCGCCCAGGGTTTTGCGCCACTGTGCGCCGCAAGTTTGTACTTTTTCGCAGGATACCGTTCGGAACTTGAGCGCGCGATTACGTCATCTGAAAACGCTGTGGAGCTCCGTGGGCGGTGGTCCGGAACGTCGGTTGCTAGGCGATTTGATGGTGTTGTTAGGAGCGGTCGGTTCGGCGGAATATGCCGGGGCTTCCCCTAGCTTCTGCGCGTCAAACTGTATCAGGTGGGAGTGTTCGGTGGTTTATGGGTCGGTTGACGATTTCAAGTAATGGTGGGAGGTACAATGTTCTAGTTTTGTTATCTGCTTTTACTCTGTTCCAGGGGTGGACAATTAATTCAGCTCGGGGACCACTTTGAGAAGGCCGTTCTTAGCGGAGGGCCATACCTTATATTCTAATGCAGTGTTTCTCAACCTTTTTTGGTTCGTGACCCCTTTGGTATTTTTGCACACCCTGTGACCCCTTCCTTCTCTTTTTTCAATACATGTGATATTATAACCATTGTGATTACAACAAAATGCTGTTCTAGAAAAATCCAACAAACTACCACAACATTTTTTCCACAACAATGCATTTCATTAATTTCAAACGGCAATTGAACTTCACAAACATTTTCAATGCGACCAACTTCGAAATTCGTGGTTGAGTGCTTGACAGTGCTAATCTTTTATCATACGCGACTATCCTTTGATTTCATGCCTTCGTTTTGATGTGAACTAGAGCTGAAAAAACACTCCCGCAGAGACATGCCATGGCATTGAAAGCAATATTCGGAAAGCCAGTTCAGACCGATGCGGATGTGATTCACGTACAGCTCACCAGAACCAAGAAAATAGCATTTCATGCAAAGTGTCATGTGCTGATGAATCATTCCCAAGATCGCAAAATAGGTCCTGTACTTCATCAAGAATATCAGCTATAGCCGGGGAGGTAGAGTACGAATTTCGTAAAAACGCATCTTCCTCCTTGAGCTCAGAGAAATATCAGTGGAACTCAATTTCAAGAGATTGAAGGTGGTCTATTGTAGATATCTTCAAATTCTTAGCAAGTTCTTTGGATTTTTCAACAATACTTGACAATTTCTCAAACATAGCAACGTTCCTTGCATTACTTATGAAGTCAGTTTTGCAACTTTGAATAAAATGCTTTCAGATTCGTCGCGAAGCTGGATGATGTTTGTAACCTTTAGCTTTAAACCTTTCAAAAATTTCAGCCAAATAAGCAAGATTTTTCAACCAAATCTTGTCACTATTGTAAGACAACAACCCGTTTTTTTTCAATTTGAGAATCACTTTATTTCATCCTTTATCACAAAAACGCGGTTTAGAATGTTTCCTTTCGATAGCCAGTGTACAAACTAGTTGAATAGAAAAACGCGTGTGTCGAAATCATGTCTTTGCAGAATTCTTTAAACAGGCAAGTGTTTAGGTTTCCAGATTTGATTTAACTGGTAACTTTTATCGTGAAATCCAGCACATTTTACAGAGGAGTAACCATCATATTTTCACTGCAACTCTGTAGAATCAAAAGAATTTTACTTCTCCCGAACATCCGCAGTTGTTGCAGTTTGTAGTTCCTCACAAAACAGGAACTCCTCTTTGAATGTCTCCTGAATGAATATATGTCGCGAAAACAAGCAACTGGGCGCGTGAAGCAACATCTGTTGACTCATCCACTTGAAAAAAACATTGGAGTTGGAGATACTTTCATTTGATTTATCACCTGGTCTTTCACATCTTCCGGTATATCTGAAACGCGCCTCTGAACAGTATCGTTGGAAGAGATATTCGTCTCATGTTTGCCTCACTACCTTCTCCAAGAAGTAGTTATACTGTTTCCAACAAACAGGTTTCACAAGCGTTTTTTCCAATCGTATGAGGTTTTTTGCTTGGCAATTTCAAGTGCGACTTCATATGAGGCTTGTCTTGTTGGTGGAAACATCCGGCAAGATAAGTCTCTGACGTTTCACACTTGCTTCATGGCATCGGAAGAATTCTATAACTTTTTGTGGCGTGGTTCGGATGTTTTGTCTCTAAATGCCGTATGAACATCGAAGGTTTCATATACTTGACAGGCTTTATACCACTGCAATACGCTTCTTCCTGAATGTTGACTGCACTTCATAACAGTATACTGTTGGTAGGCTATCTTAGTCAACAACTGGTTTAGAACTAGAATAAATTATTTGTGACGAGTTGGAAGGCTTTGGCTCTAATTGCTGTATGAACTTCGAAGATTCCACAAACCCAGCATCAGCGCAGAGAACAACGTTGCACAAAACACACTATGGCTTCACTGTGTTTTTTCCAACGACGGATGCAAAACTAAATTTCAAATAACCTACTCTTCAAAATACTTGGATTACTTGTCCATGGCAATAGCAGAAATGGAAGTATCATAATACTATTGGAGGTAGAATATGTTTCTACCTGACTGCTGACTGCAATTTCACAATAATAAGTTGCTGTTATCAAAGACTACAACTGTTTTAGAACAAGAACAACTATATACATCAATTGAGATAAGCAATATACCGCTTGTGATTTAATTCACCTCGGAGTAGTGTAGACGTGTAGGATTGTGGATGATAAAACTAACAGGTTGGACTGCAGCGGTGGTCTGACGATGAAAAGACATTTATGATCTTCAGTTGTAACTTCGGATGCATGCATTGCCAATCATATTTTGCAACATATTGTGATATTTGAGAAGGTAACTCCGATGCTATACATTGCACCCTTAGTAACTTATGATATGTGCAACGAACAAGCTGCTCTGAGAAGCAGATTCATTGCGATGACCAGATTGTACGATTTGAACTGAAGTGTTTGAAACAAACACAAGTTAAACATATCGTTACATTGAAAACCTTGCGCCCCGTAAAAAACTTCACGACCTCAGGCTGAAAAAGGCTACTCTAGTAGAAACAGAATCAACTCTCGGTTCAAGTTTCCCGGAACACTAGCATTTGTTGTGGTAGTTCGAGGAAATTTCGGACTTGATGATTTTTCCTGAGTACTTCCGCGGGCCACTGAGAAAGCTGTGGCGGTCCACATGTGGCCCGCGGGCCGCTAATTGCCCACCCCTGCTCTATTTGATTCCATTTGAATAAGGACAAATATGAAGATATATTTAAATACACAAAACTAGTTTCCCTGCAAAATAAGTTTTGATGGATTTCCTTGCGCCATTGTTGTGGCTTACAACTGGGGAAAGTAGATACGCGCAAGTTTTAATCATCGCGAAAGCATGAAAGCAGAAACAAGCAGGTAGATTCCTCAAAAACTTGCCACGAGGCCAGAGCTGGTTTTGCTGATTTCACTTGTACGTAGTTCTCAATATGCTTTATGCTTCCTTCGCAAAGCAACGACTTTCGTTCACTTTCATTTTGCAGCCACTCCGTCATATCCTGTGAATACGATCTCATATCCCCCCCATGAATACGGAAGTCAATCGCTGCTTTTCCGTAGCAGTTGTAGAAACTTGTTTAAGTTCGACTTACACCTCTCCCCCAATCATCACTTATTCCCCCCACAGGTCGAAGTCGTTGTTGGAGGTCCGCAAGCTTCGCGCACAGCTCACCAACACTGTCAACTTCGTACGGCCCGAATGTCAGGTCTGCATGGACCCGAAGATGGCCCCACCTACGGACCATCAGGTGAACTCTTTTCTCCCTACATCGTAACAAAGGAACCCCTTTCTGGCGTTAACCATACGATCGAAACCAAAGCTTTGGCACTTCTGCGTATGCTAGACTCTATCCTTAGCTGACCAGTCAAAGTCGTAGAAAGGTTTGGAAAATTTATAAAAAGCTGAAAATTGGTATGCGCCTCCCCTCTCAACCTTGATGACATATCAAAAGACCCCGTGTATCCTCCTTGAGTTTCGACCTCTAGGGCGCCATTGCTTATATTAGTAATAGAGAAATGGCGTCATACGAAGATATAATTTAGTTTATAGCGGTATTTGATTATTTTTTTAATAAACGACCATACAATGCATTGAAAATTCATGTAAACATAAATAAACAAAAGAGCGTGAGATCATGATGTCATTACGTTGTTGCGGCCATCCTAGTGATGAGCAATGGCTCCTGCAGGGGACACTTTGTTGTGGGATCCACCCGGGCCTCGTAGCCTTTTATGAAATCGCTTCTGAGGTATGTATCCAAGGCAACGTAACTTCTCTATTGTTCCACGTAGGTGAAAATGTTACGTCAGATCGTTCTCTCGTCATGCGGCGACCACGTGGCAAGACTGATGCCTAAGGAGTGCTTGCCAGCTGACCAGGGCAAGAAAATGAGGGGAGCTTACGAATGGTGAGTGCAGAAGATGACGCTGATACTTTTCCAGTTGTTTTTCGTTTACTTCAGGCTCTGTCTTTTTTTCAAATTTTTAAGTTGCTGTTTACAAACAGTAAGAATCAGCACAAAAATCTACCATAAGCTTGCGGTTCAACGCACTTTCACCAGAAATGCAGTTCTATTATATTAACACGGCGCGTGTGTTGATGTTCTAACTATTGCGTGTGGTATTTGTTTGCTAACAATGACCTTTATTCGCTAAGAAAGTATTTTCAAAAGCAACTCTCGAGTGCGTCTCTCCGCGCTGTGCTGGTTACTTGATCATATGTCTGCCAGAGTAAGAAAAACAGAGCGTGTTGGAGCATCTACCAATCTGTTATAGACGTAGATGTAAACAAAAATGTACATTGGAGCTTTTACGTTAAAAAAAGTGTTGATCATGGCGCACTGTGCCACTTTGATTCGGTGCTGAAGCAGGATTGGCCAGGGTTGATTTTAGCGTTTAGAACAGGGGTGGGGGGACCTGCGGCTCGCAAGAACATTTGATATGGACCACATCAGAATTTTCGTTACCCAAGTTAGAGTACAACATCGAGTCAAAAGGAAGCTCCACGATGAGCAGGTACTTCAGATAGTAAGTCATAAGAAGCCTCTATCCTTCACAGCGATATAAAGGTTGAAATTCAGGATAAAATCAATTGTTATTTGCGGCCCACCAGCGATAATCCACAATTTACGCGCGACCTATGGTAGTAAATAGTTTCACCACCCCTGATCTAGGACATAGAGCAGGGTAAAAACCGGCTGGGGGGGAAATGATAGTAACTCGTTGTTGTACTATTTTCGTTGGGAGTTGGCAAAATGATCAACAACTGGGGGGTGTTTTTGAAAATTTCGGGGGAGCGGCAATTGCCCCCTCCCCCCTTCCCTTTGGTTGCCGGCCTGGCATACAGGTTGTTGAGTCCAGTTTAACTAAGTGCACGCGGCACACAACCGAGTTACGGAAGCAGAGTGCTTCAATTGAGACCTCGCATATACTTCCCACTGGGTGTGGCTCCTGCTGCAAGACATTCCAACCCACGGCTTCTCGCTTCACCAAGACTTGTGCTGTCCTGCAGTCCTGCCATCGACGAACCTGTCTTCGTTCATCCTGAATCGGTCTTGTCACGTGACCCGCTGCCTGCCTACGTCATTTATCAAGAACTGATGGAAGGGGTGAAGAAGATCTACATGAAAGGTGATTTGACTCTCCGTTCTTGCTTCTGTCGCATTGCTCTCCTGGAGCTGGAAATTGATATTTTTGCCACCAAAACGCGCAATTTAACGCTGTAAAACAAATATCCAAACGAAAAAATTGTTTCTCTAAACAGTAAAAGAACATTTTTTAAAAATTTTCTTTTTTGGTGGAAGTATTGTTTTCAAGACCTCGCGATCAGAAAGCTTTCTTATGCAACAGACGTCACCGCCATCGACCCCTCCTGGTTGGCTGAATTCTGTCCGCTTCACTGCGTCTTCTCCAAACCTCTGACGACCCGTGAACCCACCTATGACCGGGTGAAAGAAGAGGTCAGGTGTCACGTGACAGCAACGTACGGTCGGTTGTCCTGGCAACTGGGAGAGGTGGAAGTCCCCTATCCAGAAAACCTCGACAAGTGGGTTGCTTGGGAGCTGCGTTGTTCAAGTCGTTTCGCGCCACTTCGTATCGGAGTTGAACTCCTGTTTGCGGCAACTGATTGCTGAATGAATTTGTTGCCTAGCGACGAATGTTGCCTGGCGACAAGTTCGCCGAAGCGGTGATTATTTCGAAACAGCGACACAATGTTGATTAACATCTGCATTATGAAATAATACTTTTCTTTTGCTTGCCACGTTCTTTTCTCCCATATTTATCAATTGTGTTTTTACTAGGTCTTTATCAAAGCTATAAATCAAAATTTTGTAAATCAAAAAACTTGGCAAGAAATTTTTGTGATAAGAAAATTGTGCTCGGTGTTAGATTCCAACTCCTTTGATTCCTTTTCTTCCCGGCTTCTTCACCTGCTGGAAGCGATCATAATTTTCGGTTGGAATGTACACTTTTGTCACCAGCTACTATCTGATGTTATCAGATTCTATTTGAATAAGAGCTGACGATGCCTATACATCGTAGGCGAAATATATACTCTGTAAGATCTTAAAGTGTCTGATTCTTTGCTGAGAAAGGATTTCTTTCCATATAGAGCTACCTGATGTTATTCTTTGTGTATGTTAATGAGATTTTCAAGACATTTTTTCTAAAATTTTCCAGGTATCGCTGGTTCGCTCGTTTCTTGTTGGAAGGGCGTATTGTTACGTCACTGAAGCCTTTTGCGGTGTCGCTATTGTCGCGACCAGAAACAATGGTGAAGACCTGGGCGAAGTAAGTCAAGGCTGGCTGCTGCGTTTGTGTTTTTCGCCGCTTGAACATTCTTTCTCATACTTTTGCATTAATCTTGCGCAGCTTGCAGCCTCGAACTGAAGTTTTGTTACAAGAGTTGGTGAAGTTCAGAGTGGACAGCAAAGCGAAGTTGCTGCAACGTTGGAAAGCCAATCCTGCCTGTATGTTTGTGTTGTTGTCGGAAAGCTTTTTTTTGTATCGTGCATTATTCTTTCTTGTTGGTTCAACTGCGTAGACATGTCTGTTGATATCAGACTTAACGGACAATGGTGTAACTGACAGGGGGGCAGCAGAGACACGAATCGACCCCTGGCAAGATAAATGCAAAACTGGGCCGCCACTCAGCTTATATTTCGGTTTTAGTATTCTTTGGTTTTTCAATAGGTTCCTTTTTGTGTTTTACAGAGTATTTTTCAGTGATTTAGGGTTTTAATATAGACATCCACGACATCCGGATCCACCATCATTTCTCAATATTTTTTTGTTGAGTATTTGTCTTGTAGATTCCCTACAATGGCCAGTTACCCCCTTCAACTAAGCTCCCCTCCGGCTCAAACCTCCAGTTACGTCACTGTTCAGTTCACACATTGGTTGATATCCAGACACAACTTAGCTGGTTTTTTTTCATCCTATACTTTTGCTGCGTAAACATCTAATTCTGCGTGTGACCTTTGACAGTCCTTCGCGACGCACTCCTCCAATGGATGCCTGAAACGTTGCACAACAAGCTCATGACGTCGTGGCCGCCGTTATGACGTGACAAACCGGACCTCGCTACAGCGGTCAGTCGATGACGGGATGCGACTGTGCCGTCACAATACCGTGGAGCGGAGCTGCAGGCGGCAGCGCGCAGGAGTGACGCGATCAAGCACACCCAGCAACGGTGGGGGGCGTGGTCATGGAAACGATCTGGCAACGGCTCCGTGGCAGTCTGTGCGAATCTTCAACAAAACACGATTGTTTTCTTGTGGCAGCGTGCTTTACGCCGCACCTTTGTTTTAAAATCGACAATGAAGAGCAGCTTGAGATGCTGCTTCCAGGGGTGGCATGTCAGTCTCGACCTGGTGAGGGATTGGAGTCTGTGGCGTAGCCAGCCCAAAAGCCAGGGGGGGCAGAATGTTTGATTTTAGGCGAAAAACACTGTTTTGTTTGGGATGATCGCCTCTCAAAGCACACAATGACTAGACAGTAAGGGTGGGCAAATAGCGGCCGCATGTGGCCGCCATAGCGTTTTTACTTTCAGTGGCCTGCAAAAGCATTCAGGATAATCTTCGAATCTTGAATTTCCTCTAACCCATCACAGTAAACGTTGGTGCTGCGCTAACTTGAACCGAGACTTGCTTCAAGTTACATTAGATTAAGGTACGCGGCCTTCGAAAAGTGGCCCCCGAGCCAAATTGATTGCCCACCTCTGCTATACAGTATGTACTAAAGATTTGGGCGGAATGGCCCTTGCCCCCCCCAGCACTACATCAGCTTTTAGTCGAACCTGATCAAAGCAATATCCATGATTAAGCAAACGTGTATTGTGTGAATGCTGGAGAATTCATACTTTGGTTGATCTGAGGCTTAAGCTCCGTGTGGAAGTTGTTGACAATGAAAAGACTGAATTAAGCGCTTGTACTCATTAAGCCAAAACTAAAACAAGGAGTAACGCTTTTAGCAACTTTTCTGTCTCACCAACTTGCTGCATCCCGCCTAATGGTGTTGTAACCCTCAATTCAAGACCATCGCAAAAATTCCTCTAGGATAACTCTAGCGTGCGACAAGTGCTGTAAAACTTGCCCTTGTCTTCAGCCGCAGCCTATGAACATCACATATTTTTGTTTTTGTGCAGTTTCAAAACTAAATGCGTGAACATGGCGGTGGTATACGATTTTATACGCCTTGAATCTCAAACTTTTGCTCCGAAGCAATTCAGTTGGAGTCTTCTTTCTTAACGCAATTACATCATAGATACTGTTTAGAGCACAATGGTTTTTAACTTTTTCCACACGCCTCCCTTAAGTAATTGTCCTTTGTTTCAAGCACGCCTGACTTTAAATCATTTGTAAAACAAATGCATTTATTGGCAAATTTATTGATCAAAACTTTGCATATAGTACTGTGCGTAAGGTCTCGCGCCCCCATGCTGGTCCAGCAACAATAGTATGCACTCTAGACATTTAAATGTGATGATTAAACATGTACATGTAGTCTATTGTGACGGTCCAATCACAATCATGCGGAGCCTTAACGTTTTCATCAATGATTTAACATTACCTTGCCGGCGAGTAAAAAACATTTGACTTGTCAAGTAATCAGAGTCCGACCTGCACGTAAGCCTATATAGTCTGAAAGTGATGAAACGTTCATCTGAGGTTAATCGCCACCGTATCCTACAGTAAATTTGAAATCATTCAGGTGCAACGGCAAGAGTCAGCAGCAAAATCTAACGAAAATAGGAAAACGCTTTTTATTTTGTAAACGCTGGGATCATTGACAGTGCCATTGAATGCAAGTAAACTGAATTATTCCCGTCGATCGTTTTTAGTTATTTAAACACTAACTAACGGATTTAAAAAATGACTTCAGCTGTTTTGCTAGATCGGCGGTTTACAAACTAGTTCGAGCGCGACTTAATTCTGAGTTTGGTGAAAAACTCGCGCCTCAAGCAACATATGAAAAAAATAATGATTGTATGGATGATATTTGGCGGTAACTTGCTAACTGAGAAAAAGATAAAACAACAAACCATTTATTTGTGAGGAAACAATATCTATTTGTGATAAACTTTTCCCTTGATAAACAAACTTCTGAAATGATTGGAAAGCACTGAGCAAATACTGTCTCGTGCTGCTATTCTCCTTTTGGGTGTTGTAAGAACAGAAAATGAAGAAAATTGACAAATGTTTTAACCACAGCTTGCGTTTGATCAACTCCTCAGTCATGCCGGTGATATTATCCTGTGGTCCATGTTAAAGAATGAAAATGCTTGGGATTGTTGCAATTGGTATGCAGTCAAACATACACTTTCACACGTATAGTATGATTGTTTATCGATTGCTACAAACACAATGCATAATGCACACATTTCTGTGCAAAAACCAAAAGTAGTAAGATTTTATTGGCTTAACAAAACGTAAAGACGGCGTTAGTTGTGCTCACAGAACAACTGTTATTTCAACTATTATATTCTAACGTTTGCAAAAACTAGTATTCAGAATTCATTTTCTTAGAGCAGCATGGCTTTTTTATTTACAAAATTCGAACACTTACGTAGTAACGGTAATGAAAAGGGCCGGATTTAGTGTAGCGCAAAGTTGGCACCTGCCCAGGGGCCCTCACAGCCATGAACCGTGAGCCCCCTGGTTATAGCTGGTTTCACATATTTGATGTGAATAATCATAAAAGTATTTAATAACAACAGTATTAGGAAACAAAGAAAAGTTTATATTTATTGCAGCGATTGTCATTTTTTCTTTTTTACTGACGGAAAACTACAACCAACAGAATGAAAGCATTATTTGGACGAAAGTGAACTTCACGGGTCCCTGACGAACTTATGATAACAAATTTACAGCTAACTAACAAATAGCATTTCGTTGACCTTAAATGATATTTCCTTGAGGTATTGAGGACCTCCACGCTAAGGCTGCCCTAGGGCCTCCACATGCCTAAATCCGGCCCTTGTAGTGAAATACCGCACACTATCAAAGCAGCAGACTATAGTCAACGCTCTCACTCATACAGTCTCGTTTCTGAAAAAAGAAGAAAGTATACTCATGCAATCATCTCGTTGCAATTTGGAGCACTTTGCCATTAGGAATTGGATCCATTAGGATTAGGAATTGGATGATTGATGAAGCTTAAACCTGCACTTACGCAGTGCATGCACCTCTCAGTGAAAGAATGTACTGAGTGACATCTTCCAAAACAGTGGCACAGACAGTATTAAAACGATGACTACATTTTCCTAACTGCATGGCTTCAAAAACTGCACAACAGAGCAATTTACTGTCACTTCGAATTTTTTTGCTGGTGACTACTGTGTCCCCTTACCAACAGATAAGCACAAAACGTCTTAACATTCTTGTTCTTATTGGACAATCAGGCAACTTATCATAAAGATTTGGTGCAACAACTGGATTTTGTTGTACAAATCAACATGGCTTTGTATGGTGAGTCTACCTATAACCTTCGGTCTCAGCCAAATATTATTATCAACCAACTTTGCTGACAAGCAAAAATCTCATTTTTATTTATCATTCGTAATTTCATTTAAATCAATGTTTTTGGGTTTATGTTTCTGAATCGTTTTTCCTAAACTTGGAAACTTCACTCAGAACGGGCTGTTTATTTACATTAAATGTGACTGGTGTAGCAATTGAGGATTCTGCTTATGTCATCAACTCAATTTTTTTCTAAAATGTTAGGAGTTTGCCATCTAACTAACAAAAACGTACTATACTTTAAGTCTTTATTGTTGAAAAAAGAGCAATTTATGCTTATTTTTTTCAGTAGAAAATGTCGGACAGTTTATTATATGATAGCAACTTCAGCTCCAAACCTTAGCATTAGCAGGGTTCTCGGATTATAATCCAGCAACTCATTTTGAGCAAAAGGCAATTGACGTTCAAGCTCCAGCGTGTAGCCTTCAATGTACTCCCAACTGATGAGAACCTGATTCAGGTTTTATTGCGGTTCTTCCAAAAAAACTTCATCAGTGCTTTCTTTTATTGGACTGTGGGGAGTGTTCTTTCTGGAGCTTCTGTTGTGTTTTTTCCTTGAACCTTTGCAAGACATCTTGCTCCACGTTCCATGCCAAGGTTTCCACTTCGTTTCACACCTCGAACTCTCGCCATCAAACTTAATCGATTGCGTCAAACTAAACAAAAGTACACGACATACTTACAACCCGGCATTCTTGGGAAAAAGCAATGAACATAATTGCGCAAATGTAGCTGAGGTGCTTGTCGCATCTGTTTGAATCCTGCCCCACATGATAAGCAAACCAGCAAAAGACATCACCAACCTGTTTCCACTTCTTTGCCTGGAAAGAAAATCGTCGAGATGGTCTCTGCGGTATAGTTCGCTGTGTTTGTGCATGTAATAAATTTCGTAGAGAGTGAGACACGCACTGACCTGGAAAAAAACATTTGTGTTTTTTCTAACGTTCCGAGGCGACGACAGTTTCGTAAAAACTTATCTTTATTTAGATTAAATTTTTAAACGCATTTTTGTTTCCGTTGCGTGATAGACAAAAAAAACAAGTTACTTGTAAATGTTGTTTTAGCCTGCAAAACATTTTTCGCTGTAGAGGATTTAAATAAATCATTTAACAGTGAAAACCTGTACCTTTCAGCAAATAAGTCACTCACCAAGTTGATTGCTGTCAACAACCACAAAAAGCAAGTCATTTCTTGATGCTCTAGCAACACACACATCACGGTATCGTTTCGGCACATCACAGTTTGAGGAATGTACATGTGGTATAATGCAATAACAAAAATAAAAGAAGCAACTTCTAAAGCCAGCCTGCAATAACATAAAAAGCAAATTTAAAATATAACCTATGCTCTAGTTTTGAAGTATGTGCCGCTGTTTTTATGATACGGCAAGCTACGTTGTACAGTACGGCAAGCTACGTTGTACAGTACGGCAAGCTCGTAGCCATGGGGAACATTCTGGGGTAGTGCCCCCAAATTCGTTTTGTGCCCCCAAATTTTGTTCTGCCCTGAAAAAATTGTTTAAAACATGCCCAAAAACAAAACCCTTAACCTCCTAAATTTATAGTTTGCTCCCGACCAAACATTAAAACCAGGCTACGGGCCTGCAGTAAGGGAGAGCGCGTGTAAATGAAGTTGGTAGACTGGGTTCGAATCCAGGTTAAAATTTGAAGATTTGAAAAGCGATACTTTCGACATTTCGAGCATATTGCTCGGCATTAATGGATGGTTTTAAGGTAAAGCTTCACTTACGGTACTGCCACTGGTCTGGCACTAGTGCTGCATGATGCGGTGCGAAAGTAACGCGTGACTCACGTATGCAGTACCTGTGAAGATGGCTACTTGTGACACTCCAAAACAAGCGTAGTGAACTTTCTTTTCTTACCACTGTTTGCGTGGGTTTGTCATTAGCATTTAAGTTGTTTTACGAATCACATTCAAAGGTCTGCTATGTATGCAGCAACAGTAAAAGACTAAGTTTGCTGAAATACAGAAATGAAGTTCAACTAATGCATTAGAAACATTTCACTCCAATTTAGGAAAAAATCACTAAACTTAAAGGCAAACATACCTAAACTCATCACTAAAATGACTATTGACTTCAACATGATTAAAATTAAAACTTTACTTGTTTTGTGTTTTCTGGATAAAATAAACTACAGCGTTTTTGTTCTAAATTGTTCCTTTGTTCACATTTATTTAAAGCATCACCGAAGTGTTGCAACCCTATCTAAAGACGGCCTAAAAAATAAACGTTTTATTGTCGAACAGTAACCATCTCACAAAAGTGTTGTAGTACACGGAAGAAATCACAAAGTTTATTCAAGCAGTTTTAATGTTGCTGCGACGTATGAACTACACCAGTTTTCTCACAAAAATGTATTTTCATTTCTTTCACTGTTTTTTCAATAACTTTGTTCCACCCCCAGATCCATTCATGTGATAGCAAATATTTTTAAAGAACTGTCGCGCTGGTGTCAAGCAAAGCGCATTGACGACATGAAAGGTGGGAAATTTTATTGAAATGCCTTGGTCTTCTTAAATCGCTTGCTGTGGGATAATTTAGAGTTTTGACACAGGTTCCTCGATCAGAAACACAAAACGTGTAACGTCTTTATTTCATTCGTAGACACAATGTAGCATCAAGCAAATAACAGGTTAGCTTTCAATTATTTTGCGACTTATTTTCGTAAGATTGTTTAGTAATGAGGAACTAGTTGCAAGCATGGGCGCAATTTTGTTGTAAAATGTGGGGGGGACAACTTGATGTAAAACCAATATAGTCATCGGGCCGATGCGGAAGTGAAGTTTTGCAAATACAGATTCCCAACCTTGTTTTTCTGAAGGGTTTTCAAAGCAACACTAATCACGTTTTGCTTTATCCCTACAAATGATTTAGAAATTAATAAACTTAATTTTGTTGTTGGACATGGTATTGTAGTTCAGCTTGTTTGCACTACTGCCAGACTATGGTACAAACAAGCACACCAATTTAGTAGAACACCTCAATCTGGTTTTATCAGAGCTGTCAGTTGGAGTGCACAAAACGGTGAATCGCATTGATCGTACGTGCATATCACTCTCAAGTAGAACACATCGATTTTAATGCATTTTATACAAAGTGTGGGTTACAGCGCGATTTCATGTCTTGTTTAAGTTGCTTAACTTTAAAAATACGATAAATTTCAAGGTACGATATATATAATATTGCAAGGTATGGTAGCTAAATATTTTTCTTGCACATTTCCGCTCTTTAAAAATGCTATAAATCTTTACCTACTGGGCATCATGCATGCAGCCCCACCCCTAGACAAATTTCCATTGATATCCTCTTACAGTAGCAAAAATTATTTATCCAAAATTAGCGTAGGTTTACAATTTGTTTTTACTGCTGATGGGTGGATGATGCATCCTTTCAATCTTCCCTTGTCCCCTGCACGCTGTTGGGTACCCTTTCGATTGTCGAAACATCGTTTATTTAGTAGCCTTTCCCAATATCAATGAAATACCCAAGCAGAATTATCCAAGCCAACTAGAGAAGACTTCAAGATATCCAAAAGATAACGAACCAGAAGTCTTTCTGAATACATACCCATATACCAATCTAGCCTGCAATGTGATTTCTGCACACCTAATCATCTGGCGACCAGGTCCATAACTAAGGGGAGGGCTTGGCCCCACTGGAAAACTTTCTCCCCCCTGAAAAAATGTCTTGGACATATTGTATTCATAAAATTGTTTTCGTACATGTTATCGATGTAAAATTTGGGTCTCCCTCAGAAACTTTTCCCCCTCTGGTGTCCAAAACTGGTTACGAGTCTGCTGGTGACTGTTGCCTTATGACGTCTGTCAGTTATGCCACTCAGCTCAGTCTTATCACAATCAAATTTTTCGGGTTTAACATCAAATTTTATTAGGCGAAATTAACGTCAGAAGGTTTATTCTGGAGTTATACACGCATGGCGACACGAAAATATATTTGAAATTAAACAGAAATCAAAATGAACAACGGTGAATTGGCAAATAGTAACACGTTTCACCTGAAATAACACGAAAAGAATGTCCAGTAAAACTAGGTGTTACATAGGCTCATAGGCGGCGGAACCTGCGGGGCCGCATGGGTTTAGGCTTCCCCACTTTTTTTCTGGGAGAGCGCGGACCTCCCACTTTCAAATTTCGAATTTTCCCTAAATAAGTTTAAGTAACACAATTCGTATTGGGTCCATTGTTAAAGTAAATTGTGTTTGTGTAAGACTAAGAACAACTAGTTACATTTATGTGGTCAAGTCAGTGTAGTGTATGATAGATAGGGTGTTGTGTAGATAGGAGTCGTTGAGGGCTTATCAAATTTTGAATAAAATTGCTCAAACATGCTGACAAAAGTTAATGACGTCATATTTCAGTGCTTGTGATGTCACAGTTGCCAATTCAAATCACAAAATGTTGTAGTTTTTTTGACGTGCACTTGTTCCCTCCACTTTGAAAATAGTTCCAGCACCCATGCGTAGGCTACCTGTAAAGCAAATGTTTCCCACTTGGGTGAAAACATTGCTGCATTGCGGGTAATAAATATCTTCTGAATTAGCTGGTCACCTTTGTCGTGACATACAAGAAATACGGCTAAATGTATAACCTATCTTTTATTCCTAGTCAACTCATAAAGTTTTGAGCTATAGGACAATATATGCTAGGTCAATACTTCTCTAAAGTTTTGATGGAAATCCTGTTTACTAATGGTTGAAATCAGTCTTTTGCAAAACTGCCCATCCTGAAACTATGTCTTCACAATAGTGCTGCTGTTTGCCTTCGGAAAAACTTCGCATAGGTTTGACTGAAAATGTAACTTTCTAACATTATACACTTGCATCTTTAAATTTTACTCTGTCTGTTTCTGAATACGGGACAACCAACGTTACAGTAAAGCCAGTTAGCCAATGTTTTTGTACGAAACAAATCACGGTTGTACTGATGTCTCTCACGTGTGCAGTCGTTAAACTTTACTGTTTCAAGACAGTGATCTTTGTTGCAGTAAACCACATTGAATAAACGTCTGACAGAGGCAGTTAACAATCTTTTGCGGTCTATAGAAACTTGAAAAATGCTAAAAATCATTTTTGAAGTAAAAATTCATAGATATATCAGAATTAGTGATACCACACCAAACTCTGTTTCAACATCAACATAGCTATGTGTAAGATCTAATATGACAAACTCTTCACACAAAACGTGACAAACGTCACATTTTGTTTTTAAACCTCTCCAAATACAAACCCTAAGGGAACAAAGTGGGGGGACATGGCATATTATGTCCCCCCATCTAAAAAAGTGGGGTGACACGTCCCCCGTGTCCCCCAACAATTTGCGCCCATGGTTGCAAGGAACTATAGGACCGTCAGTGGTATTAACCAATTTGATCGATTTTTGTGGTCTTTGTTATGCCATTACTACATCGGTTTTTGTTGCTGCATAGTTACGGCATTGATATCTTACTCTATTAAAGCAAAACGGCTAGCACATATTTTCAAATTATAATACCATTTTTAGTTTGAGTGTGACCCGCTTTTGAAATTAATAACGAACTAAGAAATATAATGAATTGTAATAATTACCGTAAGTGTTTCTCAAAACACAATAAAAATGCTTCAAGTTTACCTCATCACCGCTCTTAAAAAGCAAGACATGTAGAACGTCAGACATGGCCATGGATATTTCTCATTTGAACAAGAAATGAAATGTTGTCCAATTTCAAACGGTGTCCATGGCACCAAACAGAGCCAGGGAATAATTGCAGAAAGAAGGGTTATAGCCCAGGCATGCAGCGGTGACATTGCTCCATGGTACGCCACTCTGGGGAAAAAAGATTTTCGACGTTTCTTGGTTCCAGAAGGTTTAACGTTTCTACTTCACTTTGTTGTACTGCTTTGGTTTCGCAGAGGTTCATAATGCCAATACGTTCAGCAATCTGATCATTCCACTGTTATTCACAATGCTGGCGACAATCAATTGTCATTAGAAGTTTCATGATTATGACGTAGTGCATATGTTTCGTTAACACAGCATTGCTTGGAAAACAGTCGATGCGCTGTCAAGTGTAGATCATTGTTATGAAACAATGAAAACATAAATTCAGTGAAAGTTGTTTGTTTCAACACCAACATTCCCTCCAATAGACAAAGACAAGCATATCGAAACTTCAAACAACAAATTTCTTCTATCCTCAAGATATCTTACATACATGACCTTCGGCACAGAGGACATTAGTGACAAGATACCTTTCAACTAAAGCTGTTTAATGCTTTCTATTCCTACAGTCAGTTCAGCTTCAGACGTTTCCGGTGCCATTCAACTCGAAAAGAGTAAAACATCTCATTTGAACAAAGAATAGATATGCGACTTTGGCTGCATGTCTTCAGCGACAAGCAAACCCAAAAGTGTCACAGAATAATCACTTGGTAATCAAATGTGAAGGTGAGCCTGTACGATCTACGATCGACAACAGGGGACTCCAAACGTTTTCTCCGAACGCCACATAAGCTATTACAACAACAATTCGAGGGCTGGACATCTTACGTAATGTGATTGTTTCTGCATATGTTACATTCTACCGAAACAACAAATTTCGTTAATATATTACTGTATTTTTTCATTATTGGCAAAATATCTTGACTGGCCGGATGAAATGGCTTCGTGGGCCGCATTTGGCCCGCGGACTGTAGTTTGGAGATCCCTGGTCTACAATAAAAGCTGACTTGAATGAAATCATCATAATCATAAACCATGAATATACTGCAACAAGACTATCATAAGTGCTATTCTTGCTTTAGCTTCATATGTAGTCTACTGCTGCAACCTCTCTGTTGTTGCGTTGAACGTGAGATTCAGCACGAACGGGATGTGCGCGAAGAACAACACCCATATATATGTGGTACGAACAAGCAATAATACAGTGATTGCGGTGCATGATGTCGATTGTTGCTTGCTGCTACAGTGTGAAGCTTTGCGCACTTGCCGTTCGGGCTTTCCGATCGCAACAGTACGATTCTCATAATCGCTGCAACATCTTTAAATTTAAAGCTTTCGTTAAAACCAACAACTTTCCTCTTGTTCATGTCACCTAAAAAATCATTTTTGGTGCAATGATTAAATGAAGGTCCTTGGTACTGTTTTATAAAGCAATAACACGCTTCTTGAAGCTTGTAACTGTTGTTTTCACTTACCTCAGACATGCACGTTTGATTTCTGTTGTGTTGAAGGTAGCGTTTTTTGAAATGTAGGAGCTTAGATCCCTGTCAAAGCGAACAGAAATAAAATCAGGGAAAAGTAGAAATCATGCTTGCCTTGGGACTGCTGCATGCGAATGATAATTGTGTTAACATTGCAGACATCGGGTACTAAAAGGTTATTTCTTGTCATAACAGGTTTGGCTTCCACAAAGAAGGGCAAACTACATTACTAAAAAATCTAGCAGCATCTTTAACGACACGATGAACGTTTTGGATGATTATTATCGAATAATGATATGACTGCAAATACCAAAAAAGGAATTGCGGAGAAGACATTTGAATAAAAATTAAAAAAAGCTGTTTAGAACATAGACAAAAAACTTCTAAATTGTGAAAATACGCAGATTAGAACTTTTACGCCCAATCAATCATCGAATCAAAACAAAACCATTCAAAGCAGAAACTTTGACTTGCTCGTGTAGATATTCAGCGTATTGCAATGCTTCAGTCAAATTTTGAGGTGAGTCGCATATTGTATGATCCTCGGCGTATCCGAAGAGTCTTCCTGCCAACGATCCTAAAATTATGAGGCGGATGGTGACGAACGCCTGAAAAGCAACAGTTATTGTAAGAAGCAAAAATTTTGAAATCAATATTCTTGAAATCTTAAGCATTTATCTGCGATAAACCATTATGGAGTAAAAGTGTTCAACGTTTTGTGAAGTAAATAACGATACAATTGCTTTAAATGAATAATTATAAGGAAGTCGCTGTGTTTGAGAATTCACTAAGTGGCAGGGATTCAACCTACATGCTCAATTTCATGAAAATATTTAATGCAATTGGAACATGTTTGTTAACAAGACGAATGTACAAAAATGGTATAAACAGGCTTTACATTCCTCAAGATTACAAGTGCAACGCAAGATACGTGGTTGGTAATTTTAGAACTTTAGCATTGCAGTGATTTATAATTTTCTAAATGAAATCAGTTATATTGTACAGTACATTTTTGTCGCAAGATGCAGCAAATTTTATGTATCAGATCAACCATAAGAGTTCCCTTATTCAGATGTATAGCGTTAGTAAAAAATGATGCAAGAACAACTTCGCACTTTCGTTATTTTCATATTGTATTTTTGTTTTGCAAACACTCCCAAAATCGTGACTCCTGATTAAATTTGTTCTGCTGTTAACGAGGAAAACCTTTGGAATAGCTTAGTAGCGTTTGCATAGCACATCCACAGCGGGCTTGCTGCGTCTCACACATCAGTCGTCTAATGTCGAATTTCAATTTAAACATTTTCGACTAAAATGGCTAAGATTTTAAGTGCGTTTATCCATTTGTTTCAAAAATGTGCAATAGATGCAACTGCAATTGATGAATGCCCAAAAAAACAAAAAAGGTATTATTAATTTACACGTACGTTAAAAAGCGTTCATATCCATCTTTCTTGATTAACGGGATTTTTTAAAATCTCACTCGAGAAACCAAATCATGTAAAACCAGCAGAAAAGATAACTTTATTTTTCCGATCAGGTGTAAATCAATATACAGAAAATTTCGTGACCTGATTTAAGAGAGATCATCTGATCCATGCATTCTGCTGCATATTCGCTTTTAATTTCATCCAGAAAACGTGACCCACTCGTAGAAAAACGTGAATTTTCATTAACTTTTGGCTCACTGTACGTTTGGTCTGATATCTTAACTTTCTCGCTGCCTAAATGTGTGTTTACAAGGTTGCTGCCAAACAATAGTTTTGTTGAGTTATAAAACATGTGGTTTGAATTCTGCTTTTCAGAAGGTCCATTGCATTTATTTGTCCAAGAGCAACCGGCTAAGGCAATGTTAACGTCGCGACATATTTGACTGAAAACATCATTTTTCTGCTCCTAAGCAGCAAACGTCACTGAGACACAGGAGACGCTCCCCAAAGCTTAAAACTGGCGATTTTTCAAGAAAACATTTTCAGTATTTGAACATTAATGCAATGTCACAAATATTACTAACTACAAAAACTTCTTTCAAATTTGGATAAAACTAAAAACGTTTAGGTGGGCTGGAACAGCGTTATTCAAATTTGCGAAAATTAGACGAGCTTCTAAATTGAGTAAGATAAAATCAGCTCTCATAGTTTTCTAGTCAGTAAGCAGACCACCTCCAAAGGTTTCAAGTAGCAATAGAGTTTATTCACCTACATCACCTCATCACTATTTTGTCACTTTTATGTTTAGGCAAGGTCGTGAACGAAACTTCTCTTTGTGGTGCCCTTCCAAAAGCACACAATGTCTTGAGTGGCTTATGTTAAAATGTGACCGTCACATCCATCCCACCTTTACTCGAAGTCCTGATCCTTTAAGAAGACCTTTCAGTGGCAGTGTATTAATGAAAGGGATTCGACATGCCTTTCCTTCAGGGCCCTTATTATGTCTCATTTGTCCAGTCAGATTTCATTACCAAGAAGTTAGAAATCAAACATAAACGCGTTCAACCTCCAGACTGCTGCAGTTAACAAAAGCGTGCACTCGCTGAGACGACTCTCTCACTACCTTGCTGTTAGCTAAACATGGTCTCGAACGTGCCTTCTGTTTATGGTAGGGGTCGGGAACCTGTTTGGATAAGGGAGTCATCGCACCTACATTTTTTAATTGTACGTCCGTGAGAACTATATAATATTTTTCAGCACTTAATGCAACTAACTTACTAACTAACGTGTGCATTTTCAAGCAACAGTAAACAATTTTAAACAATGGTAAATCTCTCGATTTTCTCTTTAATAACATGCTTCTTACTGTTAATGCGACTTCTGGTGCTGCATGGCGTTGCTGATGATTTTGTAGAGATTTCATTCGTAACAACCGTGTTAAGAAAATATCAAGCGAGCCAGATGCCGTCATCAACAGAGCCACACCTGGTTCGCGAGCCATAGATTCCCGACACCTGGTTTATAGCGCCCTTCCAAAGCACGTATTGCCTCAGTGCAGAGATAGGGAACCTACTTACTCTCGTGGGCTGCATGAACAGTGGAACATTGCTGGCGGGCCGCCAAAAATAATACATTTTATCTTAAAATCCTACGTTTATGTTGAGGGAACTTAGGACAGAAAACTCTGCGATAGAGCGAGATAGATCCAGTGATTGTATAGTGGATATACCTTTTCGCATTACGACCGGTTAGTACCGGTTCGCAAGAAACTGCTCTCGGAATTTGTTTGATCCCGAGAACCGGTTGTTAACTTAATTCAGGTTTCTCAATTTTTCCCCATGAACACCTTTTACTTATAACTTATTTTGGCAAAAACCTCTCACAGACCTGTTACTAACTTTTAATAGTGAAAAACAAGACGAAAATCAGGTTCGACTAAAATCACATTCGAACGAGAGCGCCGTTGCAAAGGCTACAACGACGGCAACCTCTGCCAGCTGGTTTTGCTTACTTTCCCACTCACATCGGGCCAACCAGCATGGTTGCCTCTGGCGACTGTCATAATAAGAGAACCAACCTGCTGTTGGTGAGAGAAGCTGTTTTTTATTTGAATCCCACCACTGGATAGATTTCTCGTGACTTACTGTTTAACCATCTGCTCATCATGGAGTTTCGTTTTGACCAAATGTTCCATTATAACGTGGTGATGAAAGTTCGTATGCGAGATATATTAAATGTTCACCCGGACGGCATTTGGCCGCGTGCCGCATGATCCTCATTCCCTGTCTTACTATTTTATGCGACATAAAACGGGGGCTGTCACGATAGGTTACACATAACAGCAGTATTTTGGCGTAGAGGTGTAATGCTTCAACTTACCTAACATCCGACTAGCCCCGCCTTTTCCAAAGCATCAAATTGTTTTGTTTCAGGCATACATAAATAAAGTCTTGTGTTTTAGTAGCACTCACAGTGAACGGTATTGGAAAAATACAGGACTAAAGTGAAGTATGTCATTTTTTTCAGAGGAAAGGTGAAATGCGTATTATACAATAAAACATCTCGATTCCTGAAGAACAGTAGGTGCTTTAAATCCCTTATTTAACAATGTTGACCTGTCCACTTTCCTGTACATCCTGTTATATAACTTGCCCTACCGTCTCGTGACTGGTTCCTTGTTTGCTCGTTTGCTGCCATTTTCTTTGTTCGTTTGCTGCCATTTATCTATGTTCGTTTGTAACCGTTCGTTTTGTTTATTCAATTGCTCCTGTTTATATCGTGGCCACTAACTCGATTAGACAAGAGGCATCAATCAGGCCTCGGCCTGCCGCCAATTGTCTTTAAATAAATTCGTCGCATTGCATGCGATCCAGTCAATAAAACATTTGGCTCTACTTCCAAGCAATATCATCTTAAAGGGATGTATGCAGGTGCTAAAATATCGAAAGTTCCCGTGGAAGATGCAAAGCAAACGCAAATGAGTTTTTACACTCCAAAGAAGCAAAAATCTTTCCATTTTACCAGCAAGTGATAAGAACGAATTTAATTATTATTTACTTAGTTATTCTGGCATATTTAGTTCTTTTGGCTGAAAATTGCCAAGCACCAGTACATGAAGTAATGCAACTGCAGCTCAGTTTCAACCAGGGCTCCAAAAGTGGATCTCGTGTCCATCTCCTTTCCTTCTGTAGGCGCTACACTCGTTGCATTGAACTATAGAATTTGAACGGTTTATTTTACAGCACCACAAATCCAGTTGTTTAAGCAAAGATGATGTTTGATGTGAAACAAAAAACGTTTATTGCAGAGCTGGGTATATTTTTTGTAATAATTGGGATTCACTGCATTCAAACAGAGCTCCACACAAACTGCTAGGTCCCAGCCCGGTCATAGCGGGGAATTTAAACGGTACTCGCAGCCTCTAATGCGTGGTGTTAATGGATGGGTGCAAGGGTAGCAGTACTGCCATTGACTCGCCACCAGTGCAGAAGACTTCACTGCGAAAATAGCCGCGTGGCCCACAGCGCAGAGCAAGAGAAAATGGATGCAGCTGGTCTGTCGTGGTACTCCAAAAGGAGTAGCGCAAAGGAGAGTTTAACGAAACTCAAAAATGAAACTGCATCCGAACAGAGCTACATTTTTCAGAAATGACCAAACTTTTTTCAAAACGTTTATAAAACCGGCAAAATTGGTTTGCTCGTCATTGCATCCAAGGCCCGGATTTTACTTCACCGTTGAATTGTGTCATATATTCAACTGATTAGAGAAACTACAAAACTATCACTGAAAATAAAATTCTTTGTTTTTCTTACATTGCTACAGTTTCATTAGCATGTAGCATAATCCAAACCATTTTCATTATTTCCCGCAGGCATCTTTGAAACTAGCTTTGATGTGAAACGTCAGTTTCAATTATTTTTCATATGCCTTATCGCTTGCCACAACGCAGGCACATTTAAACTCTGCCAATGGGTCTGCAGAGTCTGTGGAACACAGCATAGACTGTAAGGAGAACTATCTGGGTCTTGAAATGCCCATGTGTTCTTTTGTCTCCTTGGCAGCATTTCTTCAAAAGCTGCCCTTGAACAAATCTCCAGGGCCTGATTGTATTTCTGCAGAGCACCTGCTGTATGCAGATGAATCTCTGCGTTTTTTTTCTCAGTGAACTGTTTAACATGTGTATTGTTCACGGGTATATACCCAATTCCTGTTTAAACACAACAATAGTTCCCATATGCAAAAACAAGAATGGGAATATGTCTGACACTTCAAATTAC
>Ga0210059_1002200_pt1 | contig 30244 bp, 19 predicted proteins | sample Ectturendosymbi2_FD_188042 | JGI IMG/M metagenome (GOLD analysis project Ga0210059, IMG submission 188042) | Ecteinascidia turbinata endosymbiont from Florida, USA - Sample 2 (SPAdes) (version 2) | ecosystem: Host-associated > Tunicates > Ascidians > Unclassified | place: Key West, Florida...
GGTTAACTATTTCCCTATGACAATCTGGAAAGAGAAAAATGAATAAGGTCATTGATAAAGGTTTTAGAAGCTGCCGCTTTGTTTCAACAATTGTGAAACACCCTGTATATAAGAGTATGGATGCTAACATGCATTCACTTTGAATTGCCAAATGACTTATTTTAGAAGTTAATTGTTTTTCATCTTAACAACACACACAATGGAGTAGTACTTACACATACATGATGATGATCCTAACAAGGAACACACTGATAGATGAAAGAACATAAGTGTAGATGACATTAACACAGTTACTTTGAAAGGACACAAGAATATATATGTGGTGCTAGTGCAGACAACACACATAGATGGCACCAACATGGTTACTATTATTTCTAGCACTGCTGTGCGTAATGCTGTTGTAAGTTTCAAGTAAACTGATTCATAAAATATATGGGGGTGGGAGGCTGCAAGGACCAGGTCTTAGTTGGGGTGCATACCTCCCTCCCAACCTGAAATAGGCGTTAGTGGGTATTTCACTGCGTGACCTACTACAAGGTCTCCAAACTTTTTTTGTCAGAGGGGCTCATAAGCTACTACCCAACAGTTCAATGGCTAGACATCTTACATAATCAGATTGTTGGGATATGTTGCATTGTACCAAATCAAACTTTTTGTCAATATATTATTTTTTCATTATTGACAAAATGTCTTTGCGGGCCAGATTTGGCCCACAGGTCATAGTTTGGAGACCCCTGACCTACAACATTATAATACTGGTCAAGTCAAAAGTTCACCTATTTAAAATATGCAAGCTGTTCCAGCTAACCATACTTACTCTGCAAATAGGTCTGCAAAAAATATGCAGACATAAATAGCTTCAAATTTTTCATAAACCTTAACTCAACTGAAGTTTGTGGCATGCGCTCATGCATCAGATGCCATGCTTAGAACTTTGAGAAGATGGATGTGTTTAAAAAAGCAGTGCCAACCTATGCATTTTGTGTCACTGTCAGCATGTGCATTTATGCAAGGGTCTCAAATACACGGGCCACATGTGGTGTGTGAGAGTGTTTTGTACATCCCGCAATGCTGTTAGGGAATTTACATTAATTAAAATTTCTGTTATTTAGTTTATTCACTGGTGCTTAAAAGTACTCACCTAGCCAGTGAACAAGTTCGTTTTAAACAAACGCAGATGGCTAGAATGATTAACGCAGAACAACTCTTGATACCTTTTTTCAGGAACTGAAATGTAAAGCTGTTTCTAGAAAGGTTCAGGTTGCACCATTGATGCATTAGCGTCATAGAAGTGCCCTCAGGTTACTTTGTAAGTCCTCATTTGGCTCTCAGAGCAATTTAAGTTTGAGACCCCTACATTAATGTGTGTATTTCATCATTGGGTTTGAAACTGCCAAGTCGTATGTAAATCCTTTCACATTTTGTTTAAACAAGCTTATACTTTAGTTGCTAAACCTTCTAGTATGCGGTTCATTCACATGTTTAAGGTTGTGATTTGATATTTCGTAGGGAATCATGGTGTCCAAAGGAAAATCACTTCGATGTTGCAAAGATGGCAAATTTGCTTGATCATGATAACCATGACATGAGAAAAGAGTTCCGAAAATTTGTCAGTGATCCTGTCATGACTCCGCGATACAACATTTCACTGTATGAGGAACGAGATGTCGCACTGAAACGACTCCAAAGAATCTGCGATGTAAGCTGATGCCTTTTAAATCATTGTGCTTAGTCATGTAGCTCTGTATATTTTTTGTTCATTTGATTTAAAACATTGTTTGACTTCTAAAGTTGCAGCAATGTATACCCTTCAAGAGCCCCTTTTACTACTGCATAGTAATATCATCACAAAGTCAACATTCCTCCTTGAGCTGTTATTGCAAGTTGTAAGTACACTGACTTGCATTTTGAAACAAACTTTAGCACTCATTTAAATATGTTCTACGACACCAGATATAATGAAAATAAAACGGATCAAATTGTTCAGTTGTTTGTGAATTCATGGCTTTAACAGAGAAAACTGCCAATTTGATGATTTTGGCACTATTTTTGTGATGTAATAGGTCACATTTCTCTAGCATAAGAGCAAGATTGACTCAATGCTTGGTCCCAACTTCACAGATTTTCAGCTAATCAGGGTTTGATCAAGTGTAATTTGTAATTGAACTGAATTTAATTGATTTGGCATACCTTTGCAGGTAATTATAGTTAAGAATTTTTGTTATTGTGTAAGTTAAAGTTGCTAAAATTTTTAACCTAAATACAATTGCATTTTGCTTTCAACAACTTTAAAGAGTTTGAACAGTGGCATAAACAGAACCAGTGAAACAGCTGCAGTTTTGCTGAGTCAATAGTGAAATGCCCCAGATTGCTGTGCGTGTGATTTGGATAATACATAATTGTATACCATGGTGCACACAAAGCTAAACAATAAAGTGCTGTATGCAGGGCAGTGTAAGCTTTTCTATGTGTTATTCCTAGCTTTGCAGTTTCACCAGGGTTTTGCATGTTAGGCTTCGAAATACTGTGTAGTTCTTTAAGTTTGAGGGAGGTTTTGGCTTCAACTGGATTTTTCACATGGAAAATTTTACCTTGCAATGCAAATGATTTATCATTTGATGACTACAAATTTTTGTAACAGTTCTAAAGCCCATATCTTTCTGCACTGTGTGGTTAGAAGCGCAAACCGTTAGTGTATTTCAAAAACGAATTACATATATAATTTGTTACAAGGCAATTTAGCAATTTATAGTTGCTGTTTACAATTAATTACATGCTTAAGAGTGTAGGTGTAATGTAATTACAAATTGAAAAAGTAACTGTATACAGTAATCTGAAGTCATGTAATTAATAAAACTCTGCTGCCAATGCATATGTTTCATTGTGGAAGTGGAAAATGCAACTGATGCATTCAATTTTTTGAAACAGCGTTGTGTATTACAAATAGTTATTTTGCATGGTCAAATTGTTTGTTGCTCATAATTTTTGGCATCCATTTTGAGCTTTTGATCAGCAAAAACTCTCTTTAAGTTTTTTAATTGCTTTTTTGCATTTGTGCAAGAAGAGCTTTACTGTCTTCTGTTTCTTGCAAATATTCATGTTTAATGTTGCCATGATGCTAGTAAGTATTGAGCCTATGTAGTCCTGTTTCCATGATAATTCTGTTTGCTATTGGGTATGCTTAGCTGCAGAATCTGTTTTCAATGGCATTTCAAACTATGCTTAGGTTTCAAAAAGCATTGATACCCAACCAGTTTTTGTATGTACTTCACCATGCTGTGAACAGTCATCAGACATTTTGTTTTTGACCCTCTTAGCACTGCTGGTTAATTAATAACATTCTGAAGTCATGGGTATGTGAGAAAGTTGGAATCTGGTAACATAGTTACTTAAATTCGTCTATAAAAAGTTGCTGCCATGAAGCTTTTATTTGACAAAACAAACGCCTTCAATATAATTTATGGTAACATGTGTTTTCAAAATGCTAACTTAACAGCTTTATGGATGAATTGGATTTTGTTGTAGATGCTCCAAAGTAATATCGGATCCTACTGCTGTGCTTACAGAAAGGATTCATATCAGTGCTTGATTTCCGAAACAATCCGTTAAGGATTTTCGCAGCGCATGAACTAGCGTCAATCATAGACCCCGCGATGGCCACGAAAATGACTGTGCAATTTAACCTCTTCGGCGGAACTGTGCTAAAGCTTGGCACTGAGCGTCACCACAGCAAGTTACTGAAAGGTAAAGCTGACTGGCGAGCACGTTTAGATGGAAGTTGCTCAATCTCATGTTATATTGTAATTAAAATATTAAGTTTGTGTTTGTGCAAGTGCTCCCTACAAAATTCGGTGTTGCGCGACCTTAACCTTGAAAGCTGCTTGTAAAAATGAAATGTGTGGTGTATGTCTGCTGGGGTTGCCAAGAAGCACCAGTGCAACAACCTCTGTTTTCAGCACGGTACTGGTCAATCCGTTACATCTGTTACGTGCAGGAATAGATACACTCCACGATGTCGGTTGTTTTGGTTTGACTGAGCTCGGCTACGGAAACAACGCCGTGGAGATGGAAACCACTGCGATCTACGATAAAGTAATGAAGTATTCGCAAGTGAAGTTGTCTCATTCATAACGTATTCGTGCTTCGCAGACTCGTCCTTCGCAACCAAAACTCTTGTTTTATCTGCCTTGCCGATGTTCATGCAGCTTTTCTCTGTGTGTGTTGTTTCGGTTGGCGTGCATGAAACATGCCTTGCGCTCAAGGCGCGCATACCAGTCATGGAAGTTTTTCAGCGTCATTGGCTTGAGCTTGTATATAATCTGCCTTTACCTTTCGTTTCAGCGAATGTGCTGTTCCTTCTTGTGCGGAAAGTCCAATGTAATCCGACGTTTGGCTTACGCTTTCCGTTTGGCCGGAAAATTAAAATAAAATTTTGCTGTTTTGTGAAAAATTCTTCATGTTGCAGGAAACAAACGAGTTTGTCATCAACTCGCCGACCACGTTGTCACAGAAGTACTGGATTACCAACGGAGCAGTACACGCAAAGCATGTTGTCGTTTTTGCTCAGGTGGATGAATTGCTCGAAAAAAAGGCTTGTTCGCAATGTGTAGAGCTTAGAAACAACAATTTCGGCAGCGAACGTTTAGAAAAGCGTTTTTGCACGGTGCAAGTACTCCACTGCAATTCTTCCATGAACTCGAAAAAAATCTAAATATTAGTAAGAGTCGGCAAGTTTTGGCAATGGTGCACTCCAGGGACATAACGAGAGCGGCAAGGGGGCCACAATTCCCCGGGCCCCGAATCACTGGGGGCGCCGAAAATTTCCAGCAGTGTCACAAGTACTTTCTTCGATACTGTACGTTTGCTTCCGAAAGACCTCAAATTTGAACATGGGGGCGCCAAACTTGTTTCTTGCCCCGGGCGCCATCTACCCCCGTTACGCTCCTGGTACACTGTTAAAGTTGTGCTTTGAGAATTTTTTAATCAAACGTTCGGCAATACGCTATAAAATTGCGATATTCACTTCAATCAGTTTTTCTGACAAGGATTCGTGTTAAGTTTCTCTGCTTTTACGGATGCCGTACATGCCAACAAAACATATTTTAGCAAGTTAACTATTTCCTTACTTGACAAGGCAGTTGATCGTGGGAGAAGAAAACCACGGAATCCACGGAATTCTTGTCCGGATTCGCGATGATGACCTAAACGTCATGGATAATGTCAGAGTGGAGGACATGGGACATAAATTGGGCCTTAACGGTGTTGATAATGCCAAACTTTTTTTTGATAACGTTCGTGTTCCAAGAGAAAATCTTTTAAACAGGTTAGTGGCTGTTCGTTCCTTGATTCGTTTGATGTTCTGGTTATTGTTTTGTTTCTGACAGAACTTGAAATAGAACTTTCGCGATACACGTTACCCCAGATACCTTGTCTATTTTACTCTACATTCAATATACCTTTCAGAGTTTGCATTTCATCAGTCAAAATCGATCTGTTGTCTTCGGCGTGTCGCGAAATGATTTGTGGCTACTTGGTACTTTTGACCCGAGGATCTGTCAGCCATTCATGTTTGTATTCACTGTGTTGTTTCTTAATTAACGGATTAGTGATGGGCTGATTTTTTTGATAGACCAAACCACAAGCTTTTTAACTGGTACAGTAATTCGAATTTGAGATGCTTGTTAAATGCTTAAGCACAATTGTTATATTCAGGGATTTTTATTTTTCGGACAGTAAGTGCAAGGCAATCATACGGACTTGTTCCATTTTTCCCCCCAGCGGCTTGTTTATTTCTATGAATACGCAGACATTTCTCAACTAAGCATAAAGCTCTTGTTAATATCAATTGAAACAACCATAACAGATTAAACAAATTTGATCATCGAACACGTTCCTATCCGAGCTATTTGCATTGCGCAACGATTGAACGTTTGATTATAAGGAATGGTAGATGTGATTTGTGCGGAGCGAAGAAAACAAAGGACGGCGATATGAAACTTTGTGCTGCAACCAGATAATTTTCCTTTCATCTCCGTTTTGCAACTCGCGTAAGAGTGTCAACGCCGCAGTGGACGTGAGAAATCGGGACTTGTTTGAACAAATCTGCATTTTGAAATTTGTAACACTGTAATGATTTCGTACCGAAAAACATTCTCGATTCTTCGGACGAATGAAAAAATATAAAAGCGCGTCAGAAGTAACGTGACCGCATCGTATCGAACCACATACAACTTTCAGCAAGCATACTTGAGAAAAACATGCTGGTGGCGGCGGTGGTACGAAATGTTTCGTTTTATCTTTTATTTCGGCAGATATTCGGATGTTGCACCAGATGGAAGTTTCACTACGTCCATCAAATCGAACCGGGCCAGGTTTCTTACTGTTGCTGATCAACTGCTGTCAGGTGCCAACGCCACTGTTTTTCGAGTATATAATGGGGAGCTGCAAAGTTCGCGTTCCGCGTTTGAACTGTTAGTATCTAATATCCATCATCTCAGCGACGGCTAAAGCTTTGTCAACAGAGACTAAAGCTGAAACGCAAAGCATTTTCCTTGTTGACTGCATTGAAACAGATGGACTTCATTACGTCTTTGTATTTTGTAGGGAAACGTCTAACGACGAGATGCTAGTTCCGTAAAATCAAACAAAATCAGAGAATCGCGAAACCTTCTCCATTTTTACATATAGTTTGAACCTGTTGCATGGACTTTGTGAAGTCACGCCATTGTAGCGTTAGTGCCCAGGAAAAACTTTCGTACAGTTTAGCTTTGCTGTACTATTAACTCTGTTGGTTTGTGCTTGAAGGGCGCGTGTGCATCGCGTCGATGTGCATGGGTGGCGCAAAAGCATGTCTGACGATCGCCTTGAGGTACGCCGCAACCAGACTGACTGTTGGTAAAGAGGGAAAGTCGGACATGGCCATACTATCATATCAGGTTTGTAGGTTCGACCAAAGAAGCTGGCGACATTGAGCATTTAGTGGTGAAAACAAGAGGATTGGTGAAGAATGCTTTCAGAAAAATATTGTTGTTTTTTTTCATGTTACAAAGCTGCTTCTTTCTTTCAAGGAATACAGTTAAATGGACGTTAGAGCATGCTTATCTTGGTGTTTACCAACACCGACATCTGAAATTTGTTTTTGTGTCGTTGATAAATGAAACGACCTCACTTTTGCGAAGCACTTGCGGTACCAAAATACATATTTTTGAAGCAAAAATATTTTAAAGCACACGTTTTGGGGCAATGACAATGGTAGAGATATGATATTACGGTGATGGTGAAAACGCGTGAAGTTATGATGTTGGAAAGTTATAGTCAAGATGTCCTCATCTGACATCCTTTTCAGTGACTGATTGTTTAGTGTTCGCCCTGAACTGCAGCTGAGTTTACCAGAAATACAACGCTGCAAAAAGTTTACTGATGAAAAGCTGCGCTAGACTCGCAGCAGGCGCATACATGATGTGAAGCTCATCTGTCATAGTTTGAGCGCTACAACCCCACAGGATCCTGCTGGGAAAACACGGAACTGCGAAATTAAATTCTCGCGGCACCGCAACATGGTCATAAACCATGCATTCTCACTTTTAGAACGACGAAGACTAGGCAGACTTTCGGATGCACGTCTGGACTGGATAAGTGAATTTCTTTCAAATGGTCCGTGTTCACTGCGGATATGGGCAAAGCCACATGCGGTGAACGCGTTGCTCGTGTTTGAAAGAGTTTTTCTTGGCATATTTCGGCTGAAGCAGAATTCCTGACCGTGAACTCAACACAGTATGTTGTTGCAGCTCCAGCAAAGAGCTCTCATGCCATTGCTTGCTCGAACAATTGCTCTCAATCTGGGCCTCGACTACGTCAAAGACCGATGGGCCAGCAGCACCGAGAAAGAGCATTCCGAAGTCGTGTATCTGTGTTGCGTCATAAAGCCTCTCGTATCATGGAACCTGGAAAAAGTGGCATCAATATGTCGGGAGCGATGTGGCGGCCAGGTGCAAGTCACTTTAACCTTCAGCCGTCAATAGTTTGAAACGTAAAAAACTGCGCCTACATTTTAAATTGAACCAGCTGACATATCTTTTCAACTCTGGCTCTACTCATTAGGTAATTTGATGACGCATTTGTCTGAAAAAAGGCAAGAGCACAAATGTTTTGAAAGAATCTTTTTCAACTTTGTGATAAACTTCACGTACGCGCGACAAATCCGTGTGACCTAGCCTTTCATGCTAGAACGAAAATGTGATTTTCGCCTTTAATATATTTGAGCAACTCATCAGGTGCCTTTGCACCCACATAGGGGTAACTCTTACCATACAGAGATCGACTGATGCATCGGCATGCCGATATATAACGATCGATATGACGATGTTGCCGATGCAGCGCATCAGCAATATTCCGCCTATATATATCTAGGCAATATTTTTCATAAAAGTCGCTACACTATTTTTCTGCACCAGCGTGTACAGAAACCTAAGTTGCTACTTCGTCTCCGGTTAACGCAAATCCTCTATCCTGTTCCTTGCGGCGCGCAACCTCCGACTACATCAAGTAGTGCGTAATATTCAGACCGCTGCCCAATCGTCCTGATAAACCGCTCTATGGTGTAACATTCGCTCCCAGGTTTTGCGTGGTCACAATCTACTTTTCATTTGTAGCTTGTGTAATTATCCCATTTGCTTGTGGCCTGCATATTGAAGATAAAAATGCACTGTAACGTCTTTCCATTGTAGTTTGAGTAATGCAAAAATATCGGTTGTAAGCAATGAAAAGTGAAGAACATCGATAGCGGCCCAAAAAAAAGCATTATCGGTCGAGCTCTAGTTACCAACAGCCATTTTAACACGGAATGGGACATTTCGGCGACGCCGATTCAGCGATGAATCAGTTGATAAGAAACTTTGATAAGAACAATTTTCAATTTTAACTCTTTTTTCTTTTTTTTTACACGTTAACACAAGATCACAAATAAATAACACACAAAACCAGCTAAAGACACCGCACAATTGCCACCCGCTAAAAACATCAGAAATTGAACTAGTCCATTTGGAAATTGTGGGCAATCTCGCGCAGATATTCGGTAACGCCATAATTGGCATATCTCTGAACCGCTCGCAGAATCCTTTCATCGCACATTCGATAACGGGATAATTTCCTGGGCGGGGGATTTCCGGACACCAAATGCTCATGGAAAGCATATTTTAAAAAAACTTTTTTCATATAAAACATTTGCGACCACCATCGCCGAAATGTCCAAGACCCTTTTAACACGCCCGGATCGTTGTTTTTTCGTCACGTCAATAAACCTGGTGCGCTCATACACCGCGACTGCTCACCCGGATACCGAGCGTGCAACTGTAAAAAAAAGCTTGGCAATCTTTTTGTTCTTTTTCAGGGATATTTATCGTGCAATAGGTTCGGGGTTTTCATTGGTCTTGCCCATGCCGCAATGACAGCTGAAGGAGACAACAGTGTTCTTATGCAGGTAGGCATGCTCGTATTTAACAGTTGAATAAAATTTGCTTTTATTTTGAGCTACGATTGTTTTCAGCTCGAATGTTTACGACTCTCTAAATTATTAATGAGGAAGATAACCTCTGATTTTTGCAGAAAGTCGCCAAGGAGAGACTTGCTGCTTTTAAGAAGTTGGAGTTAAAAGAAGCTGCCGGGCAAGGTTTGTTTTGTGCCGGTGTCTATGTTTTGTATCGACCAGGGACCTGGGGCTTTGTTTCAGAACAAGTCTAGAGCCCCGCTATAGGTTTTGGACGCCAGAAGCGTTTGCTAGTTACTAAATGCAAGGGTGACTTGCACAAGCTCATACTTTCGACCCTGTGGTGACCTTATCGGGAATACGCTGTAGTTGCAGCAGTGTTGCTTGGCCTTTCAACTGGGTTTTTAATACGTTTATCGGTGGATACCTTTAAAAATGATACATTTTTTATATTTTCGAATAAAATTTTTACTTAACCTGTTCAAGACCTCGCAAATATCAAAACCTACACCTAACATTTTTATGAGACATTGTCTAAGTTCCGGGTCAATGCCAAAACTGGTCTTTATACCCGAAGCACGCAGTGAAAGCCGTGCTTTCACGAGAAGCTTGATTGAGGTTCGCGGAAATTTGCAGATCCTACGGACGTCACATTCCTGCACAACCTCCTTGTGTCGCGAGAAAACATCAACTTTTCCGAGTTGGGTCTGAAAGTCATGTCTGTTGGAAAAGCCGGTCTGTTCGAATCGTGGATGCTTCGCGAAAGCGACCTGGTGCAGGTGGGCGACGTAATAATAATGACGTCTCTGGAAACGTCTTGTAACGGTCACTTCTTTGGAGACGCGAACTCGGATGCAGGGACTGTGGTGTTCGAGCAGCACAAGCAATAAGAGAGATTCCCCGCTCGACCAGGTTTACTGTTATTGCTGCACTGCACCTTCTATAACTAGATTACTTCCCATTGGCGCTCTGTGACGACAGCAGTGGACTTATGTGGTTCTAGTTGCAATGGGAAAGAAAGGATGATGCTTCAAGCCCTTGCGTGAGCCGGCTCGCCATTATTGCATTTAATGAAAAGGGCTATGCACGGGATTATGATGCGTGTTATCACGATCATTTTTTTTCAAATCACCGATGTCCATCAGGGTTGCCGGGTGAAAATTTCAATAAAAAGCCAAACAATGCTAAAAAGAGGGCAGCAAAAGGCCAAACCGATTGTTTAAAGGCCAGAAAAAAGGCCAAACTTTATTTGCGGTATTGCCATTGTTTTGTCACAAAAATATCTAAATTACAAGAATATCAAAAAAAATCTTCAAAATTAAGATTAAATCTTGCTTGGCATTGTACTGGAGCACTGATCTTCTTTGACTTTTCATGGTTTGTGAATTTGCACAGTTTGGGTAAAATGATATCACGGTTTGCATACCGATTCATTGGTACTTTTCTACACGAAAGTCTCTCCCATTCACTCTTGTACTTTATGACCACAATCATAAGAGTCCTTCCAGTTCGACATAATTATCACATTTCTATCGCGAAGATGCAGACCTGTCTCCAAAGTGCTGAGGCTGTTTAGTGCTTATAACACAACAGACACTACACAGTGTAGTGAGTACACACGCTTCCAGTGATTACGCAAAAACTTAATTTCGAATCTAGCATCTCTCAAATATTACTAATATCAGAATGCGGGCGTTTCCTATAGCATTTATCACAAAAAATTTTCAAATGTATTGCTGAAAAAATGGAACAGCAATCTTTTCCTTCACAACAACCTATTTCAGCGTAAAAATGGCCATAAAGGAGCTAAAAGGCCAAACATATTTTTTAAGGCCAGCCAACTTGAGATGAGGTCAAAAAAGGTCAACTAAATTTTTTTAGGCCAACCAACTGGAAACGAGGTCAAATTTCTGAAATTTGGCCTGAAAAAGGCCAATCTAGCAACCCTGATTTCCATGGAAAATCGCGAATAGTTAAATGAACTAAAGCTTAACGTAAAATTTATGGGATCACAATGTATTTTATTTGTGTCATTATTGCGCGGAAGTTAACACCTTCGGTGCTGATTGACGTATATATGCGTCATACGTTCGAATGCACAGGGTGCGGAATGACGCATATATGCGTCATTCAATCGAATACGCCTGGTGCGGATTGACGTGTATGAACGCCAACGCGATAACGCTTCGCGTACTTGTTTGTTTGCAACGAAATTTTCCACAGATGGTCTTCATAACTAGACACATTAATCCTGAAAATTTCATACAAATTGAGCAAAAACGTTCTGAGTTACGAAGTTCGGTAGAAAACCATCTTGCTAGGCCGAGGCTACAAAACTTCTTCAAAAAAGTTAGGTGCGAACAGTTGTTTGGTAACACACAATAACATTTTTTGTGCTCATTTGGTTACAATGAAAATTTACTGTAATGTTCTCCATACCTACCCACATAATTCTTGAAAATTTGAGATGATATGAGCAATAACTTTTTAGTTATACAGTTTGGTATCCAGCAAGTTTGCCAGGCCTATGCTACAACACTTAGGTCTTGACAGTTATTTCTTGCATTAGGATAACTTTTTTTTTAGTTGTATTGGTGCACAAAAATTTTCAATCATCTCTGAAAATTTGAAGCAATTCTAAAGAAACGTTTCGGAGTTAGGTAGGCCTACTTTCGCAACTACAGACGCGCGTAGGCTACAAAACTTTATCCTATTCAGCAGGGTTGAGCAGTAGATCTGTGAAACACCATAACTTTTTCAAAACTAAAGTTTTTGCAACCAAAATTTACAAGAATTATTTTCGAATTGTTATGCATTTTGCCTGAAAATTTGAATTCAGTGCATCAAGAACGTTGTGAGTTACTAATTTTTTAACCGAACAACCGGACTCTTATCAGCGCATCAGACTAACTGTTTGTGCGCGTGGCTGGCAACGCGCTAATTCGGGTTCAGTAGTTGTTGGGTAGGGCGCAATAACTTGTAAAATGCTTGGTCTTTTGCAACCAAGACGAATCATCTTCTTGTGAAAATGTTACCTGAAAATTTGAGATCAATCGGGCAAGAACTTTTTGAGTTATTAAAATTGTGAGTATAGCTGTTGGATGAAAACAAGCTAAAAACCGTCTCGCACCAGCTGAATAATCGCGTGAAATTCACACCGTGCCGAAGGTGTTAAACATGGAACTAGCAGATTACTATTTTTTCCATTTACGGTTTTTGATTGTGCTTCTCCTTTTCTCCCTTTATCGAGGTGGGCTAGAATCAGCGTCTTTGATACTGCCACAGCGCAAAAACCTGCTAAGTTGCGACCTGTAGTGCGTTTGATCTACGCTGTGTTGGTCGTACGTATGAGAGCTTGCGACTCTCGGGGGGCATGTCGAGGGCCTCAGCACTTACCTGTGCGCATCTAACTTTGACCGCCGTCCCTTCAGAGCAGACCGAACGCATACACCCCAGCGAAGAGTACAAACAGCTTCGTCATTGCAGCACTCGGCTCGATCGTTCGGCGAACGCTTGGTCAGCGATCAAGTCTTCAAGGCCGTCGATGACGATTCGAACGACGCGTCGATCAAACCCGTTCTGCGACTGATCCACCATCTCTACCTCGCCAGTGCGGTCGAACACGACCTGGGTTGGTTTGTGGCGCACGAGCTGCTCACTCCGGCGCAAGCGAAAGAGGTGAAAATATCCGTTGCACGGCTTTTGAGTAAACTGCCAGAGTTGTTTTCTCTGTTTAGCATCTGTGTCTGTTATAAAATTACATCGTGCGTACCAGGATTTAAGCCAGGCGGAGCTGCCCTCTCACTGTTCTACGACTGACACTTGGATTTCACAAGCATGCTTACCATTGTCTGTGATCGCTGTGAGACACCTTAGCTAAAAAGCGTTTTATACTTTGACGGGCCTTTAAGTTTTGATTACAAAGGATCGTTATCAGGACATTCGAAAGCGTGAATCGAACTGCAGGAGGTGGTAAATCCCAATTATATGTAATATCCCTTCTTATATACAAAGCTGACAGATGGCATGCGGTTAGATATGAAATGACGAATTGCAGAGGTATTCAATCAGATGTTCATTGGTGTTGTTGTTGATGCTACACGGTGAAGTCAGCGCGGTGCAGTGATTGACGATATGACTGGCGGATTGGATGCCTCCGCACACATAGTTTTTTTATGGAATTTCCCTGCGAGAGCAGCCCAGTTCAGTTCTGTTAATTTGCGTAAGCGTTTTCAAAACACGCAGAACTTCCAGGCCTTGTTTTGCCGGTGCCTTGGTCTGGAATTATGGCGCAGGAATTGTACAGAACTTAAAGGAAGTGGGGTTGTTGCTTTGCTCGCACATTTGACTGTATTATTTTTTAATGCTTGAATGTGCAGTTCATGCATTAGAGCAGGGGTGTCCAAACCTTAAGAAGGCCAAATTTGATCACGTGGAAGCGCCCGCGAGTCAGCATTCCCTTCGAACTCTTCGTGAGGTTAGCATAAATTTGAGTATTTCGCTTGGTGTTTTAAGAGGAAACATCAATTTGCAACGGTTTTCATGCTTATGTTGCTCCCAACCCAAAGAAACACAGCGGGAAAGCAAGAAACCGTCGTCCGAGCCATAAGCGCAATCCAGGCTTTTGCGGGTTATGTGAGAAGTGCTCGCGGGCCGGGTTTGGACAACCATGCACTAGAGTGCGAATCCCGCGTCAACATGAACACGCTTCAGTTTTTTTCCTCTAGCCCGCGAAAAAGGCCAGAGCTCCGAAATGAAATCTGATAAGACCACCCTCGAGAGAATTGCCTAAAATTTCCTATAGCATGTAGTGGGGAACACCCCTATTCAAAACTAAACGTCATGATGCTAGTAATTTGAAGCAGTAAAGTTTAAAAATTTCGCTGTATGTTTCCGATTTAAGAAATACCGTGCGTCACGCAAGTGAGTTTTTGCTCAGCTGTCAAGCAGGGATGTGGAGTTGGGAGGAGTCGGATTTTATTATCCGATTGCGGAAGTCCAACTGAAACATTTTTACATCGCACTCCTAAGTTGTGGTACAACTTCGTTTGAAAGTTTTTTTGAAACAGAATTCTTGCTGTGTACCACGATTTCAATTGATTGCTAGTTGCTACAAAATTGTTGACAGCCAAATTTCATTCACGTCATGTTATGGATTCAGGAGTTGGAGTCGGAAATTTGGAAAGGTCGGACATTTAACCTCCAACCCCGTAATCTTGTTATCTAGCGACGTGCGACTATTTTGCAGGTTGTCGAAGTTTCGTCAGATCTATGCAACCAACTGTCCGCACATAGTATGCCCTTGTGCGAATCTTTCCAAATCACTGACGAGATGCTTTCGGCACCGATCGCTCTGGACTGGGTTGGCTACAACGTGACGGACAATCAAGGCGAGGTCTGAAGTCAAGAAAAGAAGCCACAAGACTCTGCAGCAATTTACTTCCACCCGCCTACCTCTGAAATCAAACCAAAAGGATGCAATTTACAAGAGACCTTGTTTGTGATACAATCCGATTGTGGGTCCTCCTTAATACTTTGTTTAAAGAAACATTTGGAACAAGTTCTTGTTCAAAAGTATGTTCATAATTTTCTAACAGTGCTACAGCGTCAATTTCTTGAAGCGACCAACTTCGTCCGCAACCGCCGCCATTGAGAGATGCTGAAGATAATATGCAGGGTAGACTCATCAGCAAGTTGATGACCCGCCCTGCGGTGATTTAAATCCAGGATTCGTTGCAGTTTGTTCAAGATGCTCCAGAGTGTCATTTCGCCTGTGCTATTTCAAAGTTTATGGATCGTTTAATTATACTTTGCAGATAAATTGTTGAACGCGTTTTGTTTTACAAAAAGTGTTGTTGACCTTCCTATCTGGTTCCCAGCACAAGACTGATCAACCGCGTTCGGCCAAAGTCTTAGAAGAGCCATTGTGCAAATTGAATGTTCGTTATCAAGAAAACTTGCGTGGCTCCGCAAGACACTTCTCTTGAACTGCGGCGTTCGAAGCGATGCCCAATGTGTGCGTTTGCTGCATCACGGGCCAGCCGCAGTGCTTTCGAAGTATTTTCTTCTCGGAAGTTTGATTTTTCGACTCATAATCTGATCGCTGATGTCTTCACCAAGCGGGCACCTGCCAACGAAACAATGCAACACGTGTGTTTGTAAATATGATAAACAAGGAGCAGTTTTCCCTTTAAGAAAATTTTAGACTGAGCAAATGTTTTGAGTTTGTAATTACTTACAAACTTGTGAATTATAAGAATAAATATTTGAAAGGTCTTATTATAAGAACAAGATACACATTTAATTAAAATAGCTTCTAATAGGACTATATGCTCGGAAGCTCAACATCCAAATCCGGGAAATTTCAATTATCCGACTCCGACCTTCAGCTGTATTAGTATTTATTCAAAGTGATCATTCTTTTCAGATGAGTTCATAAACCCTGCGTTTACTTTCCAAGAATACGGAAACTTGTTTTGAAACGATGTAGATTCTCCGTTCATCTCTCACTTTTGCAAAACGTGATCAAGCAGGAGTAAATCTTAATTATAAAATAGCCCCTATTCAAACACTGATATAATTGATTGAAGCAGATACCTTGGAAACGATACCAATTAACTTGTAACATTGAAAAATGTATGCATCCTACCGGTATGCATGTGCGCATACTGCGCGATGCGTTCGAAAAACTCGCTCGGGTTTCATGATACCACCTCAAATGACTTTGATGGCAAAATGCCGCTATCTTTTTTCTTAGATGGCCAAATGAAAATGTTACAAGTAAGCTCTTATGCATGTCAAAATCCACGAACTACAGTACCGAGAAAGAAAATAAGACTAACCACTTGCGAGCATGCACTTTACTCTTCGTTATCTAAACACTTCATATTACCCTGGCTTCTGTTAGGTAAGTACAACAAATTTGCAAGGTTTAAGAATCAGTAAATATACATTTGTCATTTTTGTCAATGCCCCAGCAAGCACTCATGCTTTCACAAATTTTTTTTTTCGAAATCATGTTCAATTACATCTGATTTTCGGTATGATGCAAAACTCACTGAAGTATTTAATCGCATAAGGCAGCGGTCGGCAACCTTTCCCTCGTCGCGGGCCAAAAACAAACTGCAGGTATGACGGCCGTACTAATTTTTTACCAACAATTCCGTACCTTTGCTGTTGATGATGTCGTTAAAACTTGGGAATCATATCAAACTCCTGATTTTCACAGTTCATAGCGAAAATACGAAATACAGTACAATTGTAGCACAGTGCGGTATCTCAAACAAAGACCCCCTTGGGCAGACTCATAAAATACTAGGCGGGCCATACAGTTACTGTACTACAATTAGCAAAAGGGCTGGGGCCGGATCCGGCCCGCAGGTTGTCGACCCTGGCATAAGACGTGTTTGAAGCTGTTTGCTACTGTACGCACAACAGTAGCAAACAAAGCAGCTTCGAACATGTCTTAAATTGCCAATTGTTAAGCTTATGCACGTTTGTGGCACAATCAGCACGCAAAAGGTCAGCCCGGAGTCGTTAAAATTTTTTCCGAGTCCAACACCGACTCCTCACGCTGAAAATCCTTTCGATTCCGACTTCACAGCCTTGCTCAGAAGCTTTCTGCCTCAGAGGGTACATCGAAAGCAATTGATCATGAGGGGACAACAGTATTTACGCAACAAGCCTGTCAGCGGCGGAAAGTCCACTATACTCAAATTCGCTCTGACATCCGATGATTATATGCACGGAGATTTTAGATGCTTCGACATCACTGTTCTCACTTTGGTTCAAATCTTTCAGCTTCCGGATCGGGGCTCACTCCTAATCCAGCTTTAAGATACGCCATGCCCGTCCTAAATATACGAACGTGTTAAAAGCGGTCAAGTAAAGGCGCACAAATGAATAACGACAAGTGTTAAAATATGATTAGATCGTTTATTTGTAATGTATGCAGACGTCGCTGAAACACAAATGAAACAAACGGGAGCTAAATGTGGCAATCAGAACATGAAGTAATAAAGGTGACGAAAAAATTCAGCACTATGCACAAACCACTTCAAAATAAACTTGCGGTTTATAGCGGGGTCCTTGCTTCCTAAATTAGTGTTACCAGACTCAACGAAAGCTTGCGTTTTTCGCACACAGCCGTACAATATTTTCCCTTCAACAGAGTTATGCACAGAATTACACTCACGACGAAAGCAAATGGAAATAACCTCGAACATTACCATCTTCCGAGCCGTCATCGCGTTTGAAATTGTCATGGCCGCAGAACAGTCTGTGGTACGTAACACTGCAATACTTTTTTAATGTGAGGACATACCAAGCAATCATAATTCCGTTGTCAACGCAAAGATAAGGAGGTGGGCAGACCAACGACATGTTTGTGTAGTCGCACAGGTTAGCCAAGCCCTTGCGCAGATAATCGTTGCGGACCACGCCACCGGACGCTACCTGTAGAAAAAAACATAAAGGTCAAACGATACTGATGTTTCGACTTTTTATTCGAATACCAGTTTTATTTTTCGAACACGAAAATTTATTTTTTAAACTTGATTTTCCGTAAATCAGAGTAGATCACCAAAATCCACTGAAATAAAAGTTATAGATATTTTTTAAAAAAGTGATACATTACTTGGCATCCCGTGACAATCAGGTCGATTCGAAAAACGATTCCGTGATTACAAGATACAGTTTTGAAGAACAGCTAATACTTTCATTCAAAATCACGAATGCTAAGTTGCATGGGAGTTACTCTTATGAGCGACAAGTTTTACAATAAATTGACATAAAACAAACGCTCTCCAGTTAAACTTGCAGTTGAACTAATCGGATTACCGCTGCCTTCAGAAAACATTCGGCCATTCACAATGAAAATATTATATCTTTCAGTAAGCCTTGCACAGCGATTTACAACTTTACTCACCACGGCAGATCCGTCACCAAGCAAGTTTGTCTGCTTACAGAAAATTATTGCTCGGTGAAGCTTCTGTACGATGTGAAGAAAAATTGAGTGCTGAAGGCGAGCAGCAATGTCAGCATGGTCGTGAACTGCACGCAGTTGCAAACTTTGAATGCCAAGTCATGTTTTTGTGTCACAACGGGAGCGTGCAGAGGAGGGCGCGTCGGCCCCAGGCCTTTGGGCACTCGAGGTAGGGAGCATCATAAAAGTGAAATTGCAAAAAATTATTTCACATTAAAATGCTGTTACTAGATGCATCGTACTGTAAGGCTACTAACACACGCTGCACGGATCTTAGAAGAAATTGCCCTGATGCGGGCATGCAAATGTAAGTGACCCGAGAGAGAAACGAAGCACTGCTTCGTATTCTCAAGGCCTTACACACTATCTCTCTTCATTCCTTTGTAGGCTTGACAATTCTTGCTAGCCCGCATCGAACTGCATCGTTGTACCATTTCAGATAATCTTTATAATAGAAAAATAGACAACTCTATCTCCCATCATGCCTCACAAGTGCTATCTTTTTGGTGGGCCTAACTGATGCTTATTTGCATGGATAAATGCAATACCTAGTTCCTCACTGCATACCCATTACTAGAAGAATTTTGCTTGGAAACATACCCCATGTCCACAGAATAAAACAAATCAGTCAACACTAACTAAAAACAAAAACACTCCTTGAATTATTTTTATTTAACATTTTCGCAACTTTTTTTTGTCAACACTAGTTTTTACGTATTTCAAATGCTCCTGTTTCTCACATTCCTCAATACTAGACTAGAATTTGCTAGGGAGACATACAATCCAGCAGTTGTCTCGGGCATCACCAGATCTCTACACGCCCCTGGTGGCAGAACAGCTACAGGTTGCCGGCAACGACAGATGTTCACGAAAATGCACGAAATACAGTATTCGACATCTATACCCAACGCGAAAAAATTAATAGCTATTTGTCCCAGGCCATACTTTGCTTTAATTGATTGTGTACAGAAAAATGCCAATTGTCTTCGTAGGCGATGTTTCAAAACATCCGATTAGCAGCTCAAGAAGGCATACATCGGTCTTGTCCATGTGCGAAAAAAGCAATGGTTTTGAACACACTAATTCCTTGCTTTCATTATCACAAAACATACGGTTTTTGGCTAAGGTTGCACTCAACTTCATTTCATGTCACACACGATAGTTTGTTCGCACTTTCCCATGCAAAAAACATAGTTCTCCCATAAAAAATACAAAACGTCTGATCTAAAACCCACAGATTGTATCTACCGTGTGGTGTGGAATAGCGACAAAATACTTATGATCGTTTCCGTTTTGATACATTTGTATAGCAAACCTGAATGTCTGATCGCGTTGTGCGCTTGCGACATCAATCCACTGAACGAAAAATCGCAGCATCTCGGACGTCGCTTCATCAGAGGCATGGTGAACTGAATGTTTGACCTAAAACGGAAGTCATTTTTAGTGGATAAATAACACAATACCGACTAATCGATTCACATCTTTTCTAATTTCCAAAATATCCTGCATATGCTGTGCTCAACGTTTCAATAAACATGCTGTTGTATAAGGCCTTATTTAAACAAAGAAAACACACACGTCGCTTACATATTTCCCTGTTTAGCGAATTTCTCGAGATCTTCAGCTTTGTTCAACTTGTCAGGTTGGTCTTCACCCATTTTCAGTTCGCGCGCAACTTTATCCAGCGCTGACCCCGGCGGAACGTCGACAGCATTGCCGAGAATTTTGTACTGACCTGCCGCCAAAAAACAAGAATGACGTATGATGATGATTAAGACAAATTCATGTAACGAGGCCCTCTAACTGCAATGATGTCTCGATTAAGTTTTTGTAGGAATTGTGCGAAAACAACGTTTAATGCAAATGCCGTGTTGTACCAGTTAAGCTGTGCGTTCACTTGTTTTCCTCTAGTAATAGAGGATTGCAATGAAGCTGATGCTCTTGAAAAAAATATGTCTTCTACCATCCAGCGTTGACGATTAGTGGTCACGTTATTTAAGTTAATGTTGTTGCGCATTTGTTGGTACTGCTGACAAAAGACGTGGTAGCTGGGAATGGACACAGTTTTAACGCTATTGAATGTGCAATAACCAGACACATTTGTCACTTCAAATCATCTGGGGAATAAAACAGTCATTCGCCGGGCATTGAGGAGACAAAGTGATGGGGTATTGGCGAGAAAAACACTCTGAAGAAACCTCGCGTGTCTGGAATTTCACCAGGACTGTAGAAAGCCTTGAAATCCTTAAACGACAAACAGAAAGCAGCTGAACTGCATGTGTATGGATGACGAAACAATCAGCTAGTATATTAAAACTCTAAAAAGTCATTGAATCTATGGGGAGGTAATCACCATAAACACACATTTCGAGATGGCAACAGGGAGCAACTTCGTTACACCAACTTAGGAGATAATTTCTGTCACTCTCCTTTACCGGCTTCTTCTGGGTGGATTATGAGTAGCTTTATGATAAAAGTTAAGACAAATACAAAAAAAACAATCAAGCATCTCACCCAAGCCTTGAGCTAAACAAATTATACAGTGGCCTCCACTAACGAGAAGAGTCAAGAATGGGAATCGAACATCACTTTCCATGGTGACAGTCAACATGTGAGCTTCCATGTGATGAACAGGAATGAAGGGTAATCTGCATATAATTATTCAACCAATGGCAGAAAAATTCCTGGATAAATTCGATTCAGCAAACATGGCGATCTTTGTGCTTGGATTTTAACACACCTAACCAATCAATTTTTGGTACATCCAAACAGTTTGGAAATAGTTGACCAGCCTGTGGGAAATTATTTAAGTAGTATCCACAACCAACTAGACAAAAAAATATCTAACTCTACTCAGACAAAAGGTTTCAAGTGACCCAAGGCAGTATTTTCATAGTTGCTAAGAAAAAGATTGGTACATTGTCACAAAAACAAAACGCTCTGTCAGAATATAAAATGCAGCACACACACATTTCAAAAAAACAGCAAGGGTTTAACCAACGGAAAAGACATGGAGTTTTGAGTCTATGTCTATTAGCTGTTTACCTTGATGAGCTTTCAGTCCAGTTGGACACAGCCAGAGCAGTATGTATTGTGAGAAATGCGTTTGCCAATCACCTACTGTTTGCTGATGATATATGTGTATATGTTCCCACGTTCAGTGGTTTTCAACGACTTCTGAACATTAGTGGTGATTATGCTGCCAACATTAAAGTTGTCTTCAATTGCAACAAGGCGGTCAGCGTAGTTATTTCCCCTAAAATTTTTGAGCAAACTGCAAAACCACATGTTTCCCTGAATGGCATAAGTGTGAAGTTTGCTAACCAAGTCAAGTATCATGGTGTATCACTTCATGTCTCACTGACGGATGACAGGAAAATGCTTTAGTGGAAGTTCATGATATCATGAATACTTATTCATGGGTGTGTAACATTGTTTCACAGGAACTGAGCAACATCTACGTTACAAAATAGCAATTACATGGTTTTGCAATACTCCTGAACACTCTGAGAAATGATTGACATGAATGAGAGTTTTGAAATGTTTCAAAATGTTTGTTGAAACAACATAGCTAAAAACAAATGATGCCCAAAATCAAATTCACAAGCATCACGTCAAGGTCAACTTCATCGAGTCACACATTACCCTACGTTTTTTCATAATATGCGATGTTTCTTCAAACTTTCAGTTTTTCTTACATCAACACAAAACATAACTGTCATGTTTGGGTATGCAGCCTAAGTTGAAAATTTCAGTCATTTGCATTGCCTCAGATTAAACAAAAACATTTTTTTGTAAAAAGTGACTGAATTGGATCATTCCTGAGGATATCAAAAGATCGCCCTCAAAACCTTAATAAGATACATTCAATTTTTATAAACAATTTATAAAAACAGGGACAAAACTTGCTTTGACAAAGAATCTAAGGGAATGTTCAAAAATAAAAAGTAAACCTGTCAATTAAAAAAGTAGTTAATTCTTCTAACCAAAACCATGGCTTACCTATGTTTTGCAACAAGCTTCTTGCTGAAATTTAATCCTTCCAAAAGACAGAAAGGCAATCCAGGTCTTGTTGCAGTTGCAACAGCATTAAGATCCTACATAAAAAAATGGAAAAAAAGTACTTTGCTGATATTAAGCCCGTTGATACAGGCAATGCTCAAATGCACGGTTACATTGCATCTAAAAGAACATCATGCTTTGAATCAGATGCATACAGCAAGACTAAAATGTAAGAAACCAACAGCAATGAAAACATGTAAGAAGTGGACAAAACATTAGGCTCGGTGGTTGTTTATACAAGAATGCCAAATATTATGTTTGGGATCCACTCAAGGATGTTTAGACATGGATATCTATGTGTCTAGATATCACTAGATCCAATCAATGCTGCATAATAAGAAAATGGGCTACTCATAGCTACATACAAACTTATGTTACAGTAATAATTAACAGAACTCACATTCATAAAATAATCGAAATTCATATTTTAGTAGATAGATTTCATGTTAGTACAAAAACATTCTCATGCAAAATTTTAAAAACTAACACGCTTGTTCGTGCAATAAATTTGGTGAGTTTTGCAGCCACCTGCACTAAAAAATATTTGTTGATAGGAAAACTTCACATTTAGGCTTTCACATGTTTTATAATTACAATACATACAATGTTTCATAATTGCATTACATACAATGCTTTAAAATTGCATTACGTACAGCATAAGTTATACCAGCCTTCTTCATTGCTTGATTAGTGACATTGGGCAAAACTTCTTGATGAACAATTTGAGCTATACGTGGATCTACTCCGCCAGATCTGCATATAAACATTCAAGTAAAGGTTAAGCAGTTCAAAAAGTAAACCCATTTTGCATTCACATAGCAGATAATGGAACATAGTAATAACATCAAGAAGCACATTATATGTGGAATATTCTAGTTACAAGCAAATACTGTGGGTTTGACTAACTTCTTTAATTGGTACAACAAATTAACTCACAAAAAATAAGGGGAATCTTGATATGATGTCCTAGTCCTAGAGACTTAGACACTTTCAGATCCCAAATTATCTGAAACATCGTTACTGCAACTACAAAGCATTCCTTTGATTTAGTAAATTGATGACAAATTGCTTTTTCCAAAGTCATTTTATTTTCATGGACACTTGCAACTAAAGCATACTTCCAGACTTGATTTTCTTGTTTGCAACATTTTTTGCATGATGAATGGATGCTTGCTTGCCAATCGTTATAGAAGCATTTTTTGAGTCACACAAATGCATGATTAAACCATACCATAGTAAGATTCCCTTGTCCATCAGAGATAATTGCTACTAAGCCAATTTAATCGGTCATTTCATCTGCTTAAAAAGAACTGACTATCTTTTATTGAACACAACCACAGTAAAATAGATAACTAACATTTTAGACAGATAAAGATGAGAAAAGACTTCCACTTACGAATTAATGCCAATGTTGCTTGGACATCACAAAAAAAGTGTTACATGAACATTGAAAACCAACAGTCAATTGCTGTGTAGTCTTGACTTTTTGTATTTGGGATGTTGTCTGATAATTTGGCATGAATTCAGGTTCCTCAATTGCCGTATTTTACAAGAAAAATATTTCATAACATGCTCATTCACTTGGCATAAAACTGCTGATTTCTCAAAATATCTCTAAAAATGTTTCCAATTTTTGTACAAAAAATACTTCTTCTAAATTTAAATACTACATTGAAGGTTGCCATAAATGACCTATTTTTTAGTTTCTAAGTCAAACAACTCTACACAAAAATTAACCACTGGCTTGAAAAGCATTTTTTCAATATGCGGTACATCATCTTTGATTTTGCTGAAAAATAAAAAAGGTAAAAAATAGGAGAGTCTTGCTTAACGTAAAAAACACGTTTTTTTAAACTGAGAATTGTGGCAATAATTTATGCCTGGTTTATAGTGCTTTTAGGTGACAACTGCACTGGAAAATGTCCAGAGACTATATTGGATCTGCAACCAACACAATCTGTAGCAAATTTACTATTTGCAAATTTACAATTTATAAGATTACCAAGACTGTTTGAATGGTTTCTATTCTAGATCCTTAAAAACTTAAAACAAACACGATTATCGTAAGAGCTATTTTTATAACAAACTGATGTCATACTTAACATGCTCCATACTCTGTGTGTTCAAAGCATCTCCCAAAACATTTCCATCAGCATCAACCACAGCTGCTCCAGTATCATCAAAAGTTGATTCAATTCCAAGAACAAGCTTCAATTTACTATGTGTCTAACAATAAAAAGAAGGGCTGAATGTATGCTTCTTTTAATAATTTTACATAGATCATACTTCTAAAATTAATTTGTCAAGCTGTTTTCAGACTACAGCAGTGTGGAATTTTTCTGTGGTTCAATTGGTAGACATTACCTGCTGTTTCAATATCAACATTACACTTCAAACTTTAATCCTGCTTCTACTGAGTCAATGCCACCAAAATCAGCACACACTGATGTGTAAAAGGGAAAATTGATTTTGTTATTATTATAGCATCTTCAGTTCCAAACAAATTAAAGTGGAAATAAGTAAGCAAGCTACCTGTGACTATTATGAAACAAAGGTAGGAAGTAGGCCGTACGAATTTTGGGAAAATTTCTCAGATCTTTACATAAGTTGATCAAAGTTCTAGTTGGCCTCATCATTCACAACAGTGACAAAAAAGTTGAATCGATAGGTATCTGACACCTCCTCTATGAGCGTTTCCATGGAAACAACCCAAAAAATAGAAAAATGCAAAATCTCAACAACCAACATAGCTAGAACAAACAAATTTTTTTAAATGAACCAGAATCAACACGTTCCTATATGCATTTAATACATTTTACTTGCTTATTCTAAAATGTATTTTTTGAGATATTTCAGATTTCTTGCTTTTTTGATGATTTTAGACCTAATGTTTTGGTTTTTGATGCTTACTGGTATTTGCATGGAACTTTAGTAGAAATTTAGACAAAAAAATCTTGTTGAACATTGTTATCCACAGTATAAGGATTGGCCAGTGGCTTATTGAGTGCATTCTGAAGCACACTGTCATAAAGTTTGTTTGTTATAAGTCAACAAAAGATATCCAATGGAAAATGCTTACATTAAACAATGTTACGCATAGGAATACTATCACTGAAGCTGACTACTTCGCTCACATAACAACAAACAAAAAACTAGTGCCAAAATCTTACAAAATGAGATATCATTGCCAGGTTTTAGTTGACCTGAATAAATGTAAATAAAAGCATTATGGTACTACTTACAGATTCATCGGCACAGTGGGATGGTACATGAAAAACACAAGGGCTTAGGAAAAACAAAAAAAAACATCAGTACATTTTCACAAGTTTGTCAGGTGCATAGTTAATAAAAGTTATTGTTAGGTTTCTCTCATATCTTTAGCTCTAGTCTAAAAAAGTCCAAGTGCTTCCTAACACTTTGAAAATTTTGCTTAGCCACTCTTTCACAAGATTTAACAGTTTCCTGTTATGTTTGCCGCAGCATACTGACAAAGTTCCTTAAACAATCCCGGTGATTTCTACTTCTAGCTTTTCCCATGATAAATGCTGTTAGCTGACCAACAGCACATTCTGAAGCATCACTGGCAACATTTAGATTCTTTACAAAGTTATGGGCAGTGACATAACCACTATTTTATCTTCTTACTGATAAGAGTAATTTTGTAGAAAACATCAAGTAATAACTATGGCTACCATAGTGTAAAATATCAGTCAAAGTGAAAAATAACACTATAGCAGCTATAGTTCTTACTCAATGTGCTTTCTATGTAACTATTGCCTTTGGTGTTTTATAGATGTAAAAGCTCATTGAGAAAATTCCAAGTGGTGTCATTAAAAAAAACCCTGACCTCACACAGTTGTGATGTCACACCAGAGATAGTTCAACTAACCCAAAAGTTCCCAAATTTTATAAATCGCAGCTAGACAAGCAGCCCTTTAGCTTTATCAGTTGGCAAATTATGAATGGACAAATCCAAGCCATTATAGTGGCTCTGCAGTCTGCAAACAGCTATCATGTGCACACAATTGTGGAAATGAACCACATTGTGGAAACTGGTTTCTTTTATATGGCATTACTTAGTAAAAAGCATGATGTAATAGACCTGCCACAGTGAAATTGCATAGAATTTAATCTCAAAAGCACTGCAAAAAAGTAAAGCAATTATGGCCATCAGTGTTAAGAGTGCTTCACTCTAAACTAGGGAGTGCAAAATGTTTTGAAAGAGGACAAAAATTGATCATGTGAAGGTCCCATGGGTCAGCGTTTCCTTCCAACATTCTTTATTACAAGGTGCAGATTAGCTTCGTTGAGGCATATCAAATAGGATTTGAAGCATAATTAATCCTTTGCAATGGCTTTCATGCTCATATTTATGCTAAGCATATCAAGACATAGCAGCAAACACATTAAGTAAGAAAAAATATCATCACTCCTAGACAGAAGTAAAATTCAGGCTTTTGCAGGCCATGCAATAAACTGTGAAAACAAAGGTGCAAGCCATGTGAAATGTGTCTGTAGGCAGCATTTAGCCTATGGGCCACTCTTTGAACATATTTTCTCTGAAGCAAACATGGATAGGTAGAAACAAGAACATGGATCAGCCTTGTCCAGATGCCACAACACACATCGACTATATCAGAAACAGTAAAAAATTATGACCCAAGCAATAGAAGATTAAGTTGTCTGAAACATTTTAAAGAATTCCATAATTCTGCATATTAACAAAACTAATTAGCAAAGAAACATTTTTCTAAAAAGCAAAAGTTAATTATCTAAACTTTAGTACAGAGAATAATGTGCTAGACCTTTGACAACCTCAGGGTTACAGTGATATAAGACAATAAAAACCAAACAATAATTGCCAATAATCAAAAAGTGTAGGAGGATACTAATCAAAAACATTCAGATTACAAATTTTTTATTGATGAAATGTTCACAGAAAGCAAAACCTATACTTGCACAAAATCCAGAAAATTTATAAAACTCACCTGTATAAAACGAGTGTGCTTGATTAAAAAACATCTTTTAGCATTTGGATGCAAAACCATTACATTTAATTTTAACCACAATGCCATTGATCTATCTATACAATATAGTCTGAAACACAATGCCATGCGTAATTGTAAAAGCAAAACAATCAAATCTTCACCATAAAACCACCATTACAATATGGCTTATTGTTAGGATTTGATGTTATCATAATATATTGCCATCACAGAAAAGGTAACAAATAGCTCAAACACAAGTTTGTCAATGAATATCAGTGCTGAACTATTGTAAACTATACAGATGACAGTAAATCAGAAAAATAAGTCATCCCTAAAAATCACCCCTAAAAATTAATAATTTTTTCATTTGTTCTCTAATGTGCAATCACCATTTAAACAAAATATAAATAATTATGACTGAATGAAGCAGATGACAACCAGAGAGTATTATAACAAACAGGGATAAGAAGAGTAGTGAGGTGAATACAGACATTATAAAAAAGTTCCAAGACAAAAGAACCAAAAAATAAAAATTAATGAGCACAACACAGGACAAATAATATACAAATACAGAAAGTAATCAGAGGCAACAGTACGCAAACGCCAAATTGTTTGTTGATGAAAATGCAGACATAACACAGGTGATGGTGGGCAAGCAATGAGTGGAGAATTAAGGAGTGTACAGATGAACAGGTCAGGCATGCATATATGTAAAAAAGCAAGAGAAATTACAGGTTATATAGCAGTAATAAATGTGGCAACCATGATATTACAGAACAAAGGCATGTACAGCAGAGGCAAAAAATAGTGTTTATTCACACAAGTTGTAAAGAAGCAATACAATTACCCATGAACCATAATGAGTACCACAGTTGCATGTGATGTATGTCCCACCAGGCACATAGCATCCCAGAATGATGTTGAAAAGGTATGGGTGGAAACAGATTACAAAAAGTTCAACAATAAAAAGTAATCCAATAAGTGTTGAGTACAGGAAAAACAAAATAGGGTTAGTTGTTGAGTGGACTATATGGTTCTGGAATAGAAACAATAACATTTCATTCATACTGCCATGACATACATCCACCTATTCAAACATCTAACAGTGGTATCATGACATCACATATGGACATAATTTTTTCAAAATTTTGCTTTACAGAATTGCAGGCCTATTAGGCTGAAGTCAATGTCTGTGAGACCCTGGCGATCGTTACTCCATTTGCTAAAAAAACTATTGTAGCAAGGGTGCTTCTTAAAAGTGCAAAACTGAGTTTTATTCTGATGTAGGTCATGATGGATGCATAGGGCTCCCTGCACTTTTCAGCCAGTCTTTTGTTAATCTTGGCAGATTCTAGTGGGATCCCACTACATCATGTTGTGAAAAAGGAGATTGAATGAAGACGTAGACGTCAATGTCAATCACTCTTTAGTTGTACTGATTCTTCTTTTCTTTTTCATGTATTAGTAGATCTGTGAAAGGGGCTGTCTGGTATACGACTGTAAGGTAGCATGTGTGATCCATATGTCAAAGAATCTTTTCTCACAGCTCTTCATAGTCCTTTTTGTGCAAAAATATCTAACCTTGCATTGTCAGTTGTATTGACTTTTCTTTCAAATTCGTTTTTAGTGATTGGTGAAAGTGTGGATTCTGTCTAACATTTGAACATCTCTATTCTACAGAACTCTCTCATTATCTGTGCCTCAGAGTCTCTCACCAAGTTGTCCCTCATTGAAGTGTTACAATCCAGTTTGCATTTAAGGCTATGATCCACAGATTTTGTCAATACACAAGCACAGTACATGGGTGTGCCTTTTATCTTCCATTCATATATCATGCAAATGCTATGGCATCCTTGAATAATTGAATTATTGATTGTTTTGTGCATACTCAATAGCTTTAATTGGTATTGCTGTGAGCCAAGAAGATGCCCATTTTTCCAAACTGTTTTGTTTATTATACGTATTGTTTTGTCTCAGAGATCAGTTCCTGATATGGTTCATCATGGGGATTGTGATATGTTACATCCTTCTGTTGTCATATTATACTTTTTATCATTTTGGTATCTTTCTGAGGTCTTATATTCAAGGTAGAGTTTTTGGTTGTAGATTTGGTCTGATAGATTTACTGTGATCCAAAATTGTGAGGGTAATCACGATTCCATTGTACATGCACAAGACACAATTTTAAAACAAAGTTTTCTGTCTTACTCAATCTTTACAATCAAACACAACTGTTGCTTAAGTTCAGGGTTTAATCAGCTTTGCATCTCCCAGGACAAGTGACATATATTTTGACAAAAATCAAACTAAAAAATTATTGCAACAACAATTTCAAATTGAATTTGTGTAATAATATTATTTTTACCTCTGCTAAGGTCACAAGCCTCACAGTAAAACATCTGTTTTACGGCTCTGGTGACGTCTCTGTATGTCCTCCCACAAGATGGATGATAATGAAAAATAACCGCCTGTTTTACAAGTTACTGTATACCAAAACGTGAAACGTTACTCACACCTGCTTGTTACTTCGGGAATTCACCTATTCCAAAACCGCTTCTCAAAAGCTGATGAATCGATCACCTTCTGCGTTCTACTGCTCGTATTGGTCAATGGTCAATGGTTTATTGTTTCATATGACTCAACCAACAAGCAGAAGCATCATAAAAGCCATCGCATGCAGTAAGCCAATAGTTAGCGAACATTGGAGCAAATGAAAACACAATGGCA